>Ga0105163_1001173_pt1 | contig 14124 bp, 10 predicted proteins | sample JNZ110809AmetaG_FD_81531 | JGI IMG/M metagenome (GOLD analysis project Ga0105163, IMG submission 81531) | Hot spring microbial communities from Jinze hot spring, China to study Microbial Dark Matter (Phase II) - JNZ 110809A | ecosystem: Environmental > Aquatic > Thermal springs > Hot (42-90C) >... | reverse complement strand
TCCCGATAATTATCCTCAATGTCACGAACTCTATCAGCAAATGATTCTCTTATTTGTCTCAAAGTCAAACCTGAAAGACGCTCATTCAAAATAGTTTTGACAAAATCAAGTTTATCTCTTGAAATTTCGCTTGAAACTTCAAGAATTATCGTTCTTACAAGTCCGGATTGAATGTTTATAACGACAAGTAATTTTGTCTCAGACAAACTTATAATATCAAGTTGCGTTAAAATTGCGTCGTTAATTTGCGGGGTTGAGGCGATGCTCAATTGCTTTGATATTTTTCCAATAAGTTTTGAAATGTCTTTCAAAATTTCTTCAAGCTCGGTTTTGTCCTGGGCAACATTTTTTATCGCTTCTTTTTCTTCCTGCGTAAGGTCTTTGATCTCAAGAAGATTATCAACATAAAATCTGTATCCTTTGTCCGTTGGAACTCTTCCAGCTGATGTATGTGGATGCGTGAGATAGCCAAGCTCCTCAAGATCAGCCATTATGTTTCTGACGGTAGCAGGGCTTAAACCAAGGTTATATCTTTTTACAAGGTATCTTGAACCAACAGGATTTGCGGTCATTATAAATTCCTGCACAATGTATCTTAAAATCATTTTCTCACGAGGTGTCAGATCTCTTTCCATCATATTTTTTCACCTCCAGGAGCTTAGTTAAAGCCAGATTTAGTATTACAAAATTACAAAAAATTAAGCAGTTTTTCAAGTTCCCTAAAATTGTCTATTTTCGGGGTTAAAAGACGGGGAATTAAAATTTTTTCAAGAATAATTTTCCCGGAAGCTGTCGGACAAGGTCTTTAAATTCAAGCGACAAAAGATGAACAAGCGCATCGGTAACAGATAAACCGGATGCTTCGGCAATTTTATCAACATGCATCGGCTCTGTTGAAGATAAAACATCAAGTATCTTTGACTCAAAAACATTTACTTCAACCTTTGGCTTTGGTGGCTCAGTTCCCAAAATAGGTTGAATCATCGGTCGTATATCTTCTATTATATCTTCAACTGATTCAACAAGTTTTGCTCTGTTTTGCTTGATCAAAAAATTTGTCCCTTGACTCTTTACGCTGTCAATGTTTCCGGGGATTGCAAAAACATCACGATCTTGATCGTTTGCAAATTCAGCTGTGATCATCGCACCACCCGTTCTGCTTGTTTCAACAATTAAAACCGCAATTGACATTCCGCTTATAATTCTGTTTCTTCTGGGAAAATTCATTGCATCTGGCTTCGTCCCCATTGGAAACTCTGAAATTATAGCACCATTTGAAATTACGCTTTCAACAAGTTTTCTGTTCTCAGGTGGATAAATGTAATCCACACCTGAACCAAGAACTGCAATTGTCCTTCCACCAGCTCTAATTGCGCTGATGTGTGCGATTGTGTCAATGCCACGAGCAAATCCACTTACAATCGTCAAATTCATCTTTGCAAGTTCTTCTGCAAATTTTTCGCATATCATTTTCCCGTAATTTGTCGGAGTTCTTGTCCCAACGATCGCAATTGAATATCTGTCTCTTTCTGTTATCTCTCCACGGACAAAAAGCACAAGCGGTGGGTCATAAATTTTTCTCAAAAGCTCGGGATATTCAGAATCCCACAAAGTTATTATCTTAACACCAAGCTTTTTAACCCTTGCAAGTTGTTCATTTACAAAATCCAAATTTTTATCTCTTTGTTCAAAAATTCTTTTCGCAAGTCCTTTATCTATTCCCTCAACATTCATAAGCTCACGCAGTGATGCTCTGAAAATAAGTTCCGTGTCTTTGAAATAATTAACCAGATTTTTTATTCTCAACGAACCAATCCCCGGGATAGCCATCAATTGGAGGATGTGCTTTATGTCAATGTTCATCTTCATCCTCTTTTAATTCAATTCCATCAACGACAGCTACAACAAGCGTATGAACTGGAACATCATCTCTGCCGAGGATTTGCCTTGCGGATGTTCCCTCTTGAAGTGCAAGAACTGTATCACCAATGCCAGCGTCAACCATATCAAGAGCAAGCATATCTCTTCCGATGAAATTTCCTTTTAAATCAATCGGCTGAATTATCAAAATTTTATACGGTTTTAGATTTTCATTCTTCTGCGTTGCGACAATCGTTCCTGTGACCTTGGCAAGTATCAATTTTCTTTCTTCGTTAATTTTTTAAAACCTCTTTCAAATCTTCCCACAAATTGTAATTTTCAATATGAACGAGGTCAAATATCATAACTCCATCTGTCTTATCAAGAGCCATCTTAACAGCTTTTTTAAATCTTTCGGGTTCGCCTTTATACTGCTCAACATATAAACTTCCATAAACAGGGACAGCGTTCATGGTTACTTTCTTTACAAGTTCTCCCGCACCTTCAACAGAATACCAAACATTTTTACCCAACTTCATCCCAGCTTCGGTCAATTTTGAGGCATCAATCATATCCTTTGACTCAACTTCTTCTTTTGTAATTTCGTAAAAGTAAAGCCCAGAGCAAAGAAAATCAAGAAGTTCAGCATAACCTGTCTCATTGTAATCTTCGGTTGCCCAATCAAAATTTGGCTTATATTTCTCGCTTGCCCAGTTAACACCAAGCTCGTAATAAGTCAAATACCACGAACCCGCATAATCACCAAACAAAACATTTGGCTTTAAATCTTTAACAATTTTTCTTGCTCTTTCAAAAAATTTCTTAATCGTCAAAGCTCTCCATTTTATCCACTCTTTAAAATATCTTCCCCTGACTATGCTATCACCCTGAATTTTGAAAATATCGTCAGGGAAATTAATCTTTCGCCCGAGCCAGCTCTCAAACTTTATCCTTGATGAATCGCTAAAATCTGCGTAAATCCCATCATATCTTACCCTGTCAAGAACTATACCATCAATATCAAACTTCTTCACAACTTCTTCAATTATTTTCAATTCATATTCTTGAACCTGTTCAAGAGTAGGATTTACCATTGCGGAATATTTTTGCTTCTGTTGTGTTATCGGTATAAAGCCATCTTTTGTGTAAAGAACCGTCGCCCATTCAGGATGTTTCCAGTAAACAACACCTCTATCGTAATAATTATGACCTTCACAAAAAACATTTAAAGCAATATGAACTTTCAAATTTCTTTTTCTCGCCTCTTTTATCACCACATTGACATAATCAAATGTGTCGGCTCTTGTGAAACCACTCCAACTTTTCATCTTCGGTGCGATCTCGCTATCATAAAGAACTTCGCCAGAAATCGGCTTAACATCAACAATTATGTCTGTAATCCCAGCATCAACGCATCTGTTAAGAACTTTAACAATGCCATCATAATTCCCGAGCCGTTCAAAATTCGCAGTTGCATCAAACCACAACATCTTTGGCTTATTTCCATCCATTGAAAAAGCATCTTCAAAAAGTAAATTCGCAAAAATTAAAAAAGTCAAAAGAAATGCTTTTCTCATTTCAAACCAAGTTTTGTTTCAAGTTCAAATGCAAGTTGACGGGCTTTCTCTTTTGTCCTTGCTTCGGCAATGATTCTTAAAATTGGTTCTGTGTTTGATTTTCTTATATGAAGCCAGCCATCTTCAAGGTCAATTCGCACACCATCGTCGGTGTTTATATCTGCATCTTTGAAAATTTGTTTCGCCTTTTCAAGAAGTTCATCGGGGTTTAAATTTGAGATTTCAAATTTAGTTTTGAAAATTTCAAACGAAGGTAAAGTTTTCTTGAATTCAGAAATTTTTCCGCCAAATTCAACAAGATTTTGCAAAATTAAAGCAATTCCAACAAGCGAATCCCTGCCGTAATGGACATCGGGAAGTATCACGCCACCGCTACCTTCACCTCCAATTATCGCTTTGACTTCCTTCATTTTCTTGACGACATTTATTTCTCCAACTGGGCTTCTGTAAACCTTTGCATTGTAAATTCTTGCGACCTCATCAACCGCTCTCGTAGTTGATAAATTAACAACAATGTTTTTCTCGTTTAAATTTTTCTTTTCAAGGACAATTTTAACTGCTTGAACAATTGTGTATTCTTCACCAAATGGTTCTCCATTTTCATCAACGAGAACAAGTCGGTCTGCATCAGGGTCAACCGCAATTCCCAAATCAGCCCCACTTTTTTTAACAAACTCGCAAAGTTGAGAAAGATTTTCAGGAAGTGGTTCTGGCTCGTGGACGAAAATTCCACTACCATCACAATTCAACTTTATAACTTCACATCCAAATTTTTCAAGAAGTTTCGGCACAATTTCAGAGCCAGCACCATTTATGCAATCAACAACAACCTTAAATTTTCTCGCTTTTATCTTCTCAACATCAATAAAATCAATCCCCATAACCATCTCAATGTGCTTATCTATAAAACCTTTATCCTGCTTGTATCTTCCAAGCGAATTCCAGTCAGAAAATTCAAACGAATTTTGAGCAACAATTTCAAGAAATTTTTTATGCTGTTCTGGTGTGAGAAAAATTCCTTCTTCCGAGATAAATTTTAAACCATTCCATTGTGCTGGGTTATGGCTTGCGGTTATCATAATTCCACCGATAGCGTCTGAATGTTCAACCGCAAGTTGAAGCGTTGGGGTTGGACAAACCCCAATATCAACGACATCGCAACCCATCGCAAGTAAAGTTCCTGAAGCAATTTGAGAGATAAATTCGCTGTGAATTCTCGTATCACGCCCAAGCATCATCTTTCCACGCCCACAAAACTTCGCAAATGCTGACACAAATTTAACAACTTCAAACGGGGTTAAACCCCGCCCTACAATTCCCCTCACACCCGAGATGCTAACCATCAACTCATTCATCAAGCAAAATGCGTTTTATTTTCAATTTTTTCAAAAATTTACACAAAGAAAGCAAAAATGACAAACCCAAACCACCCCAAAAACTTGATAACTCTATGATAATTTTGTAAATTGATTTTGAATCACAATTTTAAGGCGGATTAACTATGAAAAACGAAAAATTAACATCATTCGGGCAATCAATTCTTGAAGCATTAAACGATGTCGTCTTCGCTGTTGATTCAAATTATAACTTTATCTATATCACTCCATCCTGCTATCACATAACTGGCTACACCGTTGAAGAATTCTTGAGCGGACAAGTCAGAGCAAGAAACCTTGTCCATCCAAAGGATTACTGGCGACTTTTGAGAGCAAATTATCAAGCGTTTAAAACTGGCAAATTGCCAAGGGTTTCAGAGTTTAGAATAATAAGAAAAGATGGAAACATAAGATGGGTAAGCATTTACTGGACAACCGTCAGAGATCAAGACGGGACGATAAAATACATTCAGGGAGTGATGCACGACATTACAGAGCAAAAAATTGCAGAAGAAAAACTTCAAAAGAATTTAAACGAATTTAAAATTCTTCACAGTTTTAGTTCGGAACTTTCTTCGGCGATGACGGTTGATGAAGTCGCAAAAGCAATTTATGACCATATAATTCAAATAATTCCTGTTGAATGTTTCTTCATTGACATATACGATGAGATGACCGAGCAACTGCGTGGGTTAACACATGTCTATTCAATTCACGGAAGAAAAGTGATGATCTCATATCCAAATTACAGGTTTAACATTAGATCGCACAGCATTTGGGAAAGTTTGATTTATGACAAAAAAACGACATATGTCAGATATTCTGGTAAGGACATTCCACCGCCATTCAATCTTTTCATTGAAGAATCGGAAGAAGAAGGTTACATATTAAGCACGCCGATGTTATCACGTGGGAAAATTCTTGGTATTATGACAATTCAGATAAAAGGAAATGTTGAAATTGACGAATATATTCCCTTAATTGAGCACATCGCCAATCAATCCGCAGTTGCAATTGAAAGAGTAAGATACTTTACAGAACTTCAAGAGTCGGAAAAATCACTTCGCCAAGCATATGAAGATCTTAAAAAAGCACATCAGCAATTACTTCTGACGGAAAAATTAAGAACGCTTGGACAGCTCGCTGGTGGAATTGCGCACAATTTGAGTAACTTGTTAAGTGCAGTGCTCGGAAGAGCACAGCTTCTGAAGACAAAATTGACAGATGAGAATCTCCGACGTGATGTTGAATTTATTGAAAAAGCAGGACAGGACGCTGGAAGGATAATCTCACGCCTCAGAGAATTTGCGAAACCAAGAACACATGTAACGCTTGTCCCGCTTGACCTTGCGAACATAATTGAAGAAGCTCTTGAAATAACAAAATCAAAATGGAAAGATGAAGCAGAACTCAAAGGAATTAAATATGAAATCGTGAAAGATTTTCCCGAAGACAGATTAATGGGCATAACAAACGCATCTGAATTGAGAGAAGCGCTTGTAAATATCATCATAAATGCCATTGAAGCGATGCCAAACGGGGGAAGATTAAACATTGGAATTTACAATATAAACAGCGAAAAAGTTGCAATTTACATCGCTGATACAGGGATTGGGATGGACGCAGAAACAATGGCAAGAATTTTTGACCCATTTTTTACAACGAAAGGAGAACACGGCACAGGACTTGGTTTGTCAATCGTTTATGAAATCATAAGAAGCCACAACGGCGAAATTTTCATTGAAAGCGAACTCGGAAAGGGGTCAAAATTTACCATCGTCCTTCAAGCAAGAAAAGAAAAGGTTTCAGAAAAAGTTCAAAAAACACAGTTAAAAGAAAACACAACAAAATTAACAGTTTTAATCGTTGATGATGATGATTCTGTTTTATATCTCTTGAAAGATGTCTTTCTAAATCTTGGTTATAAAATTTTACCCGCAGAAAACGGGAAAAAAGCACTTGAATATGTCAACACCGAAAATTTTGACCTTCTCATCACTGACCTTGCGCTTCCAGATGTAAATGGCTGGGAAATATCAAAGGCAACAAAGCAAAAAAATAAAAACATACCAGTTATAATCTTAACGGGATGGGGAATTGATGTCCCAGAAGATGAAGCAAAAAGAAGAGGCGCTGACTATATAATCACAAAACCATTTGATCTTGACGAACTTCTACTTGTCGTAAATAACGCAATTCAATCAATAAGCAAATAGTGAAACGCAAGTATCCTCAAAAAAAGATAAATTGAAAGTATAACGGAATTTGTCAGATTAAAATTCATAATGGTTTTGTAATTCTGCCATTCCTTTTGCAAGTAAAAATTCACTCTAAATCTGTCTATCACCAAAAACCAGATAAGGAAGTAAAGTATCACTCCGATAAGTTCATAAAGCGTAAATTTTCCAGCGACGACAATTGTGGCAAGCAACCCCGAAATTGGGAGCATAATTTCCGCAAATCTAAATACAGCAGCCGAACCAAGTTTTTCAACAAATAAATCACCCATTTTTTCTGAATCCTCCGAAACTCTATAAACAAGTGAAAGCGTATAAAACCCTGCAACAAAGCCAGCCGAAGCCAAAACTCCCGCAATATAAAACCAATCTTTAAGTTTCCCCAAATCCGAGCCACAAACCCATCCAGCGATAAACCCAACAACTCCATAGGAAATTGACACAATTAAAATCCCATAAAGCGGTCTTATTTTTATACCCGTTGATGGGAAAGAAAAAAGAAACGAAAGAAGCACAAAAATTAACACAGCATAGAAATAACTTGTGTTAACTTTAAAACTTAAATAAATTCCGACCACAAGAAAAATTAAAGAAACAACAAGCGTAAAAATTGACGCTGGCTTAATTCCCCTGATACCCGAAATGATTCCTTTCCTTTTGTCAAAGTAAGCATAAATTCCATTGCTTGCTGGATAAACCAAAAGATGTAAAATCAAAATTCCATACCAAAAATTTTTCGTTATGTCCGCCTCACTTAATGCATAAGCCCAAAGAAAAATTGGAAGAAAAGCAAACGAAACACTAAACCGAAGATGAAAAAAGGTGCTTTTTAAATCGTTTATAAGCGAATTCATCTCCTCACCAAAACTTTTATTTTTGTTTCACTTATTTCACAAAAATACGAAATTTCACTCCATTTTTAAAAGAACATATTTATCGGTCGTCCTCAAAACGACAAGATTGGTGCTTGCAGTTTGCACAGTGTTAAGAACAACAGCGTTGATAACCTCAAGATTTTTGTATTTGAAATCAATCTGGACATTCAAAAAAACATTTTTCTGATTCGTTTTTATCTTTATCGCTTTATCCATGAACTCATATTCAACTTTTAAATTTTCAAACCTCATCATTTCGTTACACGCCTCTTTACAGGTCATAAACCTTAAAAAGGGATAATTTTCTTTCAACTTTTGCAACCAATCTCTGAACTTGAAATAAAGACCTTCGCTATTCTTCCCACGCCACGGTAGGTAAAACCAGTTTCTCACAAGTTCAGGATTCTCAACTTCGTCTGGTGTGTAAATTATATCATCTGGATGAACGAAATGAGTCCAAACCCCAAGCATTGCGATCTCGCTTAAAATCAAGGTTTTAACATAATCATCAATGAAAAATCCTGCTGAAACTCTTGGGATGCAGTAAAATTTTCCATTCCACGGTTCTCGCCCGAACTCTCTATATTGACCGACATCAAAAAATCCAGAATAAAGACCAGCGATAACTTTTATTGACGGGAAACTTTGTGCAAGCGCTTGAACTCCAATTGAGTCAATAAGATTTGTCGGTGGAATGTAAGTTATCGGCAATTCACCAAGCCCTTCTTCTTTCCATTTTTTCTGTGCGTATTTCAACGCTTCCTTCATATTTTCAATGTTTTTCCATTCATCAATTAAAAGCGAAAAATGATTATACCCGTGAAATGCAAGTTCATTTTTAAGTTTAAATTGTCTTGCTATCGTTTTTGAAACTTCAATTTCTTTATCAAAAACTTTTGCTTTGCCCGTTCTCCACTCTGTAAGATGAAACGGTGGTTTTATATCCGCACCATAGTTGAAAACAAGTCCAGCAGTATATTTCAAACCGAACTCATCCGCAAGTTTCATCATATCTGGATAAAAAACGAAGAAATGATACTCCGCCATCGTAAGCCCAAATTCATCCCAGATAATTTTTTTCTTAACATTTGGAACAGCGGTTGGGAAATAATCAATAAATATAACTGCAAAATTTGGCACTGGCTGAACGAACTTGTCCGAGACGCTTGCGATTGATTGAGTTATAAAGCCACGAAACAATTTATTTGAAAGAAGAGATGTGTTCCAAAAGATAACTTTTCCAAGCCCCTATCTTAAAATCCACGCAACTGGGACACCAGCACTTGAAGAAGCAATAATCTTTTTATCGCCAAAATGGATAAAATCAAACATTGAAAGGTCTTTCAAAATTGAATCTGGTATAAAAGTCCCAGCAAGCATAGGCAAGAAATTAACATTAAAGACAAACCCAGATTTGCCCAATTTTAAAAACAGGTTTTGTCTGTCTTTTAATTTAACTCCGAAAACATCTGAAAGATTTTCGTTATATCCACGATATATAACCGCAAGCCCACCACCTGATGCAACAAATTTTTTAATCCGCTCGCAATCTTCCTTTGAAATTTTCTTTATAAATTCCGTCGCAAAAACAATAACATAATAATTTTCAAAATTTTCAATCTCAACCTCTGGATAATCAGCAAGGTCAAATTCGTCATAATTCAACTTCGCATATTTGAAAGCCCATTTCGTATTCTCAACAATTTCGCCAGCATATGGATCAGATGAATCGTAAATGAAAAGAATTTTCTCAACTTTATCAACTGTGAAATTAAGTTTTTCTCTTTTCACTTCGCACGATGAAAAAAGCAGAAAAATAGCGATCGTAATTATTTCAAAATGTTTTCTCCGCATCTTCAACAGTGTTGTAAAATTCAAAATGTTTTTCAGTTCTCGTAATTTCAAACAATTTCTTCACCCTCGGATTTACATTTGCAAATTTTATTGTTCCACCTTTCTCTTTCGCACTTCTGTATGCGACGACAATTATGCCAAGTCCTGAACTATCAATAAATGTCAACTCTGAAAAATCAATGATTATATTCACCTTCCCCTTATCAATCAGGTTCTTGAAAACATCTCTTGCCTGAATTGAGCTTGCGACATCAAGCTCACCTTTTAATTTGACGATTGCGTAATTATTTTTTTCAACAACGCTGTATTCCATTTTTTTCTCCAATTTTTTTGTTTTCATTCTTTCAACCCATTCAAGGAAAATAAAACAATCTTCGCACGAATAATCACCGTGAAATCTGCACATTATCTCTGGCGATTCCCAACATCTTTTGAACTTGCCCTCATAAACAGGGCATCTTGAGCAAACATCTCTCGGCTCACCTTTGAATTTCCAGCACTCTTCAATCCACACTTCGCCAGCTTTTTCCCTTTTCTCATTCATAACTTCAAAAAACGCACTAACAACCTTCGGATCAAATTGAGAACCAGTTCGTTTCTTTATCTCCGTTTCAAGTTGAGAATAAGAAAACGCCTTGCGAAGTTTTGAATTTGAAGACATTTCAATAAAAAACTCACACAATCCAAGAATTCTACCAAAAAGTGGGATTTCTTCGCCTTTCAAACCTTGCGGAAATCCCCAGCCATCATACCACTCCTGATGCGTCCTTATTCCCTCAACTATGTCAAAACTAATTGGCAAAATTTCAACCATACTTGCTCCAATTATCGGATGATTGTAATCAGCTTGATAATCTTCGCTTATCTCAACAACACCGCACATCCCGACATCGTGAATTAGTCCAGCAATTCTTAACTCACGAAGTTTTTCCATTTCAAGCCCGAGCTTTTTGCCAATCTCAACAGAAAGCTGTGCGACTCTGTTTGAATGACCCGCTGTGTATTCACTTCTCATATCATACGCTTCTGCAAGAGCTATCAATGTTTTAAGATAACGCTCTGTGAATTGATTGAAAAGATCAACATTGTGAATTACAATTTTTATCTGCTCAACAAATGCCGAAAGAATTTTTATTGTAAATTCCTCAAACTGTTTCAATTTTTTGAAATTGACAAGCGCAAAAATTCCAAGAAGTTTGCCACCCTCAACCAGTGGAACTCCGATTATTGAATTAACTTTAAACTTCAAAAGAAATTCAAAATCTCGCACGATCATCTCTTCGCCATCTCCAATCCATTCAAAAAGTCCCGTGTCAGGAGAAAGATCAAGTGCATCCATAAACTCATTGCTCAAATTCTTGCTCGCTCTTATTTTCATTCTTTTAATTTTATCATCCCACATTGCGATAAATCCAGCATCGCTTCCCGTCGCAGTTATGGCAAGTTCAAGAAGAAGTTCAAGAAATTTGTTAACTTCAAGCGTTGATCCAAGCATTTTCTTGCTGACCTGTGCCTGCGATTCAAGAAGACGAATTTTTGAGCGTGTCTCCTCACCAAGTTTAATCTGCCTCAAAGCGACAGCGCAAGCATTTGAAAACTCTTTAAACCAATTAGCAAGATTTTTATCAATCGGTTCTGGTTCAAATGGACCACAAAAGAAATTTCCCGTGTAACTTTCACCGAGATAAAGTGGAATGTTAAGAAATTTTCCCGCCCATATGAGAGCGAAACCAAAATTTTTATAATCATCTCTGAAAATAATTTTCAACTCTGGCTCTCTCAACGCCTCAATAACTTCATCATCAAGCCCTCTCATCATATCATTTCTCAATCTCATATTTTCAAGAATCAAAGAACCGCTGGACTCCGAAAAAGAGTAAATGTAATAAGCAGGCGCTTTAACAATTCTTTCAAAAACATCAAATATAAATTCAAAACCTTCAGAAGATGGTTTCTCAAAAAACATAAAATTCCCAAACTCCTTCCACACATCAATAAGTTTCTTTCCTTCCGATACGGGATCTCTCGCAACTTTGCTGAAAATTTTGCCGAGCATAAATTCACTCTTTGTAAATTACTTTTTTGACAATTGACATTATTTCAGATGGACTAAATGGCTTTGGGACATACTCATTTGCTCCCGAGTCAAACATATCTTTTATCTCCGACTCCTCGCCTTTTGCGGTCAACATAACAATATATGTATCTTTTAACTCTGGATTTGCCTTTATCTCACGGCATACTTCAATTCCATTTTTTCCAGGCATCATAACATCAAGAAAAACAAGATCGGGCTTTTCACTTTTTATAAGTTCAATCGCAGAATCACCATCACCAGAAATCAAAACATCAACATCAAACTTTCTCAATATAAATTCAAGCAAGCGTTGGATTGTTATGTCATCATCAACAATTAGAACCTTCTTCATCCCAAAATCAAATTTTTTTGAGAATTAACAATGTTATATCATCCTTCTGCTCAACATCCTTTTGAAAATTCATAACCTCTGAAACAACAACATCGCAAATTTCATCTGAACTTTTTTCAAAATTTTGAGCGATAATGTTTTTCAATCTTTCAACTCCGAAAAATTCTCCATTTGAATTTCTCGCCTCTGTAACTCCATCTGTAAATGCAACGATTATATCACCTTTTGAAAATTCAATTCTATCACTTCCATATTTTTCATCATCAAATAAGCCAATTGGAGAACCGTGAATTTCAAGTTCAAACATACTTCCATCATCTCGTTTAAATAAAATCGGCGGAACATGTCCAGCGTTTGAATAAACAAAAAATCCCTCGGGATAATACTCACACATAAAAATCGTTGAATACATCCCGATTTCAGATGTATCCTTGTAAATCACTCTGTTAATTGCAGATAAAAGTTCAGATATATCGGGCGTGATTTCATACATCAATCTTACAACACTTCTCAAACTTGACAAAAGAAGTGCTGCTCCAATTCCATGTCCCGAGACATCCATAACTAAAAAAGCATTTTTCTTCCCATTTGAAATAAAATCGTAATAATCACCTCCGACGCTTGAACTCGGCTTTATAAATGCACAGACATCAAGACCTTCACATTCTGGAATTTTTTTGGGAAGTAAATTTTCTTGAATTCGTTTTGCAATTTCAATTTCTTGTTTGAGTGCCTCGGTTCGTTTTATCTCGTCTATAAGTTTATTTCTGTAAAGGATTATCCCTGCGTAATTCCCGAGAGTGAGAAGAAGTTTTGCATCCGCCGTTTCAAAATTTCTCCCTTCATCACAAACGAAAATTCCACCAATTTGATGAGCCCCAGAAAACATTGGCACAGCAAGCATCCCTTTAACACGCCCCTGATATTCAACCGAAGAAATAACAAAATTTCTCGTTTCAATCGCTTTCTCAATTAATTTTTCAGCATCTTCACTTGTCTCCCGTAAAATTTCACCGCTTGTGTATTTTTGATTTAACCTTCCACTTTCAAAAATTCCAACAACACACGCCCTCGGAGATATTAATGATCTAATTTTATCAATTATGATTTTGACAATTTCAGATTCATCAAAAACCAAACTTGCCTTCGCTATGATGTCATAAACAATCCCGAGTTCCTCTTGCCTGTGAGCAAGTTCCTGAACGAGATTTTCAATATATCCCTCGTAATTCAAAAGTTCAGTATACAAAAACTTTAAAAGTTGCACCTCCCTTTCAACATCTGACGACCCTTTGATGTAAAGATAAATTTTCCCGTAATTTGAGTTCAATTCAACTTTGACACTTTTCTCAAAGTTCTCAAAATTTTTCGTCCTTGCGATCATCTTTCCTTTCTCATCAACAACTGCAAACTCCGTATTTGAAAATTGAGAAAACTTATCCGTGTATATTTTGATTACTCGTTCTATCACTTTTTTAACTTCGTTAATTTATAAACTTTGACATAATCACCATCAAAATAAATTTCAACATTTGCAAACCTGTAATTCACACAAGCAGAATCAAGCGTCGCAGTTAAATTGTCAATTCTTGGAATAAAAGATTGATGAATTTTTCCCATCGCATTTTTTTCAGGAACGAAAACATAAACAAGTTCGTAAATTTTTTTCTCGTCCTCAATTAAAATATAATTTCGCAGGAAATAATCCCAATCCATAAAATACGACCAGTTTTCAACCATCGCTCTTGTCCCATAATGAGAAACAATCGCAAATGAAAAGGGCAAATTCTCCTTTTGAATTTTCAAAACAACTTTAACAAATTCATCTGGCTCAATCGCTCCATCAATTTTAACACCTCCATAGATGAAAACACTCAAAACCAAAAACACAACTATTAAAATCACAAATATAGAAT
>Ga0105163_1001171_pt1 | contig 14138 bp, 17 predicted proteins | sample JNZ110809AmetaG_FD_81531 | JGI IMG/M metagenome (GOLD analysis project Ga0105163, IMG submission 81531) | Hot spring microbial communities from Jinze hot spring, China to study Microbial Dark Matter (Phase II) - JNZ 110809A | ecosystem: Environmental > Aquatic > Thermal springs > Hot (42-90C) >... | reverse complement strand
GGCTGGGGGAGCTGGCGAGGCGGGAGGGGCTGAGCTTCGACGAGGAGCTCAACAAGGCCCTCGAGGGGGTGCTCACCCCCTATCACCAGTAATAGATTTAACCAGTAATGGGTGTGGCTGCTAGAGAGATATGAGCACCAGAGTGCCTGCCACGTATAAGGTGGAGGGGCTGATGGTGTTGCGAAACGGAGAAACGAGGAAGTTCACCTTATACCTTCGGGGTCTTAGCGAAAGGGAGGTTCTGGACAGGCTCTACAGCGTCTTAGGTGGGAGGCACAAGTTGACGAGGAGGCATATCAAGGTTAGCAGAGTAGAACCTGTTAACGTTGAGGAAGTTGAAGACAGCTACATTAGAGAGCTAGCTGAGGCTGAGGTTCTAGTTGTGAGGTAGGTGCCGGTAGATGAGCCTGCAAAGCAGCACTAGGGAGAGAGCCGCCGAAGAGTACATGGCTCTCTCGCAGTTAGCGGAGGAAATCCAGCGAGAGATAAGTTTAGCACAGAGCCTAGCCGCTGAAATCGAGTCTACAATTGCTACGCTGAGAAACGTTAGCGCTCTCGAGGGTGCAAAGGAGGTACTCATCCCGCTCTCCGCCGGGGTTTACATGAAAGCTCTTGTGAACAAGCAGGAGAAATTCCTAGTTAATATAGGCTCGAACATCTTGGTGGAGAAGAACCTTGAAGAGACTATTGAGACTTTAAACAAGCGTAGAGAAGAGCTCACGCAGCTGATAAACAGAAGGGTAGAGGAGCTTAACAGCATAATCGCCAGAGCACAGCAGCTCAGGCAAGTACTATCACAGCGGTAGAAATGTCTAGCAAAGGACTCACCAAGGTATTTTCCTCTATCGTCGAGAAAGTGAAGTACACGGGCTTCTCCGAGCGTGAGCTGAGAGAACTTGAAGAAGAGTTCTTGCTCCACCTCGTTGAAAACGATGTCGCTTTAGATGTAGCTGAAGCGCTTCTGCGAGAGCTCACTTCTAAGTTAAGCTCGGTGAAAGTCTCAAGGTTTGCGGATAAGGGTCAAGTCGCACTAGAGGTGCTGAGGGAAGTAATTCTCGAGCCCTTCGAGAAGGTTTCCGGAGAGACCCTCGAGAAAAGGATCGAAGCTGTAAGAGAAGCTTACGAGAAGCCTTTCTCCGTGGTTTTCCTAGGACCTAATGGGCATGGGAAGACAACTACTGTTGCCAAGCTGGCGTACAGGCTCTCTAACCTAGGCTACAAGGTGGTTATTGCAGCCGCTGACACTTTTCGCGCGGGAGCAATCGAGCAGCTTAGAGAGCTTTCCGAGAAGGTTCACGCGGAGCTAGTGTCCTTGGGCTACGGGGCCGACCCTGCTGCCGTGGCCTACGAGGGCTTTCTGCGCGCTGCGAAGCACGGGGCCGACGTGCTGCTCGTAGACACCGCTGGGAGGATGCACACCAGGAAGAGCCTCTTAGACGAGATGAAAAAAATTATACGCGTTTTGAACCCAGACTATAGAGTCTTCGTAGGTGATGCGCTGATAGGAAACGATGCCGTCGAGCAGGCGAGGGTCTTTCTCACAGAGGTAGGTTTCGATGGCTCCATCCTGACGAAGTTCGACGCAGATACCAAAGGCGGTGCCGCTCTCTCGATAACTTACATAACATCTAAGCCGCTACTCTACGTCGGAGTGGGGCAGCGCCTGCAAGACCTCATACCTTTCGACTACAAGCGCTACGTTGAGGAACTTCTACCTTCCGCGTAGAGAGCAGCCTTAACGTTTTAAACCCTAATTACCTCCACCTTTCCTCGATGAAGCGAGATCTACTTACTTTGAAGGAGTTCTCCAGGGACGAGATACTTTCGCTGATCGAAGACTCAGTAACTCTCAAGAAACTCCGCGCTGCTGGCGTCAAAAAGCTCACACTACTGAGTGGGTATAGCATAGCTTTAATCTTTGAAAAGCCTTCGACCAGGACGCGAGCTTCCTTCACCGTCGCAGCACTCGAGCTGGGAGCTTGGCCCGTGTCCTACTCCGCTCAGGAACTCCAGCTTTCGCGAGGCGAGCCCATCAAGGATGTAGCGAGAGTGCTCTCGCGGTACCACGACGCGATAGCTGCCAGAGTGTACCGTCACGAAGACCTGGAGGAGCTGGCGAGGTACTCTACGGTACCGGTGATCAACCTTCTCAGCGATAGCCACCACCCTCTGCAAGCACTTGCCGACTTCATGACTATTTACGAGAAGCTGGGCCGCATCGCAGGCGTGAAGGTAGTTTTTGTCGGAGATGGAACAGATAATGTATTCAACTCTCTGGCTATAGTCGGGGTGAAGCTGGGCTCCAGAATTCGGGTAGCAGCGCCACCTGGCTACATGCCCAGGCCCGAGCTGCTAGGAGAGGATGTTCTGAAAAACATTGAGGTGTTCGAGGATCCGGGTGAGGCTGTTAGCGACGCAGATGTCATTTACACAGATGTTTTTGTGAGCATGGGGCAGGAGGCGCAACGAGAGGAGCGGATAAGAGCGTTCCTGCCGAAGTACCAGGTTAACTCTGAGCTGCTTAAGAAGGTAGGTAAGAGCAACTTCATTGTCATGCACTGCCTACCAGCTCACAGAGGTGAGGAAATAACGGACGAGGTGATAGAAGGGAAGAACAGTGTGGTTTTTGACCAGGCTGAGAATAGGCTTCACACAAGTAAGGCAGTTCTTTTAAACCTTCTTTCACCGAACTGGAGAACACCAGTTCTTAGACACTCGCAAGAACTTGGCCCTTAAGCTTCTTTGAGAGCCCAAGTAAAAAGTTCTTGATGCGCTATCTCAAGTACTGTGCAATTCATTACGCGTAGGGATGGCCTCACCTGCGGCGTTTTCCGCTCCGTAACCCGCGGGGAGCCTCGCAGCGAGCCGGCGCTACGCTTCGGGAAATAGCTAATAATATCTTGCCAACCAGCTGATACATGGGGCTGGACATGCCGAGACTGCTCGAGGATATAATAAGAGTTGTGAAGCTGGCTACGAAGCCAACGGCCGAGGAGTACAAACTCTCTCTAAAGGTAATCTTAGCAGGTTTCAGCCTCCTTGGCGCGCTAGGATTCTTTTTCCAGCTTGTGGGCTCTATGCTGGAGATCGAGAGCGTGCATTCGGTACCTTCGGAGCTCTCGCTGATCATCGGTGTGGTTGCGCTTGTGGCGATTCTAGCGCTGGGCTTGTACTTGCGGTCAAAGAGCGAAATATGAGCGGTGCGCAGAGATGGAGACGGAGAAGAGAATCAAGTTCTATGCTTTGAAGGTTACCGCCGGACAGGAGTACAACGTAGCAGTGCTTCTGAATAATAGAGCTGCAGGAGGAGACTATAAGGTAAATTCGCTTCTCGTAATCCCAGGCCTCAAGGGGATGATATTCGTGGAGAGTGAAGGCATGTACGAGGCACGCAGACTGGCTTACGGCATTAAGCATGTGCGTGGGGTTGTCAGGGGTGCTGTTTCGATAGAGGAGATGGAAACCCTTCTTAAGCCGAGACCGCTTGCCGAGCAGCTGAATACAGGCGACATCGTTGAGATAATCCGAGGACCTTTCGCAGGGATGAGGGGTAAGATAATCAGCATCGATAAGGTGAAGAATGAAGTGAAAGTAGAGCTTTCGGAGGCGGCCTACGTTCTACCCGTAACTATAAGCGCTGATGATGTCAGGATAGTGCAGCGGGCGAGCGGCTCTTGAGAAACCCTAGCATTTCTCTCGACGTAAGATCCCTGGTAGAGCATCTCGAAAGGCTTAACATGCTTAAGCGGCCAGCTAGGACCTATAGGCTCGAGTTCGAGGTTGCCGCTGCGGTAAAAAAAGTTCAGCCAACTGCCATACTGATGAAAACGGAGAAAGGCTTAGTACTTTCTAACTTGCTCGCTAGAAGATCCACCCTCTACGAAGTAATGGGGGCGGCTGACGATAGAGAGGCGTACCAGCTTCTACTCTCAGCAATGAATTCCCCCCTCAAGCTGGCTCCCGCCGAGCCCATGGGGCTCCTTAGCCTCGGAGATGACCTCTTCAAGATGCCTATACCTAAGCTTTTCGAGAAGGATGGCGGCCACTACATCACTGCAGGAGTGTTTCTCAGCAGGGATCCCGAGAAGCCCGTGTTCAACGCCAGTGTTCACAGAGCGATGATCATAGATGAGAAACATCTCGCTGTGCGTCTTGTTCCGCGCCACCTCTACCACATGTTTACCAAAGCTGAGAAAATGAACAAGCCTCTCCCCGCTGTAATCGTTATTGGGGCACCGCCGATAGTGTACGTGGCAGCGGCTGCAAGTCCGCGTTACGGTGTTTACGAGGTGGAGGTGGCGAATCGCCTTGCGGGTGGGGAGCTAAAAGCTTCTTACGAGCTCGCTGATGGGATACCGGTCCCTATACCCTCCGAGTACATAATTCTAGGAGAGTTTATGCCCCATAGGCGCGCTCCCGAGGGTCCCTTCGTAGACATACTTGGAACGTACGACGAGGTGAGGCAGGAGCCGGTTTTCGAGGTCCACGAGATCCTTTCAAGGCAACATCCTTTATTCTATTCCATACTTCCTTCAGGCCTGGAGCACTTGCTTCTGATGGGATTCCCCCGAGAAGCTGCCATCTGGGAAGCCACGAGCAAAGTAGCTCCCTCAGTGAAGAAAGTTAGACTCACTCCAGGTGGGGGCTGCTGGCTGGTTGCTGTCATAAGCATGTCTAAGGAAACCGAGGGCGATCCGAAAAACGTGCTGCTAGCAGCTTTCGCGGCACACCCCTCGCTTAAGATAGCGATCGTGGTCGACGAAGACATCGATCCCGACAACTTTCAGGAAGTCGAATGGGCGCTCGCAACGCGCATGCAACCATCCGAGGATCTACTGATTCTTAGCGGGGTGAGAGGTAGCAGCCTAGATCCCTCGGCAGATCAGTTAACACTTTTAACATCAAAACTAGGAATTGATGCTACGAAACCTCTCAGCAAGGGGGCAGCTCTCTTCGAGAGAGCTAGGATCCCGTTGGATGTCGAAGTGGATTAGCACGCTTAGAAGAAGTTGCTCTCCAAAACTTCGATATCGACGTTACTACTCTTCAGGAACTCCAAGAGTCGATGCCCGATAACATCCGCCCCGACTCTCCCAACGCCTCTGACTCTCCTAAGAACCAGCATCACTTTTTCTGACTCCTCACAGCACACGGTAAACACCTCTCTCCACATGCGCGCACCAGCCGGAGAGACGTTAACGTATACCAGCTTGCAGTGGTTATTCAAGTCCCGGAACTCTACCCTAAGGAAGATGACAGCGTACTCGTCGATCGTGGCCAGCAAAAAGCTCTTGCCGACGGTCAGGGTGCCTCTTAGCCGGCTCATGATGTCGCTGCAGGAAGCACCTTTAATTACGTAGGCAGCGAGCTTCAAGTGAACCCGTAAATGGTACCGGGCGCTGCTCTGAGAAAAAGATTTCTCGAGCTTCTCAGGCAAGCTTCTCCCCGACGTCGCGACAGTATAATCGCTGTAACGGTGAACAATCCTCAATCGTACCTTGCGTTAAAGATGCTTATCCATATCGAAGATGAGTTTGAGTCGACGATCCTGCATCTTCACGTGGGGGACAGCATCTCGCCGCGGCTCGCGGAGCTTTCCCAGATGTGCAAGCAGAGAGTGCAAGTGCCCGAAAGCCCCAAGAGCATTACTGAACTTAAGCTGCAGACTGCTAGCTTTGCAGCTAGGTACGGATCCCCGCTCTGCGTACTTCCCTTGACAGCTGAAGAGGTTGTTGCTTATCTGCTGAACGAGCTGTTGATGGGCAACCCCGCCGGGCTCCAACTGGAGCGTGAGTACAGGACGGCTTACCCGCTATCTACGACAACGTTGAGGGAAGTACTCCTTCTCGTGGGAGTTGAAGACAGCGAGAATCCTAATCTCCTCCTCGAGGGCCCCGCTGTGCAGCTCTTAGAGGCCTTAAAGGGAAGAGCAGACCCCCCAGCTGCAAGCAGGCTCTACGTTCACTTCACTAGGCAGATGCTATCGCGGGAACGCAGCGCTTCCCAGAATAAAAAAGATATATTCCTGCACGGCAGCGGCTGGGGTAGGTGAGCTGGTAATGCCAAAAGTGCTATACTGCACGTTCTGCAAAAGGCCTGTTAAGCCTGGAAGCGGTATAGCTTACGTCAGAAATGATGGCGCTATCCTGCACTTCTGTTCTTCAAAGTGCTTTAAAAGCTCCATTAAAATGCATAGAGATCCGAGAAAGTTGAAGTGGGCTAAAGCATCCAAGTAACTGGCTACAGTGCCTCGAAGCTTCTACCTCAAAAGTGCGTGGAGGTGTGGTGCATGTCTACTGCTAAGACCTACGTTCGAGCCCCCATCATAGTTGTCTTGGGGCACGTTGATGCCGGTAAGACCACGCTTTTGGATAAAATCCGCGGGACAGCGGTTGCGCGGCGTGAGCCTGGGACGATGACTCAGCATATCGGTGCTTCTTTTCTCCCGTGGAGCGCTCTGGAAAGTATCTGCGGACCGCTTCTTTCACAGATAAAGGTTGAGATAAAGATCCCAGGTTTCCTGGTGATAGATACTCCTGGTCACGAAGCTTTTAGTAACCTGAGATTCCGAGGAGGAAGCATAGCGGATCTCGCCATCCTAGTCGTAGATGTGTTTAAGGGGTTAGAGCCGCAGACTTATGAGTCGATAGAGATACTGAAGCAGAGGAAGGTCCCGTTCGTAGTTGCTGTCAACAAGATTGACAGGATTCAAGGCTGGAAGCCTGTGCCTAGCGCCGCTCTTGGCGAGACACTCAAGCATCAGCCGGAAGACGTCGTATACAGGCTCGAGGAGTTGATAGCTTACGTTATCAAGCAGTTTCGAGAGATTGGGTTTCAAGCCGACAGATACGACAGAGTCCGGGACTTCACGCGAACACTTGCTCTAGTTCCTACGAGCGCGCTCACCGGCGAGGGGTTGCCGGACCTCCTCCTGGTAATGGCTGGCCTTTCCCAGCGTTTCCTGCTAAAACGTCTAGTATCAACAGTATCCCCTGCAAAAGGCGTTATTCTAGAGCTCAAGGAAGAGGTGGGACTTGGCACGACAGCAGCTGTTGTTATCTACGACGGTGTGCTGAGGAAAGGAGATCTCATCGTTGCAGGCGGCCTTGAAAAACCAGTTGTGACTAGAGTGAAGCTACTTCTCATGCCTAAACCTCTCGACGAGATGCGCTCTCCTGAAGATCGTTTTATCGACGTGGAGCAGGTTCAGGCAGCCGCGGGAGTAAAAGTCGTGGCCGAGGGGCTGGAGAACTGCATCCCTGGTGCTCCTTTATACGCAGTGACTGACGCAGCGTCTATCGAAAGCGTGGCCAGAGAAGTTCAGGAGGAGATTCTATCCGTAAGGTTCAGGTACGATGCTGTAGGAGTCGTCGTAAAGGCGGACACTTTGGGCACGCTTGAAGCTCTTGTCGGATACATTAAGAAGATGAACGTACCGGTACGGTTAGCAGATATAGGCGCCGTTGCAAAGAGGGATATAATCGAGGCAAGCATGGTAAAGGACAAGGACCCGGCTAGAGCTGCAGTGCTAGCTTTTAACGTCAAAGTGCTTCCCGAGGCTAAGGAGGAAGCCGGCAAGCTAGGTATTCCGATATTCCAGGAGAGAATTATATACCGGCTGGTCGAGGATTATCTGAGGTGGTGTGAGGAGCTTAAGGAAGCTGAGAAACGGGAGCTGTTGAAGAAGATGACGCAACCCGCTGTGATCCAGATTCTACCCGGCTACGTCTTCCGTAGAAGAGATCCTATAATCGTTGGGGTTAGAGTCATTGCAGGAAGGCTCAAGGGCGGAACCAGGCTAGTCACGAGAGACGGGCGCGAGATAGGTGAAGTTATGCAGATTAGGCAACATGATAAAGTCTTGGAGTACGCTGAAGAAGGCTCCGAAGTTGCGGTATCCATAAGGAGTAAAGCTATCGTAGGTAGACAGGTCGAAGAGGGCGAGTACCTGTACTCTGATCTCTCAGTAAATGAGATCAATACTCTTCTTGATAAATACTCAAGCCTGCTAACCTCTAATGAGGTTAATTTTCTAAAGAAGCTTCTGAAGTTTAAAATGGGGCTCAGTAGAGAAATAGAGTTTCCTTAGCTCTGCCCGCCGGAACCTCTACTCTGGTAGGATCACGCTTCCTATATTCTCCCCACTCAGCGCGCGAGCAATGTTTTCAGATGGTTCACCAGCGATGACCCGAACAGTCCGCTTGCTCCTGATAATTATGTGGAGCGTGAGCGGGTCCAGAAGCTTATAGCCGCCGGCAACCTGGTTGCTGGAGAATTTACTCAATAGGTCGCTGGCCATAACCTGTTTCAGGAGCTTTGCGTCGGGGTACTTCTTAGGGTCTTTATCGAAAATACCACTCACATCTGTCGCAATTACGAGATCCCAGGAGAGAGCCTCCGCGATCAGGGCTGCAGTGGTCGTTGTGGACTGCCCCGGCTGAAGACCTCCCGTGAAAACCACCGGTAAGTCCGAAAGTGTTAGTGCCCGGATCTCCCTCAGAGATGTAGGAATTATGGGGAATGTTTTGTAAAAAGCTGCAAAAAGTAGTGAGGCATTAAGCCGTGAAGCAAAGATTCCTACCTCGTCGAGCGCTCCCTCACTGGCGCCCAGACCTCTTCCTGCCTCTATGTACTTGCGGGCAACCTGACCCCCGCCGACGACTACAACTAGCCTACTATTCTGAGACGCAAGTTTAAGGGTGACAATTAGGGAACGCAGATACTCGGCGCGCAGCTCTCCTTTCTCATCGAAGAGTAAGCTGCCTCCCACCTTTACAACCGCCTGAGGCACGTGCCCCTCATAGGGTCAAAAAATAAATGTGATGTTCCGGCTTGGGGCTCGGGATATCGCGTGAAAGAGGAGCTCGAGCGGTTAAAGCTGGAGAAACTCGTCGAAGAACTAAAAAGAAAAGAGGGTAGGGGTACGGAGCTCGTAACAGTCTGTATCCCAGCGGGGCGGCCTATAGCCGAGGTTCTTGACACGCTCAACCAGGAATATGCTACCGCGTCAAACATCAAAGACAGAACTACGCGGCATCACGTTCTCGATGCTTTGACGGCTATAATCAATAGATTGAAACTTTTTCGTGAAACTCCGCCTAACGGTTTAATGATTTTTGCAGGCTACGTGGCTGGTGACGTGCCTGGTAGGGAGAAGCTAGAGATCCACTTGATCGAACCACCTCAGAAACTGAAAGTCTGGCTTTATAGATGCGATTCAAGGTTCCACACGGAAATACTAGAGGAGATGATAAGAGTCAGAGACGCCTACGGGTTGATCGTAGTAGAGCGAGGGGAGGCGGCTATCGGAATCCTCCGCGGGAAATTCCTGGAGGTCGTAGATGAGCTAACTTCTGGAATACCGGGAAAACACAGAGCTGGAGGGCAGTCGGCGCGGAGGTTTGAACGCATAATAGAGCAGATGGTTCATGAGTTCTACAAAAGGATAGGTGAGCACGCGAACAAGATCTTCCTCCCCATCAAGGACGAGTTAAGAGGAATTATCATAGGGGGTCCCGGGCCCTCCAAGCAAGAGTTCGCTGAGGGAGATTATCTTCACTACGAGCTTAAGTCTAAGGTTTTAGCCGTCCTGGATACCGGCTACGGAGGGGAAGCTGGCATATACGAGCTATTGGAGAGAGCACGAGAAATACTCAAGGACTCGCAGCTCCTGCGAGAAAAGCAGGCGGTCAACGAGTTTCTCTATCATCTTTCCAGAGATACCGGGCTGGCGGTGTACGGGGAGGAGGAAGTGCGCGGCGCTCTAAGTGCTGGTGCTGTTCAGAAACTCCTTGTCTCAGAGGGGGTTTCGAAAGTGAGGGTCAAGGCTGCTTGCGCCCAGTGCGGCTACGAGTTTGAGGCCACAGTGGACCCTGCGGCGAACGGGCGCTACAATCTCCAATGCCCTAGATGCGGTGGTCAGGTGCAGGTAGTAGAAGAAAAACTCCTAGTAGAGGATCTCGCTGAACTTGCGGAGAAGCACGGTACGGAAATAATCCTCGTATCAACCAACTCGAGCGAGGGTAAAGAGCTTCTCAGAACTTTTGGAGGTATAGGTGCGATTCTTAGGTATCGGCTTCAACGGAGCGCGTAGATGAACATTAAGCGGAAACAGCTAGAGCGCTGCTTGAACGCTATTCCTCCCCACCCGAAGCCGAGAGTAGAGCTGGAGCAGTATACAACCCCTACAACTACTGCTTCCACTCTTCTCTGGATCGCGGAGTTCCACTACGGGGACCTCTCCGGGAAGAAGGTCATTGACCTCGGCTGCGGGACGGGCAGACTAGGTATCGGTGCAGCCCTCTTGGGTGCTGGCTACGTGGTAATGGTCGATATCGATGAGCTACCGATTCAGCTAGCGAAAAAGGCTGCGGTGGACCTTCAAGTAGACTCGGTTATCGACTTCTTGGCAGCAGATGTTTCCAGCCCACCTTTCCGGAAGGGGCGCCCCTTCGATACTGCGGTTCAGAACCCACCTTTTGGGGTTCACCGGAGGGGCTTCGACATACTCTTCTTGAGAACCGCTTGCACGCTAGCTAGCGTCGTTTACTCTCTCCACAAGCGATCTACAGAGAATTTTGTGCGAAAGAAAGTGACTGAAATGGGGTCTTCATGCGAGGTGCTCTTTCAGGAAGTCATATGCATACCTCCGATGTTCTTTTTCCACAAGAAAAGGAGGCATTGTTTCGAAGTCAGCGCGATTAGAGTGTGGGCGAGGCCGAGGGCAGAAGCTTAGGATTTATAATGCTGAGTATGCGGTAGTGCTTTGCGCGCGGAAATGGCTGAGGTAGTTACACCTGGTGAGAACCTGGGCTACGAGGAAGAATTCTCAGCAGGAGAGAACACTTATGTCCATAGTGAGAGCGGTTTAGTGCGGTCCAAGATCTTAGGTTACCTTTTAAGGGATTGGAATGCTCGAGTACTAAAAGTTAAACCCGTAAAGAAGATAAAGTATTTAATGGATAAAGGTGACATAGTTCACGCTTCAGTAGTAGGTTTTAAGGATACAGTAGTGATCGTAAATATTTTCTTCAATGAATCTAAAAATGTGTTTGTGCCAGCACAATCCACGGGGATTATCTTAGCATCGAGAATCAGCGGGTGGCGAGTTAAGCTCTACAAGGAGGTTTTCGGGTACGGGGATATTGTCAGAGCAGTAGTTGTGGAGAGAGGAGGCCCTCCCTACTCTCTTTCCACTAAAGGACGCGAGTTTGGCGTTATTTTAGCGAAATGCCCCAAGTGTTCCTCAACTTTAGTTAAGAGAGGGCCAGCTTTGATCTGCCCTAACTGTAAAACAAGAGCAAAGCGGAAGGTGAGCTCCAAGTACATTGTCACTTGAAAGGTGAAAACTTCAGTGAAAGGCGTTGTCTTGACGTTCAACTTCGGTAGTTCTGCCGAAGCTTTGAAGTTTATAGAAGTTTTAAGCAAAAAAGTGGGAAGAGGTGCTATACTGGGGGAGATTAAAGGAAATAAAGTTAAAGTGTTTGTACCTTTTTCGGAAAATTATCGAAAAACTGTTAGGGAAATAAAGCTTATCTACTTTGAACTGCATAGCGGTGCAGATTACAGACCTAAGCGCTTTGAAATAAGTACCGTGCTCTCAGCATCTAACCTTAAAGTCGCGATTCCTGTTCAAGCACTAGTAGATGCTTTAAGGCTCGAGGGGTATGAGGCCAGGCTAGAGGGGAACCACCTAGTGACGAATGCTAAATTTCAACACTTAGCTGAACTTGCAGAAAAAATTTCTGAGCGGTATGAAGAAGCTGCAAGACAGAGGTTAGCGGCACCTTTGAGAAGGCTCGTAGCGGTGGTCGCCACCCACATGAACACATCCATCAGTGATGCAATCGATCTATTACAGAAGCTTGGTTTCATTGAGAGTAAAAACAGTGAACTTGTCTTAAGATTCAGACCTGAAGATATTATGAATAAACTAAGGGATTTTTATTAAAACTTGAATTATATCACCTGGACACGTTCAAGCTTCCCTGCCAACGACCCATATCGATCAACCTCAAGTACAGCTTACGAGCTAGATCAACGGCGTAGCTTTCAACAGTCACTAGCTCCAGGTTCTTCTGAGAGGGGCTGACTTTAACCTCAGAGCCAGGGGGTAGGTCAGCAACGTAGCGTCCATCTACGATGAGGTGGGCTGTCTCAGAGTTTTGAGAAAGAAGAATCTCCATGCTCTTATTGTATGCAATCAAGGGCTTTACGAGAGGAGATAGAGCTCCCGGAAATACAGCTTCCAGGATAGGCTCATCGAAGTTAACTATGATTGAAGCTCCGTAGGATAATGCATGAGCAGTGCTTCCTGCCGAGGTTGAGACAATCACGCCATCACTACGTGCTTTGTAGAAGAATCCTCCTACATACATAGTAAACTCTATCAACTTACCTCTAGGTGCCCATAGACCTACCTCATTGAGAAAATACCCGGTGATCGCTTGGGAAGAGTACTCGCCGAGCCTTACCCTCCGTACCTCACATTCACCAGCCATCGCTTTCTCCAGGACTACCTCTAGGGTTTCAACGCTATGCGGGAGCAGGTATCCAAGGCTCTCGGCAGCGAATCCCAGCACTGGTGGGGGTGATCCTCCGCAGAGGTCGATCAGCCTTAAGAGCGTTCCGTCACCCCCCACGACTACCACTAGATCGGCGTCGCAGGCAGCGCTTTGCCCCCTACCTACTGCTGACGACTCCACAACAGCGGCTATTCCCTTGGATTCCAGTTTCTTCGCAGCTTTATAGCCCCACTCAGCTGCGGATCCTCCTTTTTCACGAAACCTTATTACAACTTTTCTAGGGTTCATAAAGTCACCGTGAGAGCTAGTACGCGCTGCTTTTTCCCTCAGCGCCTCGCTATTCTCCTTATGTACTCGCTCAGAGGCTCTCTGATAACGATGCCCCTACCGCTGACAATGTCGAAAATGTACTTGCTCGGCTTGACAGGCGCCCACCTAGCTTTCCTTATGTACATTATCCTCTCGACGCTTCCATATATCTCCTCTATACCCAGAACTATTATTCCTGAAGCTAGAAACTCTTCTACGCCGAACCTACTCAGCTTAGAGCTACCAGTAGGTATCTCACTGGTCATCACCGTCGTCAGCTCACCAGTCTTCTCGATCGCGAACACCATCTCGCGGAGAAACTCTCTAGCATAGAGGATGTCCTCTTCCTTGCCGCCATAAACGAGCGGTGCTATAGGGTCGATGACGAGCCTCCTCGCACCTATCTTCTTCGCAGCGTTGAGAACCTGCTCTATGATATACCTAGGCTCGATGTGCTTCCTCTCGTCTCTTAGGTAAATTTTGCTAAAATGGGTTCTCATATCTAAGAACATGAGGCGCCTAGAGGATATCAAGTCACCAATGTCCCAGCCAAACAGCCTTAACCCCTTTAGCAGCTGGCTCGTAGGCTCATCTATCGCAATGTACAGGCCAGGCTCGCCAATAAGCGCTCCGTGAATCAGAAACTGTATGGAGAAAATAGTTTTGCCGCATCCCGCCTCACCCGCTACGAGGTAGGTTTTCCCGCGTAGGAAACCACCTCCAAGTATCTCGTCAAGCCCCGGAATACCTGTTGGCGCGTAGTGGTCTAGCCTCTGAGTAAGCAGAAACTGCTGACCTCGCGTGGGCTGGGCGCTCACCTGGTCAACGATACCTGTGAGCGCCACCTCTGGGAGACCGGCCTCTGGATAAGCCGTAACCTGCATCTCTGTAGCTCCCTCCGCCACTCTCTCGGCGACGGGCGCAGCCGCTCCCTGGGTCGCAGACGGCTCGGGCAGCGCGATTCTACACGGAGGACTTAAGGGATCCTCGACCGTGGTTTTAAGCTTCAAACAGTAAGCCCTTGAGGGTATGTAGAGTGGGCATTCTCTGCACGATGTACGCCGAATCATACACTGACCTCTGTTTCTATAACTTAGAAACTTGTCGTATAAAAAGGTGCCCTCAGTGCTGTCCCGCGCCGGTGTTCATCTCCCCCCTTTTTGGCCGTTGCTGGCCTCTGGGGCCCGCCCCGCGGCTTCCGCTTGGGATGGCCGGGGCGGGTCATGGGGTCGGCTGCCCGCCTCTCCGGCGGTGGCCTAACCCTCTCTTTTCAGCGCCCCGTCGCCGGGGCGCATCCCCGGAGGG
>Ga0105163_1001170_pt1 | contig 14146 bp, 14 predicted proteins | sample JNZ110809AmetaG_FD_81531 | JGI IMG/M metagenome (GOLD analysis project Ga0105163, IMG submission 81531) | Hot spring microbial communities from Jinze hot spring, China to study Microbial Dark Matter (Phase II) - JNZ 110809A | ecosystem: Environmental > Aquatic > Thermal springs > Hot (42-90C) >... | reverse complement strand
GTAGTGGTAGAGGTGGGGGAAAGGGTGAATTCCTTCAGAGGAGTTACAGTGGGCGTAGCTGTGGGCAGGGTTATTATTTGACCGCAGGCAAGGCTTAAGCCAAGCAAAACTAAAGCCATAAAAATGTAAGCAACTCGCCTTTTCACAGTTGCACCCCCTCAGGAGGAAAGGATATGGGCGATAAGGTAGAATATCATCCCACCATAAAAGAGCTTCCGGCTTCGGAGAGGCCTCGGGAAAGGCTCAAACTTTACGGGGCTTCCGCCCTTTCCACCGTTGAGCTTCTGGCTATAATCCTGAGGACCGGGGTGGAAGGGGAAAGCGTCCTGGCGCTGGCTACCCGCCTCCTGGCCCGATATGGTGGCCTTGCTGGCCTGGCTGGGGCTGATTTTTCCGACCTTTGCGCGGAAAAAGGCCTTGGAGAAGCCAAGGCAGCACAGCTCAAGGCTGCTTTTGAACTGGGCAAAAGGCTTCTGGTGGCCTCCCCTCACGAAAGGCCGGTCGTCCGTTCCCCCGCTGATGCAGCCAACATACTTTTGCTGGATATGAGTTTTCTCCCCAAGGAGCACCTCAAAACCATCCTCCTTGACACAAAGAACAGGGTTATAAGCATACCAACCATTTGCGTGGGAGCCCTGAACATGGCTTCGGCAAGGATAGGGGAAATATTCAGAGAGGCCATAAAAGCCGATGCCTCGGCTATAATCCTTGCACACAATCACCCTTCGGGGGATCCAACCCCCTCCCCTGAAGATATTGCTCTTACCCGGCAGGTGGTTCAGGCCGGGAAGCTTCTGGACATTGAGGTCCTGGATCATATCATCATAGGCAAGCAAAGGTTTATAAGCTTGAAGGAAAAGGGGCTCGGGTTTGATTCATAGGGTGCGAAGGTGTGGGAAGAGAATCACTTCTCTTATAGATTGCTTATCGGTCAAAATCATCGTCAAGCGATCAATGCCGATTCCAAGCCCCCCGGTAGGGGGCATCCCATGCATGAGGGCCAGGATGAAATCTTCATCCAGCGGGTGCGTTTCTTCATCCCCCCTTTCCCGTGCTCTCGCTTGCTCCAGGAACCTTTCTTTCTGGTCTAAGGGATCGTTAAGCTCACTGAAAGCGTTGGCGATCTCCATGCCACCGATAAAGCCTTCAAACCGCTCCACAAGGTGAGGAGCATCAGGTTTGCGCTTGGCCAGGGGGGATATTTCCACCGGGTAATCCATAACGAAAATTGGCCCTGTAAGGTGGGGTTCCACGTATTCCTTAAAAAGTTCATCAACCTGCTTACCCCAGGTGGGTTTGGGGTCTACTTTGAGACCTCTTTCCTTGATAGCTTCTTTCAGGCTTTCCAAGTCCCTGTGCTCTTCAAAATCTATGCCCGTATATTTTATGAGCAGCTCCCTCATGGTAGTTCTGGGCCACGGTGGTGACAGTTCTATCCTGTTCCCGGAGTAGGTTATAGTGGTGGTGCCCAGGACTTTTAATGCAATAAAAGCTATCATTTCCTCCGTCAGCTTCATCATGTCGTTATAATCAGCGTAAGCCTGGTAGCATTCCATCATGGTAAACTCAGGATTGTGGCGGGCGTCAACCCCTTCATTGCGGAAGTCTTTGCCTATTTCGTAAACTTTATCAAATCCGCCCACTATTAATCTCTTCAGGTAAAGTTCGTCGGAAATGCGCAGGTAAAAGGACCTTTCCAGGGCATGGTACCAGGTTTCAAAGGGTCTGGCTGCTGCACCACCATAAATGGGCTGAAGGATGGGCGTTTCCACTTCAAGGAAGCCACGGGAATCCAGAAACTCACGCATTGCTTTAATGATTTTGCTCCGTATAACGAAGATTTCCTTTACCTCTTCATTGGCCAGGAGGTCCAGGTAGCGCCTGCGGTAACGGAGTTCCACGTCCTGGAGGCCATGCCATTTTTCTGGAAGCGGGTGCAGGGATTTGGCCAGGAGGCGGTAATTTTCCACCAGCAAAGTTACTTCACCAGTACGGGTTCGGAAAATGTTCCCATGGGCCTCTATAAAGTCTCCGATATCAAAAAAGTCCAGGAAGAAGTTGTAACGCTCTTCACCCAAGAGGTCCCGACGGAACATAAGTTGGATTTTGCCTGTGCCATCGGCTATGTGGGTGAAGGTCAATCCTCCCATGTTGCGGATGGCGATAAGCCTTCCGGCAAGGGTTACTTTCTCCTGGCCGAAATTTTCATCCCGCTCAAAGGCTTCCCGAGCCTCTTTTACGGAGTGAGTTCGGTTAACTTTTGTGGGGTAAGGGTCTATTCCGAGCTCCCGCAGCCTTTGCAGCTTGCGCAAGCGATGGTAAAACTGGTCAGGTAATTCCAGCTCCTGCAATTTATTCCTCCTGGCTTTTACTCAATACTTATCACTTTGAAGGCAATGCGGCCAGCCGGGGCATTAACAATGACTGTATCGCCAACTTTTGCCCCCATAAGGGCTTTGCCCAGGGGCGATTCGTTGGAAATGCGCCCCTGGAGGGGATCCGCTTCCGTTGAGCCAACGATTGTGTAAACTTCAGGTTCGGTTTTACCTTCCTCCAGAAGGGTTACTTTTGAGCCAAGGCAGACCTGGTCAGTCCCCTCAGGCTTTTCAATAATGACAGCGTTCTCCAGAATTTTTTCCAGCGTCATTATCCTTCCTTCCAGGAAAGCCTGAGCTGTTTTGGCTTCTTCATAGCCCGCATTTTCCATAACATCGCCCTCAGCCTTGGCCTGGTGGATCTGCTGAGCTATTTCAGCTCTCTTTACAGTACGGAGGTATTCCAGCTCTTCTTCCAGTTTTTTCTTCCCCTCTGGAGTGAGGTAGAAAACTTTGGCCTGCTTTTCCATGCACACCTCCTGGGGAAATAAAAATAGCCCGATCTGGGCTTTTACTTATTATACCTGCAAAAGGGTTTAAAGGCAAAACAAAATCCCGGGCTTACTAAAGAGAAGCTTCCCGAATGTAGCCCTGGGAAACGGTGAGGAGGCGGGCTTTCCGGAGAAACTCTTTCCGGAAGCCTTCCCAATCAAGGGTAGTGATAATGGCCTGGGGAACTCTGGAAACGATTTCGGCGAGGCGATCGCGCCTTTTCTGGTCAAGTTCTGAGAGGACTTCGTCCAGCAAAAGCAGTGGACTTTCCCCACTTTTCTTCTCTATAAAAGCCATCTCTGCTAAACGTAAAGAGAAAGCAGCTGAGCGCTGTTGTCCCCTGGAACCATAGGCAGAGATATCTCTGCCATTGAGAAGGAACCTTATGTCATCCCTGTGGGGGCCTATTGTTGTGGCTCCATGGTCCAGGTCCTTCTCCCTTGCTTCCATAAGCCTTCTGGACATAGCTTTCTCAATTTCTTCTAGGGGCAGAGGGGAAAGAAGGTTTAAGCCAGTAATAGCTTGTCCCAGAGACGAAGAAATGTAAACAGGCTGCAGGGTTTCCTCACCATCGGTCAGAGCCAGGTGGTTTTCCTTTATCTCCGGGGCCATAAGCCCAAGGGCTTCCCAGCGGACCCTGGTTACAAAGCTTCCGTACCGGACGAGGTTCTCATCCCAGAAAAGGAACTCTTCCTCCTTGAAACCTTCTTCCTGAGCCTTCTTCAGAAGGTGGTTGCGCCTTTCTACTATCTTGTTGTAAAGGGCCAAGGCCTGGCAATATTTGAGGTCCACCTGACACAGAGCTATGTCCAGAAAGCGCCTTCTCCCTTCGGGCGGGCCTGCAATTATTTCTATATCCTGGGGGGAAAATAAGACACACCGGAGGTGGCCCAGGAGGTCCATAAGCCTTTTCTGCACCCCATTTATTAGAACTTTCTTCCGATACCTAACTCCTGAGGGAGTGGGTTCTCCGGCTATTATTAGCTCAAGGCGGGTTTCTCCTGAGTTTCCTGTTATAACTCCAGTAATTCTAGCAAAAGGGAGTGGGCTTTCCTGAGCAATCCAGTTGACGAATTCATGGTCAGTTCTGGAAAAAGGGGAGCGAGTTGTAGCCAGAAGGTATATGGCTTCCAGGAAATTGGTCTTACCCTGGGCGTTGTCTCCCTGTAGGATTATGAGGCCGGGAGGCAGGTCCAGAGAAAGGTGTATGTAATTGCGGAAGTTGGTCAATTCAATTCTTTTTATCATGGGGCCGCAAATTTTCCCGTTTTGGATTAATTACTTTGCGTAATCCACCGCTCGGGTCTCCCGGATAACTACAACTTTTATCTGGCCCGGGTATTCTAAATTTTCCTCTACTTTGCGAGCTATTTCCCTGGAAAGCTGGATTATGGCCAGGTCATCTAACTCCTCGGGCTTGACTATAACCCTTATCTCCCGGCCAGCCTGGATAGCAAAAGCTTGAGCTACGCCCTTAAAAGAAGAGGCTATAGCTTCCAGAGCTTCAATCCTTTTTATGTAGCTTTCCAGGCTTTCCCGGCGAGCCCCAGGCCTCCCTCCAGAAAGGGCATCGGCTATTTCTACCAGAACCGCTTCCACTGATTGCGGCTCCACTTCACCGTGGTGAGCGGCAATACAGTTGACCACTATTTCCGGAAGGCCGTGCCTCCGGGCTATGTCAGCTCCTATGGCCGCGTGAGGCCCATCAATTACCTGATCTACCGCCTTTCCAATGTCGTGAAGGAGGCCCCCGAGTTTAGCCACTTTCACATCGGCTCTGAGTTCGGCGGCCATTATCCCGGCCAGGCGAGCAGTCTCTATGGAATGCAATAGGACGTTCTGTCCGTAGCTGGTGCGGAATTTTAGGCGGCCCAGAAGGGTCACGATTTCTTCGGGGAGGCCGGTGAATCCAAGTTTGTAAAGGGCTTTTTCCCCTTCTTCTCTGATGACGTTTTCAATTTCCCTCCGGGCTTGTTCTGCTGCCTGCTCAATCCTGGCCGGCTGGATTCGGCCATCCATTATCAATTTTTCCAGGGCCAGCCTGGCTATTTCCCTCCGGATGGGGTCAAAACAGGATATGGTAATGCTTTCCGGGGTATCGTCTACCACAAGGTCCACACCGAGCACGTTCTCAATAGTGCGTATATTCCTTCCGCCGCGGCCTATTATGCGGCCTTTCATCTCATCGCTTGGTAGAGTAATAGTGGTGGTGGCAAGCTCAGCCACTTCTTCTGTCCCAACCCTTTGCATGGCTTCGGCGATGATTTCTCTGGCTTTGCGCTCAGCTTCAGCTCTGGCTTTTGCTTCTTCCTCCCGTATAACCCTGGCCATTTCCTGGCGAGCTTCTTCCCTTACCCTTTCCAGAAGGATTTCCCTGGCTTGTTCGGGGGTAAGGGCAGCTATGCGATGCAATTCTTCCAGTTCTTTTTCTTTCAGGCGAGCGATTTCTTCGTGAAGGGCCTGGATTTCGGCCTGCTGCTGGGTTAGCCTTTTCTCCCGTTTATCCAGGCTTTCGGCTTTTCGATCCAGAAATTCCTGGCGACGCTGGAGCCTTTCTTCCCAGTTGTGGAGGTGAGCTCTTTGCCTTTTGATCTCTTCGTCAAGCTGGGCCCGCATCTTCAGAGTTTCATCTTTGGCAGCCAGGATTATTTCCCTGGCCTGTTCCTGTGCCTCTTTCACTATCTTTTCCGCCTCTTCGCGGGCGGATTTAATGGTTTTTCTTTCCTGGTAAAGTTTAAGGCTGTAACCTCCAACAAAAGCTAACGCTGCCGAAATCAGGGCAACGATCAGTGTCAACACCATTTTCACTCCTCCTGCTGTATTTCCCGCCAGACTGCCGGCACGATTTTTTCAATGATTTCAAAAGAAAAGCCCTGTCGGGCTAAGAAGTCAGCCATTTTCTTTTTAAAAGTGAATTCATCCAAAGTGCGCCAGCGTGGCGCTTTTTTGATAGCGGCTTTGTAAGCTTCGGCCTCAAAATCCACATCTTTAAGCGCTTCTCTGATGATTTCTGGAGCTATCCCTTTGGAACGGAGTTCATAGCGAAGTTTTTTAAAGCCCGAAGGCTTGAATTCCCTCCTGTTTTCCACCCAGTAACGGGCAAATAGCTGGTCATCAATCAGGCCTTTCTCCTTGAGAACGGCGATGGTTTTTTCCACCAGGCTCTGAGGGAATTTACGGCTCAGCCTGGTCCTTATTTCCAGCTCACTTCTGGGCCTGAATTTAAGGAGGCGGAGGGAAGCTTCCAGCGCTCTGGATAGTTCAGCTTTTTCCAGAAGTTCCTGGATCTGGGCATCAGAAAGGATTTGGCCTTCCCGTAAACCCTCTGCGTAGGAGCAAGGGAGGGTTATAGGTGGAAAGCCTTCTATGGTTATGGACAACTTTTTGCCTTCAGAGCCGCAAGGCTTAATCCGGGTTATAATGCCCGGCAACGTTTCCCTCCTTAAAAAGCAAAACGGCTGCACCTTTTCGCCGCAGCCGGTGGAGATATAAAACACCCTTTTACCCGCAGGGCGGGTTTAAGAGGGGTTTGGGGCTTTATCTCCGGAACCCTTCCGCTTTTACCCGGAAGGGGTTGTTTCCGACTGCAGCGAAAACTCTGCCCTCATTGGCGGAAGAGGGCTTCTTTAGGCGGGAGGCCCGCTGCCTCCCGGATTAAAGCCTCCAGGGTGTCCCTCAGGTCGGGATTTTCTTTAAGGAACAGCCTGGCATTCTCGCGTCCCTGGCCAAGGTTGATGTCTTTATAGGAGTAGAAGGTCCCCCGTTTCTCTATTATCCCGTAAGCCACGCCCAGGTCCAGGATATCGCCTTCTTTGGAAATACCCTCATCGTAAAGGATGTCAAACTCTGCTTCCTTAAAGGGGGGAGCCACTTTGTTTTTCTTGACGATAGCTTTGGTCCTGTTGCCTATTATATCCCCGCCCCTTTTGATGCTCTCAAGCTTCCTCAGGTCAAGCCTTATGGAAGCGTAGAAGCGCAGAGCCATCCCTCCCGTAGTGGTCTCAGGGCTTCCGAAGACCACCCCTATTTTCTGGCGGAGCTGGTTGGTGAAAACAAGGGCTGCCTGAGATTGGTGTATTGCCCCGACCAGTTTCCTGAGGGCCTGGCTCATGAGGCGGGCCTGCAGACCTACATGGGCATCGCCCATTTCCCCCTCAATTTCAGCCCTGGGCACAAGAGCTGCCACCGAGTCAATAACTACCACATCAACCGCCCCGCTTCTCACCAAAGCTTCTGTTATCTCCAGGGCCTGTTCTCCGGTATCGGGCTGGGCCACCAGCAAGTTGTCCACATCAACTCCACACTTGCGGGCATAGTTAGGATCAAGGGCATGCTCAACATCTATAAAAGCGGCTGTACCTCCTAACTTCTGGGCCTCAGCAATTATGTGCTGAGCAAGGGTGGTTTTCCCGGAAGCTTCAGGACCAAAAATCTCCGTTATCCTCCCTCTCGGTATACCTCCTACTCCAAGGGCTATGTCAAGGGCCAAGGAACCTGTGGGAATAACGCTCACATCCCGCCTGGGGACTTCCCCAAGGCGCATTATTGCCCCATCCCCAAATCGCTTTCTAATTGTGGCCAGAGCTGTTTCCAGAGCCTTTTCCCGACTAAACTGACTCATTTTCTTTTTCCTCCCTTTAAAGTTTAAGCCAAAAACGCTATTTCCGCAATTCCTCCTCTATCAAGGCCTTGAAGGTCTCGTAGGGGTAAGCACCTTCCAACTTCCTTCCGTTGATGAAGAAAGTTGGTGTAGCCATAACCCCTCTTCTGGCGGCTTCGGCTAAATCGTTCTGAACCTGCAAAGCAGTTTCTCCATCCTGCACACACTTGCTAAACTTCTCCACGTTCAACATTATTTCACCTGCATATTTTTCAAAGGTCTTCAGAGGTGAAACCTGCGTTGCCCATTCCCTTTGCCTTTCAAATAGAAGATCGTGCATTTCCCAAAATTTCCCCTGCTTTCCGGCGCACAGGGCAGCTTCTGCTGCCTTTTGAGCTGCCGGGTGGATGCTTCGCAAGGGCATGTTGATAAACTGATATCGCACAAGCCCCTTGTCAATGTATTCACTTTTTATTTTCGGGAACGTCTCACGGACGTGCAACGCGCAATAAGGTCACTGGAAATCGGAATATTCCTCAATCAGGACCTTGGCGTGTTCACGTCCGAGGTAATAATGCCCCTCCGGGCTGAGCCCGCCCGAAGAGTGAGACAAATTCAGACACGCTCCTGCTATCAGTAATAAAACGAAAAACAGGGCTTTCCTCATGCATTTTCCCCTTGTTTTATTGCTTCAATTGTATCATTTTATCTTCTGCGCGTCAAATATTGCGGGAGGTATTCTACCTCAAGTTGACAAAAGAGCTCCCCGAAGGTAATATTAAAGCGATATTTCTTGCCCGGAGGCCGGATGAAGAGGAGAGAAGTGCAGGGATTAGTGATCGGTGGCATTGTGGGTGCGCTTGCAGGGATGGCTGTGGCCTGGATACTCCTCACCCGCCCCCAGGAGATTGAGAGGGAAAAGCGCTCAATTCCGTGGACAGAATTATTAAAGCTTGTTGTCTCTTTCCTCCGAACGGTGGAAAGGTTCTCTCACTGGCTATGATCAGGGTAAGGGTTTTTCTTCTGGTTCTCCTGGTTTTTTACCTCCTGAGGGCACATGCATCTTTTGCCGGCAACGACCAGGTGGAGGCCATCCTGAGCAAGATGACACCTGAAGAGCGGGTTGGCCAGCTTTTCCTGGTCGCTTTCTATGGCTCTGATGTTTCCCCTGACTCGCCCGTGGGCAGGCTCATACGTGAGTTCAGAATAGGAGGCGTTATAATTTCAGCCCAGAACGGCAATTTTGTCAACGGCCCGGAAACCCCAGCTCAGGTCCTTTCCCTTACCCGAAGCCTTCAATCTTTAGCCATGAGCGAACCCCTTTCAGGCACCACGCCAATACCTTTATTTATAGGACTAAGCCACGATGGAGATTTTCCTCAGCTTCGCTCGGGGTTCACCCCTGTACCCAATTATATGGCTATAGGGGCTACCTGGGATGAAAGTCAGGCTGAGCTTGTGGGGTCCATTGTGGGAGCGGAGTTGGCTGCCGTAGGGGTAAACATGCTTTTTGGCCCCTCTCTGGACGTTGTTGACCGTCCCGAGGTGGCAATAAAATCCGGAATAGGGACCAGAGCGTTCGGTGGAGACCCTTACTGGGTGGGGAAGATGGGTAAAGCTTATATAAAGGGGGTCCACAGGGGAAGCGAGGGCCGGGTAATGCTGGTAGCCAAGCATTTTCCGGGCCGTGGCGGGAGTGACCGACCACCCGAGGAGGAAGTGGCAACCATTCAGAAATCGGTGCAGGAACTGCGCAAGATAGAACTTGCCCCCTTCCTGGCGGTTACACAGGCTCAGGGTGAGGAAATGGCCGATGCTTTCATGAGCTCTCACATCCGTTACAGAGGTTTCCAGGGAAACATTAGGGAGCTTACTCCTCCTCTGAGCCTTCACCCTCAGGGCCTCAATGTTATCCTTTCCATGCCTGAATTCGCCTCCTGGCGGGAAAAGGGCGGTATACTTATCACCGAATCTCTTGGTTCCCTCGCTATAAAGCGCTACTATGACCCGTCGCTTTCTTCTTTCCCTTTCAAACGCATAGCTCAAGATGCTTTCCTGGCAGGAAACGATATTCTGCTCCTTTCCGATTTCTCCCTTTCCGGTTCATGGGAAGAGCATTACGAGAACGTAATTCAGACCATTGCGTTTTTCCGGGAAAAATATGCCGATGACCACGCCTTCAGGACAAGGGTTGACGAATCCTGCCGCCGGATCCTCAAGGCCAAATTGCGCCTTTACCCCCATTTCTCCCTTCAAGAAGTTCTTACCTCTCCTGTAAGTCTGGAGGTAGTGGGTTCATCGGCTGAAAAATTGCTTCCCCTGGCCCAGCGCTCCATTACCCTGATTTACCCGGAGCAGGATGAGCTTGCGGGACGTTTGCCTTCTCCACCCTCCACCAAGGATTTCATCCTCATCTTTTCCGATACGCGAACCATAAAAGATTGCCCTAACTGCCCTCCTACCAGCATTTTCCCGGTGGATGCTCTGGAGAACATGATCTTAAGGCTCTACGGGCCCAGGGCCACCGGACAAATAGATCCGGAAAAGATCCACAGTTTCAGCTTTGTTCGCCTTAAAGATTTCCTTCTCTACCCAAGCAAGGAGCTTGAAGAGCTTTTCTCTAAGGCCACATGGATTATATTCGCTATGCAAGATCTCAATCCCAAGTATTATCCGGCTTCGGATGCTTTCAAAGAGCTTCTGCAAAGCCGTCCGGAGCTCCTGCGGGATAAAAAGGTGATAGCCATAAGCTACGGTGCTCCTTATTACCTTGATACCACCGAAATAAGCAAGCTTACCGCCTATTATGCTGCCTACAGCCCGCTTTCTTATTTTGTAGAATACACGGTAAGGGCCCTTTTCCAGGAATTCATCCCTCACACTGCGCCCCCTGTGAGCATTCCCGGTGTAAATTACGACCTCATAGTACAAATGGAGCCAGACCCGAACCAGGTTATTGAGCTTGAAGTGGTAGGGATGCCAAAGGAGGGAACATCGCAGGCCCTGGATTTAAGGCCGGGTAGCACCTTCAAAATCCGGACTGGTGTAATACTTGACCGCAATGGCCATCCAGTTCCCGATGGCACTCCCGTAACTTTCAGGCTCTTTTATCCGGCCGAATCGCTGGAACTCCCCCGGCGGGAGGTTACAACTGTGAACGGCGTGGCTGAGATTTCCCTTACTCTGGAGCGAACAGGTCAGCTGGAGATAACAGCTTCAAGCCTTTCAGCTAACAGGTCCACCAAAATCGTGGTTACGGTGCAGGAAAACCAGCCGGCGATTTTGTCCACTGTAGTGCCTTCACCCACTCCTACTCTCACCCCAGCACCTACTTCAACTCCTACACCTACCCCATCTCCTACCCCCACCCCATTACCAGCTCCCGTGCCTAAACCCACCCCATTCCATTTCAGCAGTGCTCTAATGGCCATACTCCTGGCCGGGGCCTTCAGTCAGGTTCGTGAAGCAGAGTTAAAGGAGAGGGTGAAGAGGTTCCTTCTGGTAGTGATAACAGGGCTGGCCGGGTATATCGCCTGGTCCATACTTGCCATTTTTGCAGGTGGCAGCTTCGGGGAAACTATCGTTAGATGGTTGCCCTTGTTAAGTGCCAGCCTGGCTTTTGCCCTGAGCTTTTTCCTGTTCTTCTCATCATCGCAGAGGGGATAAGATGGGCGGGCTGAATTTCCTGTTGCAGGTCAATCTGATACTTTCAGCGGGAATAGTGCTTGTAGCCTTTTCCCTCCTGGCTTACGTTGCTTCCACCAACTTCCTGAACCCGGTAGGCAGAGCTTTCTGTGCAATGATGGCTTTCGTTATCGCTGTATACTCCGGTGATTTGGTGATCCCAAAGGTTAAGGAATTGGGCACAGCTTTTACCTGGCTTCGCTTTCAGTGGCTTGGAATATCCTTTATTCCTGCCGCTTACTTTCACTTTGCCGATGCAATCCTCAGGGCTTCGGGTTCCTTTTCCCCACTGCGGAGGTGGATTTCGGGGCTACTTTACTTTCTGAGCGGCCTTTTCTGCCTCCTGGCCCTAAGGAGTGACCTCCTGGTTTATGATGGCAAGTACCGGGGAGGGCTTATTTACCTTACACCTGGGCCTCTTTTCCCCTTTTTCACCGCTTTCTTCATGATTTCCTGCCTTTCCAGCCTGTTTATCCTTTATAAAGCAAGGCAAAAAGCTTTCACTTCAACTTCCCGCCGGCGCCTTTCCTACTTGCTGGGAGCCTTCATCGGCCCAGGCATAGGGGTTTTCCCTTACCTCCTTATCTCAAGGACTGCCTTGCTTCTTACTCCTCCTCTGGTCCTGTTCCTTTCGGTGCTGGGAAACGTTATAGTAGCCATGATGTTAACGGTTATGGCTTACGTGGTGGCCTATTACGGTGCCCTCGCCCCTGACCGAATAATAAAGCATCAGCTTATCCATTACCTCCTCCGAGGACCATTTGTGGGATTGTGCGTTATTGCGGTTATCCTGCTCCTTTTAGATGTTGAGAATTTCCTTGGCCTTCCGGGGGAAACCCTTGCCATCTTCGCCGCTGTGACCGTGGTAGTCCTGCTTCAAATTGTAATAAACAAAGCCAAACCTCTTATTGACCGCCTTATCTACAGGCGTGATAGGGATGAGGTGACCTGGATCCAGGAGCTGGACCGAAGGCTCCTCACGACCACCGACCTGCAGGAGTTTCTGGAGAGCATACTCGTGGCCCTGTGTGAGCTCCTCAAAGTTCGGTGGGGATTTGTAACCTTCCTGGGGAGGTCCATAGAAGCCCGGTGCGGAACCTTCGCCAGGATCAACGAAGCTTTGAACGCCCTTTCAAATTACCGGGAAAAGGGTTCCCCCGTGAATCTGATAGAAGGGCTTAAGGTTTATGACCTTGGCTTCTGGGTTATACCTCTTGAAGTTAATGGGGAGGAGCTGGGCTTGCTGGTTATGGAGGCCCCTCCCCCCGAAGCAGAATTTTCCTCTGAGGAACTTGAAGTCTTTGAGACCCTGGTCCAGAGGATTGTCCGGGTTCTTGAGGACAGGATACTGCAGCAGAAGGTTTTTGAAGCCCTCAGGCACATTATTCCAGACGTGGAAAGAATAAGGCAGTGGCAGGCTTCCCTTTACGCAATGCCTGAGGGAAGGGCTGAAGCCCTCATAGAGCTGGCTGGGCCGGATTACCAGCAATGGGTAAGGGAAGCCTTGAGCAACTACTGGGCTGGCCCGAAGCTCGCCCAGAGCCCTCTCTTGAAGCTGAAGGTGGTGGAGAAAGCCCTGAAAGAGCATGATGGTAATCCCGTTAAGGCGTTAAGGGCAGTCCTGAAAGAGGCCATTGAAGCCCTTAAGCCTGAGGGTAAGCAGCCATCAGGCTCCCTGGAATGGATGCTTTACAATATTTTGGAGATGCGCTATCTCCAGGGCAAGCGCCCCAGGGAAATAGCCGAACAGCTGGCTATAAGCGAATCGGACCTTTACAGGAAGCAGAGGATAGCTATTGAGCAAGTATCAAAAATCCTGGCAGAAATGGAGCGGAGGGAGGCCTATGGAAGCGATGAACATAACAGAAGTAATACCGCCAGCCGATTGGGAAGAAGTGGAGCGCCTCTTTAGCGCCGGAGCTATCCTGGAATTGCCTGTCATAGGATACAATCGGGGAGGATTTGTGGTTCAGTTCAACAGCATAAAAGGGTTTGTCCCTCTATCCCAGGTTTCCTTCATCCCTTATGGCCTTTCCCCAAAGGAAAGGCTCTCTTTCCTGGCGGGGTGTATAGGGGAAAAGATTAAGCTCAAGATAATTGAGGTGGACCGCAGCCGCAACAGGTTGGTCTTTTCAGAAAGGGAGGCCCTTTTGGATAAGAAGGGGGAAGAATTCTGGCAAAAAGTGCGTCCGGGGCAGGTTCTCAAAGGCATAGTCACCACCCTCAGACCTTTCGGGGCTTTTGTGGAGCTTGGCGGGCTTGAGGGCCTCGTCCATATTTCCGAAATTTCATGGAACAGAATTGACCACCCCTCTCAGGTCCTTAAGCCGGGCCAGGAAGTGAATGTTCTGGTCATGGATGTAAACCCACAGGAAAGGAAGATAGCCCTGAGCATAAAGCGGCTTCAGCCTGACCCTTGGGTAGGTGTTGAAGAGAGGTATAAAGTTGGGCAAATTGTAAGGGGGAAGGTGACCAACGTCGTGGATTTCGGTGCCTTCGTAGAAGTGGAGAAGGGCCTTGAAGGCCTGATCCATGTTTCTGAGCTGGCCAATGGAAACTTTATCCATCCCCGTAACGTTGTGGAGGAAGGGGATGAAGTAATGGCCCTGGTTCTGGAGGTGAGCGAGAAAAATCGTAAGCTTAGCCTCAGCACCCGGAGGGTTCCCCGTTCAATAATCAAAAAGAACAGATGAGAAGGCTGGATTTTGGGAGGGTCAGGGTATTCGGCCCCTATGTCCTGATGGCTCTGGGCATAGTGAGCTTTATAAGCATTATGCCCTGGAAAGGGGGCATAATAACTGCCTGGTTTGGCAAGGGATGGCGGTTTCTTTTCGGTCTTGGGGCTCTACCCGCTTCTATCCTCTTTACTTTCTCCGGATGGTGCTTGAGGAGGAAGGACCCCCCCTGGAAGCTGATAGCAGGCCTTGAGCTTTGTTTCTTCTCTCTATTGGCCCTTCTGCACCTTTTCTGGCCACTCCCGACCCCCTGACCCTGG
>Ga0105163_1001166_pt1 | contig 14168 bp, 14 predicted proteins | sample JNZ110809AmetaG_FD_81531 | JGI IMG/M metagenome (GOLD analysis project Ga0105163, IMG submission 81531) | Hot spring microbial communities from Jinze hot spring, China to study Microbial Dark Matter (Phase II) - JNZ 110809A | ecosystem: Environmental > Aquatic > Thermal springs > Hot (42-90C) >... | reverse complement strand
TGCGCAAAGCTTATCTCTAGGCTACCCCCAAGCAAGTTGTAAAAGAACTGTTTAAGATGTGGTCCCACACACAGATGACAACAGCTTTCATCGTGTCTGCAGGGTTGTACGCCGCGCTTCTCTTTGTCTTCGCAGCCCTGCCAATATGGCTTATCCCCGGCGTGACAGCCATACGGCCTGGGAACGCTATCCCGCCTTTCACAAGCCTGCTTTTCGGACCCGCCGCTGCATGGGGCTCGGCTGTGGGAAACCTGATAGGGTTCGACATCCTCGGCGGAGCTTTGACCATCGGCAGCATAGGGGGATTCATCGGAAACTTTTTCCTAGGACTGGTTCCCTACAAGATGTGGCATAGGCTTTTCAAAGAAGAGCCCCACTGCAGAACCGCCTCAAGCCTGTTAAAATACGAGTTCGTGGTTCTGACCCACTCCGGCGTCGTCGTCCTGATAATCCCCTACTGGACGGAGCTCGTAGGGTTTGTACCTTTCACACCCCTAGCCTTCATCATCTTCTTCAACGAACTGGTTTCAGCCGTTATCACAGCACCTATCCTCATGGCTCTCGTCTACCCCCGTGCTAAGAAGGCAGGCTGGCTCTGGACAGATGTGATGAAAGGATACCAGTATACATCGAGTGAGGTGAAAAGCTATCACAAGCTCGGCGGGGCGCTGGTTTTCTTCAGCGGAGTGATAGGGCTTTGGATAACCATTCTCGTCGGCGAGACATCTCTCAACCTCTCTCCGATGGTGGTGAACGAGGTTAGTGTTGTGGGTTCGCGATGTGGGCCTTTCAAGCCCGCCATCAAAGCTCTGGCAACAGGCATCGTCCAAGTTGAAAAACTGGTTGACCGTGTCTTCAGCCTAGAAGAGTATGAGGAGGCTTTCGCCCTTGCTTCGGAGAAGGATAACCTGAAGGTTTTGCTAAAAACTATCTAGGTATTTCACCTGTATAATTGCATATAGATGGGCTAGGTAGATATATTTAGCGCGTTGACGGCTCTGAAATGGCCGTGGAGAACATTATCGGCTCCCTGCTACGGTTTTTGACGGGAACCACGCTCGGGCTCTTAACGTTGATAGCTGTGGCTACCGCCGTTTCAGCGGCGTTGGTTATTCTGAAAACACGGCGTAGAAGGGTGCTGGAGGAGCCTGTGGTTTTGGAGGCCGAGGAAACAACTCCACCCGAGGTCATAGACCAGTATGTGGTGGATGACATTATCAGAGTCACGATACTGAAACAGGATCATTTGAGCAAGTATGTTGTCGAGGAGCCGAGCTTAACCGAGGATGAGGAGGAGATAGTTAGACGTGTTGAGCAGCAGTATGTGAAGAAAGGCGGCGACCCTTTCAAGCTGCTCGAAGAATACAAAGTCTCCGAGGAGCGTGAAAAGGTTTTGAAGTATTTTCTCTGGAAAAATCTGCGGGGTGGGTGGAAGCTCGAGCCCTTGATGAGGGATGAGGGGCTTGAAGACATAACCATCACCAAGCCTGGCCCGGTTTATGTCATACATAGACGCCACCCCGACCTCGGGTGGATAGAGACAAACATCACACTGACCGCTGAGGAGCTGGATAAGCAGGCGAGGATGCTTGCCGAACGGAATGGTGCTGAGCTAAGCATAGCCAAGCCCGCCGCCGAAATCATGACTAGCGAAGGCGACCGTATAGCGCTGACGTATGCCGGTGAGCTTACACCCGGGACAAGCACCATAACCATTAGAAAGTTTCCACGAAGCCCCTACACCATAGTCGACCTTATACGTAGAGGGGCCTTGACCGTCGTAACCGCTGCCTACCTCTGGACAGCGCTTGAGAACAAGAAGTTCGTCATGGTTGCGGGGCCCACAGGCAGTGGAAAAACAACTCTTCTCTCGGCGCTTCTCCAGCTGCTGCCCTCCAACGCAAAACTGTTGACGCTCGAGGATTATCATCCCGAGATAAACCTCTCGTGGCACAAGAATTGGCACCGATTTGTTACACGGAGAACTCTCGGCGAAACCGCCTACTCTCTCGCAGACATTCTACGGCTAAGCCTTCGGCATAGGCCTGACTACACCATCGTAGGAGAGGTTAGAGGTGTGGAGGCAAGGGTTATGTTTTCGGCTGCCGCTACGGGACACGGCATGGCGTCAACCATACATGCCGAGAGTCTTGAAGATGTTTACCAGAGGTTGACGGGCGCAGGCATGGGGGTTCTGAAAGAGGAGCTCTCGTTCCTCAACGTGGTGGCGTTGGTGAGGAATACTTCGCGCGGTAGGAGGGTTGTCGGAGTTTGGGAAATTGAAAGAACAGGAAGCGAGCACCTCATAAGCTGGTATGACGAAGAGTCTGGAAAATTCTTTCCCGAAACAGGAAAACAGCTGGTCGTCAGTTCACCCATGCTGGTGCACAACCCTGCTCTAAGAAAAGATTATGAAAAAAAGCTCAGCATCCTTGAATATCTGGTGTCTTCAGGCGAGGAGCTGAAGGCTGAGCAATTGGCTGAATTGGTTGAGAAGCTTAGAAAGGAGCTGAGGCTTGTCACTAGTTGACTTTTCCGCTGTTGAATACGAGGTGTTAGCGTGGCTCAATTTTCTCAAACAGGGTTCAGAGCATGGTGTAAAGCTTTTCGACATAGATGTTAAGACTGGCGAAGTGAAAATTGTCGCAGACCCGCCTATGAAGCTGGAGCTTTCCGAGCTTGTTAAGGTTCTCGAGAAGCTTGAGTCCCGTGGACTGGTTAAGAGTTTTTTCGAGAAAAAGATTGCTTTGTGTAGCAGATGCGGTAAGGGGATTTTCCAAACCCATCTAAACTGTGTGTCGTGTGGTTCGGAGAACATCGATAAAGTCATGGTCTATGTCCACAACTGTGGCGCATCTATACCTGAGACACTTTTGGCGTCGGTGAAGACATGCCCCAAGTGTGGCGATGTCTTGGAGAAAAAGGATTTTGTAGCGAGCCACGGCAGGTTTGTCTGCAACAATTGTGGAGAGGTTTTTGAGCATCCCGAGGTTTTGGCTGAATGTGTTTCATGCGGCTACAGCTCCAAAGCCACTGAAAACGTTTACCTGACGCTGCGCCGTTACATGGTCACTGACAGCGGCGCTCTGCTGGTCGAGGTCCGCAGCCCTCTCAGAGTTTTGCTTCGGAATTTGTTGGAGCAGGGGTTCAAGGTGTCGGAAAATGTTTCGCTGCGCGGTGTCAGCGGGGCGTCGCATCAAGTCAGCCTTGTTGCGGCTAGGCTTGATGAAACGAGGATATACGAGGTTGGATACTTTGTTGATGCTGAGACGTTGCTGAGGTTTGCCGTGAAAAGGCTTGATGTTGAGAAGACCAGCATACCCGGGGCTTTGGGGCGAGTGAGGTGGATAATGGCTGGCGTCGAGTTCGCCGAGCCTGCTTTAAAGACAGCCGAGACATTCGGAGTGGAGGTGGAGGTTGTAAAGGTTGATTGACCCGTCTTGGACCAGGTTGGCGCTGGATTTTATCCTCGCCTACTGGCCCTATCTCTCCATCGCAGGCCTCGCCGCCATTTCCGCGGGCATGTATAGACGGTTGCAGGCCTCGGAGATGAGCAGCAGCGCCGAGAAGGAGCAGACCTTTTTCCTCGTCATTCTCTACATTTTTATGAAAAGCGGGAAGACGGTGCTTACGGCTTTTAGAGAAGCTGCGATGCGTAAGAGATACATTAAACATCTCTCGGATGTGTCGTCTTTTCTCGTTAGGGAGTCGGAGAAGAAGACTCTTGCCGAGGGGTTGAGGAGCTATGTTCATCCTAGCCGTGAGTTCACTCTTCTGCTCGGTTCTTTGGGCGAGGATTTGGAGAGCGGGTTCGGTGTGGTTGAGAAGGTTGAGAAGTTGATTGAGCAAGCTATTTCACGGGAGTCTGATAGGTGGAGAAGATATGTGGACAGTGTCGAGACGCTGGGTGAGGTGGTTGTCTCGGTTATACTGCTGATTCCACTGATATATGTTGTAGGTGGGCTGTTGGGAGGGTTTCCGCTCATCTACTCGGTGGTGATAGCGGTGGCGGCGGCCGCCGTCCTATACGTGGTTTCGAGCGCCTCCGAGCCTCTTCATCTCATAGACCTTCCAAGAAACATAGTAGTAATTTCTACGGCGGTCATCTTCGTGTTTGGAGGTGTTTTGGCTATGTCTTTGCTTGGGTTCATGCCTGTGCTGCTGGGTATGGTTGCGGGGTTCGCGACGCTGGTGTGGGGTTTGTTTGTCCACTTTAGATATGTGAGAAGAGCTGTCGCCGAGGGGGAGGCGGCTTTTCTTCTTCTCGACGGTGTGGCGGCGCGGCTGAGGGCCGGCTACCCGCTTGGACGCAGCCTAGAGGCCGTCGTCGACCCTCGGTACAAGCGATACGCTCACTCCATCGCCCATGGGCTGGAGATAACTCCGCTCAACAGGTTCATGGCGCTTGCCATGGAGACTGTTAAAGTAGCGCGTCTAGGTGGGCTGGGTGCAGAGGCTCTCAGCCTTTTGGCGAGGCTTGCCCTCACAATATACCTGAGCTTCACGGGAGCGAGGGCGCGTATGAAGCTCTACACGGCGCTGGCGATAGCTAGCGGAGCTGCGATAGTCGCTGTTTCCGCGATAACGCTTACGCCTTTCACAGGTCTTCCAGCGGAGGTCTCGTCAGAAATACAGCGTCTCGTGGCTGTTCCCAGCATAGAGCCTGTCCTTCCGCTTGCGATGCTTGTCTCCTATGTTCTCGGTGTTACGGTGGGTCGTATTGAGGACCAGACTGTTGCGGCGTGCTGGAGAGCTGGGGCTGGGGTTATCGCTACTTTAATGGTGTATTCCATAGCCTCCGCTTTTGTTTAACGCATGTAAGATGCGATGAGTGTTATTCTTCTTTTCTTCCCTTCTTCCTCAGCCGATGGATGAATATGGTGTCGGACAGTGCTCCAACCTGCCTAGCCAAGTTTTTCTGAACAGACACAAGCCCCTCTAAAGCTTTCTCAAGACGGCCGTATCCCTCGAAGAGCTTGTTCTGACCCTCGCGTAGAGCTCTAACCTCTTCCCATAGCCTGTTCTGGCCTTCATGCAATGCTCTGACCTCTTCCCAGAGGTTTTCCTGATTTTCTCTGAGTTTTTTGATCTCCTCCCAGATTTTGGTCTGTTCTTGTCTTATGTTTCTCTGCTCTTCGAGGAGTTCGGACATTCGCTGCTCGTGTCTGTCCAGTCTCTTCAGCACCTCCTCCAGGCCTATTAGGCCCGCCACTGTGTATCGGAACTCTTGGTCCTCTTGGAGGAGGCGGATTATTTCTTTCTTGATGTCGGTGGTCAATCTCTTTACCGTAGATGGTTGGGGCGGGTTGGGTATAAGAGTTTTGTGGGCTAGCTGATGGTGTATGTTAGTATTTTGTTGTTTATGGTTCGGGCTATGAGGGTGAATCGCTGGGGTGGGCTGACGAGGCCTAGGTTTATGGTTGTGTATTGTTGGGGGGGTATGGGGGTGCATGTGGGGACGCTGTAGACTGGGGATGGTTCTCCGACTATTCTTATTTCGAGGATGCAGGTGGGGACTTGGCCGTTGTTGTAGAGGATGAGGTCGCTGGTGTAGCGGTTGAACTCGGCGACAACCATGCTTTCCCCAGCTCTTCTAACGTCGAGAGCCGCCAAGCTGGAGAGAACACCTGACTGAAAACCAGCCACAGCCGTGAAAACAGCCACAGCAGCCAGCGTAATTCCGAGAACGAGAAGAACGCCGACGATGTAGCTGAGACCAGAACAAGCCATGAAAAAAGAGGGGGAAAGGAGGATTTAAGCGATGGCGGCTGTTACCTGCGTGGTTAAAACCTGATTAGAACCGTCTTGGAAGGTTATTGTCAAAACTATTCGGTAGGTGGTGCCCAAGGTACAGCCTGAAGCAACATTAGCTGTCGCTGAAGCCGTGGCTCCGGGATTGAGTGGTAGGGGGTTAAAAGTTAGCGCAGGGTTACATGACGCGGCTGGGTAGGAAGCTGTTATTGCTGTTATTGGTACGTCTCCTGTGTTTTTCACTGTAACAGCCCATGTTCCCGCACCTGCTGGTGTAGCCACAAGCCTCACTTGGTCTATTACCGCTGTGGGTCTTCTTCCCGCGACGCCTGCGAGGTTGAAGAAAACACCCGAGACGACGACTGCGGCGGCAACCGTGATAGCCAGCAGCAGAATAACGGCGACCAGTGGGCTTAAACCTCTAGACCTTACACGAGCCATGTTGGCCCAGTTATGGCAATGCCATATAAACCTGACCCTTTGGCCCGGCGGGAGACAATCATCCAGTAAGACACAGATAAGCCCGCAATCCAAAAAACACAGCAACCATCATAACTATTGGCCAAAGCCGAGACACATTTAGCAGGGGATGTTTATGGCTGTCACGCCTCTATGGACCACCACTAGAGACGTAGTCTTATCAACGCCGAGTCCGTCTCTGAATACAAGAGTCAAGGTGTTGGTGGCGAAACCTGAGGGGCCAGTCCATATCCTCTCTACGTAGATGACTGGTGTGTTGAGCGCTGTTGGCTGTAACATGTTAGGGTCTGACCAGACGTTCAATTGCGGAACAGGGTTAAGTGTTCTAATCGCTATAGCTCCCGTGTAAAGACCCGTCACCGAGACGGTCACCACTGCGCTACGTATGCACGCCGCCCTGTTCAAAGTCACGGTTAAAGGACTCGGAGCTGAGACGCTAAAATCGCCCAGGTGCACACGCACCACATACTCGCGGGTAAACGCCGACGACACCAGCCTAAACCGCACAAAATAGGCTCCAAGCGAAGAGCCAGCTCCCATGACAGGAATGGAGGCATCCACACGCACCGCACCGTAGCCGCCGCTGGGCACAGTAACCGAGGCACTGGGGGAGAAAGTAAGCCCCCAAACCGTGCAGGGATAGTAGGCGTTCCCATCAACATAGTATATGTGGACACACTGAATCGAGACAACTCCTCCACCAAACTCAGGTCCTGTGTTGATGAAGAAACTGGTCAAACGACCCGTGTAGCCGGGCCTCACAGCCACCTCGACCGGCGCATACTGGATGATTGACTGAGGGTCCGCCGGAGGGTCGTTTACCTCGAAAACGCTACCCCTCTCCGAAACAACCTTATAGACGCGCGATGGATTACGTGGATAATCAGCTGCTTGCACAACCTTCGTCTGACCCGGCTCAACAGAATAATCAACAGGGTTAAGAGGCCCGATAACCGACGCACCCGAAGTGTCCGAGGTTATCCAGTATCTTAGATAGATGGATACGCTGCTATGGTTGTTGACAAGCCGAACATGTGTCCCGTTTATCCAGTAAATCATGAAAAACGCCTCCATAGCCCTCTCCGCCTCCCTCTTCACAGCCTCACTCGAAGCACCCTGAAGCGTATAAAGCATAGCAAGAGAAGCGGAAACAATCCCCAGAAACACAACAGTAACAACCAAAGCCGCGATAACCAGGCTAATCGCCCGCCGGCCAGCCAACATACTACACACCACATCCACGCCCAATAATAATTTTTCACAAACTAGCCAGTGATACCGAGCCGGGCCTTAATCATGGCAACATCCCGCTCAATACGCGCAATCCTATCCTCCATAAGAGATGAAACATCACGCCGCAAACCCTTAACCTCATCCACCAACACATCCTGCCTCTCCACCATCTCATCCTGCTTCTGAAGCATCTGGTCCTGTTTGAGGAGCATCTGATCTTGCTTCTGGAGCATAAGGTCTTGCTTCTCCAACATCAAATCCATTTTCCCCAGCATCTGATCTTGTTTCTGCAACATGGAATCTTGTTTTTGAAGCATCTGGTCCTGTTTAAGTAGCATTTGGTCCTGCTTCTCCAACATCACGTCCATCTTACCCAGCATCTGGTCCTGTTTGAGGAGCATCTGATCTTGCTTCTGGAGCATAAGGTCTTGCTTCTCCAACATCAAATCCATCTTCCCAAGCATCTGGTCCTGCTTCTCCAGCATGAGATCCTGTTTTTGAAGCATCTGGTCCTGTTTCGCTAACATCAAATCCTGCTTCTCTATCAATGTATCCAGCTTCACAAGCGCTTTATCCTGTTTCTCGAACATTATCTCGAAGTAGGAGGCGCCTGTCGCGAAGCCTTCAACCATCTCCTCCGCCAAATCCTTCACAACAATCTTGAAGGTTTTGAATTCGCCTGTTGGCTTGCCATAGGTTACTGTTATTTCATCGACTGCTATGGGTGGCGGAGCTGATTTTATCCTCTCAATGAGCTTCTCAACCCTCTCTTTAGAGGCTTCGGCCACAACCTTTACGGCGCCGGTTTCAAGGTTCTCGACAAATCCTTTTACGCCAAGACGTCGGGCAGCCCTTCTAACAAAGTATCTAAACCCAACTCCCTGAACATCACCCTCAACCACCATCTCAGCCCGCACTAAAGACTCGGCGGTCAACACGACACCCATCCCCAGACAATTTATAAACATTCTCAATCATGGGCCGGGGCGGACTTGAACCGCCGACCTCCACCGCGTCAGGGTGGCGTCATACCAGGCTAGACCACCGGCCCAAGCGTTACGACAAAATTTTTCCGTACTCGACCTATTTAGAGGTTGTGTAAACGACTTCCTTTGATAGGCTTGTTTGGAGACTGTGGGCCAGTTTGCGGCTGTATCCAGGATAGGTTTCTCGCCTCGTTTCGATGATGATTATTTTTTTGAAGCCGTGTTTGGCGAGTGTTTCGGCTGCTTCTCGGAATATTTTGTCCTCGAGCTGTTTGACAAGTGTTTCTGGGTACGTGGTTTGGGAGATGGGGAAGACATGGTATAGTGAAAGCGGCACCAATCCATAGGGGGTGTCGTGGACAAAGACCTCGAAACAGCCGTCGCCCACCACTTTGGCAAGCATCTCAAACAATTTCTCAAGCCTCCGGTTAACCACGGCCTTGTGGCTGACGAGGACGGCGGCCTCAAGGCATGAAGGTGTCCACCGCCGCAGCCACTCAGTCATCCTCCTGTATTCGGGTCTTTGGAGGCTTGTGGTGTCGAAGAGAAATAGCCCGCGCCGTTTTGAGAGAGGTGTATGCAGGGCCATGGTTTGGAGAGTTTCTTCGTCCCTGAAGATATATTGAAACGCTTCGTAAAGTGCTGGATGTGAACGTGCTTTTCTCTCCAGCAGCTCATACATCCTTCCCTCCCAAATGGCTTGCTTTATTGCCTCAACTTCCTGAAAACAAACAAACAAGTTGTGGAGTGCAAGGTTTCTAAACCGTTCTCCGCTTTCGAGCTCTCGCAGCTCTTTCGCCGAAAACCGTGTGCAGACTTCGCAACTGCAGGGGAGGTGGCTGAGCTGCTCCAAACGCACTGTTCCCTCGGGCAAAATGTAGCGGTCCTCTTTGGCGAAGAGCGCGTAAGAGGCTGAGTCAAACATATCCACGCCGAGAGCGACGGCGAGCGCGAACATCATGGGATGGCCTGCGCCGAAGAGGTGAAGAGGCTTAACTGTGCCGAGAACTTGTCTGGTGGTGGCTATCATCGAGACAAGCTCACGGTATCTGTATGCTGTCATCAGCGGGGTTGGGCTTCCGAGACAGTAGAGGCTAAAGCCAAGACGCTTATACTCGTCGACACATTTCTGCACAAGGTCGCGGTATAACCCGCCCTGCACAGGCCCCACCCATACACAGCGGCCACCATGACCCACAAGCTCGACAGTCCTCCTCACGTTGGCGAGAGTCTCTTCAACAGTTTTCTCAGCCTCTCGACGCCCAACCAAGCCGGTCGGCTTGTCAAGTGGGACAGCTATGTCTGAGCCGATGGATTCTTGGAAAAAAGCGATGTCATCAGGCGAGGCCTCAACATCGCCGTAGACAAGAACCTGGTAGCCGCCTGAATCTGTCATGACCACGCCGTCGAAGCCGATAAGCCTTTGAACGCCCTCCTCAACAGCCTTTGAACGAAAACGTTTGTAAAGGATGTAAGCATTTGTGATAACAATTCCGCAGCCGAATCTTCTTCGGATTTCCTCGGGTGGAACAACTTGGTTCACAGGGTTTATCACGGGCACGAAAGCAGGTGTCTCAACCTTTTTTCCGCCCACGTGAAGCACCCCGACCCTTCCCAGAAGGTCTTTGTGCTTAACCTCGAGCTCAGCCTTCATCGAGCTGTGTTATGGTTCTCCATTTATTAAGTCGAGACGTAAACAATTATTAACACGATGTATGTAGTAGAGCCAGTATGCTGGAGACCGAGGTAAGCTTCGTGGACGGGGGCCGGGAGGTGAAGGTTTCCGACGGGATTTTGGTGGAGGGGCTGCCCGGCATAGGCCTTGTGGCCAAGGTTGCGGTTGCCTACCTTCTCAAAAACATGAAAGTTAGGAAAGTCGTCAGATTCTATTCACCGTTTTTCCCCGCCATAGGATACATCTCCGAAGGAAAAATCATCTTCAGCTTCGCAGACATATACGTCGCCGAACATGACCCCCCGCTTCTCATACTATACGGCAACGCGCAGCCCTCGACAAGCTATGGACAATACGACCTCTGCACAAAAATAATCCAGGTAGCTAAAGACCTCGGCTGCTCAACAGTTCTCACCATCGGCGGATACGGGAAGGAAACGGTTTCAGAGAAGAGAACGGTCTATTGCTCCTCGACCGATGAAAAACTGTTGGAACAGTGGATAAAAGTGGTGGAGGGGGTTAGGTATAGTGGGCAGATTGTAGGCGCAGCGGGACTCTTAACGGTTCTCGCAGCAGAGGCTGGGCTAAAGAACTTCTCCATGCTGGTTGAAACAGCGGAGATGGCTCCAGACTTTTTCGCCGCGAAAAGAGCTGTCGAAGCCGTTGCGAAGCTTCTCAACTTGCCGGTGAAGATTCCGTCGGCGGAGGAGCTGTCAAAAGCTTATCTGCTCAGTTTGATGGAGTTCGAGGCAGTTTAGGTTAAATTTATCTCTTAGAAGAAGTGATTTTGGACAGGATGTCGGCTGAAGACGAGGAGCTGGAGAGGATAAGGCAGCAGAAGATGGCTGAGCTTCAGGCGAGGGCTGCCGAGGAGCAGGCTCGTAGGCAGAGGGAGCTGGAGAGAGCCGCCTTGATGAGAGCCATACTCACGCCTGAGGCGAGGCAGAGGCTTAACAACCTGAAGCTCATCAAACCCGAGGTAGCCGAGAAAGTCGAGACCTATCTCATCCAAGTCTCGCAGACAGGAAACATAAGGCTTCCCGTCGACGATGAGACCCTCAAACTAATCCTCGACAAAATCATGCCCAAGAAAAGAGAGACGCGGATAGAGTTTAGGTCCCGTAACACAGGGTGGTGAAAAAATGGTTGAAATCGATGAAAAAACTCATCTCGAGAAATTCAGGCAATTCATCATACTGAACACCTGTGCTTCATACATGCCCGCGGCCTATCTGCACGACACCTCGGTTTTCCCGGAGAGAGACCCTGAACGCGGCACAATCTACGTCGAGGCTGTGTCAAAGGTTCCGTTACGCGAGATGCGTGACGTCAGGTTTGTGAAGGTTGCCGAGGTCCTTGGAGTGATTTACAGGTCAAAGAGCGGTAACACTGACCTGAAGTGGCGGCAGATAAAAGGCCCCTTCGGAAGACTCACTGGCACAGCGTCGCCCAACTCGGTGGTTAACCTATTAGAGGTCGGCATACTGAAGAGAGACTCTATTCTCAGGAAAATTGATGAAACGGTGGCCAAGGTAGGGGAAGACACCGATTAGGCTTAAGAACAGGCCATATCATTTGAGAAGTCATGAAGGTGGCGTTAGCTTACAGCGGCGGCCTTGACACAACGGTGATGATTAAATGGATAAGCCAAAGATACAATGCCGAGGTTGTTACAGTTACAGTTGACGTTGGCCAGGATGAGGATTTTGCCGAGATTGAGGAGAAGGCCTACAAAAGCGGAGCCGTCAAACACTACAACATAGACGCGAAGAAAAAATTTGCCGACGAGTTTCTGTCGCGGGCGATTAAGGCGAACGCGATGTATGAGAGAAGTTACCCGCTCAGCTCGGCTTTGAGCAGACCCCTGATAGCTGAAGAGACTGCGAAGGTTGCTTTGAAGGAGGGATGTGACGCAGTTGCCCATGGATGCACAGGTAAAGGCAATGACCAGCTCCGGTTTGACGCGACTTTCGCAGCCGTTGCACCGGACCTCAAGATAATCGCTCCTGTTAGAGAGTGGAACATGAGCAGAGACGAGGAGATAGAGTATGCGCTGGAGCACAACCTGCCCATCAACCCGGTCAAAAGCCGCTTCAGCATCGACGAGAACCTCTGGGGCCGCTCGATAGAGGCCGCGGAGCTCGAAGACCCTTGGACAGAGCCTCCCACCGAGGCGTTTAAGCTTGTCAAACCCCTCGACCAAACACCCGATAAGCCCGAGGAGTTCACCATAGGCTTCAGAAACGGTGTCCCCGAATACATCAACGGCGAGAGAAAAGACCTCGTAACCCTTGTTAGGATGCTGAATGTGTTGGGCGGGATGCATGGCTACGGGTTGGTTGACCATGTGGAGGACCGTGTGGTGGGCCTCAAGTCTCGGGAGGTTTACGAGGTTCCCGCGGCACTTATACTAATCAACGCGCACATGGACCTTGAGAAAATGTTTCTCGGAAGACGTTTTCAAGCATTCAAGCAGCAGGTGGACAGCCTTTGGGCGGACCTCGTCTACTCGGGCCTGTGGATGGACCCGTTGCGCAAAGCTCTTGACGCGTTTATCGATGAGTCGCAGAAAGGGCTGGATGGTGAAGTTCGTCTAAGGCTTTACAAGGGCTCGCTGCGGATAGTTGGACGACGTGGAGAAAAACCGCTCTACTCTCCCAAGTATATCACCTATGCGCGTGAAAGTGTTTTTGACCAGAGGGCTGGGGAAGGCTTTTCAAAGCTGTGGAGCCTCGAGACACGTCTGAGCAGCTTAAGGGAGAAGGAGTAGCTGATGGATGCACCACATAGAGCAGCGTTATCGCGGGGGATGGATGAGGAAGCAGCCCGCTACACATCATCCGCGGCCTTTGACACAGAAATTTATGAGGCCACTGTTTACGTCAACGCGGCCCACATAAAAATGCTTGAGAAACAGGGCCTAGTAAGCGAGGCATCGGTAGAAAAAGCTGTCGCGGCGCTGAAGCAGCTTCTCCAAACTCGGCAACCATTACCCTCCACAGTAGAGGATATCCACATCTATCTAGAACAAATTCTCGCCGAAAAAGCACCCGAGGCCGCTGAGATGCTTTCACTCGGCAAAAGCAGAAACGATGCGGTGGTTGCGGCTGTGAAAATCGAGGTGAGGCGTAGAGTGTATAAGGTTGCTGAAGAGGTTCTCGACGCAGTAGAAGCACTTGTGAGGAAAAGCCTTGAACACGCAGCCACGGTTTTTCCCGTCTACACCCATCTCCAGAGAGCCGCTCCGGCGACGTTTGGGTTTATCCTCCAATCCTACGCCACCCGCCTGCTGAGATGCTATAACACCCTCCTGAACAACCTTGACGCTTGTGAAGAGTCTCCTCTAGGCTCGGCGGCTGTTGCGGGAACATCAGCTCCCGTGGACCGCGAATACTTGGCCCAGCTCCTCGGCTTTAAGAGAATCAGCTGGAACGCCCTCGATGCGACGGCTTCCCGAGAGTTTCTTGTTTTGCTTCTCTCCCCTCTCCACGCCATCGCCTTGGTTCTTTCCTCTTTTGCTGAGGAGATGGTTCTCTACTCGTCGGAGGAATTCGGCCTCATACAAATACCTGAGGAGCTTGCGGCTACCAGCAGTATTATGCCTCAGAAGAGAAACCCGGTTGTCGCCGAGATTATGAGGACAAAGGCTTCGGAGGTTCTGGGGCTTCTCGCCACGGTGTCGGGGATTTTGTCGCGGCAGCCAAGCGGCTACAACCTCGACCTGCAGCAGGTGACGCCGAAGATTTGGCAGGCTCTCAGAGAGGTTTCTGACAGCCTCCATGTGTTGAAAAAAATGGTGGAGAGGATTGAGGTCAACAAGATGAGGGCGAGGGAGGCATGTGCACCACCCACGGCCGCGGTCGAGCTGGCCAACCACCTAACCCTCAAACACGGAATAGGCTTCAGAAAAGCACATCAGATAGCGGCGAAAATCAGCCGCAGCATCGCCGAAAAAACCTTCACACAGGAGAAGCTTGACACAATCTTTCATGAGCATGGGCTAAAACCACTCTACACCGTTGGAGAAGTGCTTAACATTATGG
>Ga0105163_1001162_pt1 | contig 14183 bp, 15 predicted proteins | sample JNZ110809AmetaG_FD_81531 | JGI IMG/M metagenome (GOLD analysis project Ga0105163, IMG submission 81531) | Hot spring microbial communities from Jinze hot spring, China to study Microbial Dark Matter (Phase II) - JNZ 110809A | ecosystem: Environmental > Aquatic > Thermal springs > Hot (42-90C) >... | reverse complement strand
TCCTCGATCGATGAGTAGGGCATCTACCAATAATTTACAAAATCGATGTTATTATAATTTGAGACATAATTAATTATTTAATGATTCAGAAGAAAATATATTCATCCATAAGTGGGTTATTGATAGATGAGTCGCAGATTCATCATAAGTAAGTATCCGAGGATCATTAAGGACTGGCTGGAGGTCTTTGAGAAGAATCTGTCAGTGACTAGGGAGCTTCGTCTTGACGAGTATGTCAAGGTCATATGGCTAGATGCTTGTAGTATTCCTAAGGTTCCGCATGGGACTGATCCTCTTGACGCTCCGATTGCGACGAGGACTGAGACGCCTGGAAGGTTTCTTGGGGTCTACTTGGATAAGGAGTATGGGCTTCCTCACTTGGTTATTGTTACTGAGAGGTCTGGTGAGTTGGAGCACTGGACGAGTATTCCGATGCCGATTGTGAGGAGCATAATTAAGCTGACCGAGGTCGAGGCGAAGAAGGCTAGGGCTTCATTTGTCAGGATTAATGCGTCGGAGGCGATGGATGGTTGAGGACTGCTAATAGGATTGAGCGGCATGGGAGGTTCATCGTTAAGGCAGGGGCCTTTAGGCTAAATGTGACGCGTTATGACTACTATGCCGTTATTATCTCTGCCTTTGCCGGCGCGGTGATTTACCTGACGCTTAGTGGGAGGCTTGAGGATGCATTGGTCTTGACCTCGCTCCTGAGCGGCGTTGGGCTCTCTGAGCTCTTGAGGAGGCTTGAGCCGTGAATAAGACTCAGAGGATACTTAGTCTGGCGAGGGATGGTAAGGGAGCATACGAGATATCCAAGGAGGTCTATGGAGACACCTCGAGACGCAGCCTCAATAGAGTCTGGGTAATACTGAACAGACTAGTCAAGCGTGGACTGTTAAGCAAAAATCAATCAAAGGAGCAGCTGCTTAACAGTAGGCTCGACGAGCTTAGGAATAGGGTCAAGGCGCTTCTGACCAGCGAGAAATCTCCCCTCAAGGGCGAGAGGGCCAGGTATATCGGTGTTCCGACTTGGAGCGAGATGGTCGTTGAGGTAAGGGAGATAGCGTCAGAGGCCTACGCACTGGCGCAGGAAGTAATCAGGCAGGGAAACCTGAGGCTTGCGAGGCAGTACCTCGAGCTGGTTCTGAAATGCATGTCTGAGATCAGGCATGAGCGGAGAGAGCTCGACCTAGAGACGCTGAGCAGAATCGTTGAGGGCGTTAGGAGCGAGCTCAGCGATGAGCGCTCCAAGGCTGAGTAAGAGCCAATTATGGAGAGCGGTTGGAAAAATTAGCATAGAGCTAGAGGAGAGACATATAGAGATTCTTAGGTCGCTGGCAGAGTACTTGGCACGCGTTGCTGGCTCTCACAAATTATTCTCGAGGATTATTCGTAGGATTCGGCCAAGGACACGGGAGGAGCTGCTTGAGTTAACGGGCCTCTATGAGAAGATTAGCCGCTTCTCCGTAGAGGAGGCTAGGAGGCCGGGCATATTCATAGAGCTATTCACGAGGTTTAGGCCCACGAATTATCAGGCAAAGCTGATTGAGGATGAGTCCCGAATGATCGCGGTGGCGGCATGCAGGCAGAGCGGAAAGACAACCGCCATAGCTCTCAGGCTTATCCATCTAGCGATAATAAATCCAGGCAGCAGGACATGCATAGTCGCTCCGAGCTTCAGGCAGGCGAGGAAAAGCATCAGGAAGCTAAAGGAGCAGCTCGACCTTTTTCTCTGGACTGCTAGGAGGGCATTCGTGTCTGAGGAGCTTAAGACCATCGTGAAATTCACGAATGGAAGCGTCATAGAGGCTCTCCCAAACGCGATCGAGCGGCTGCGTGGCGAGACTTACAACTACTGCTACCTAGACGAGTTCAGCTACTTCATTGATGATGCTGAGTTATTAGAGGGTGTATTACTGCCGAGCATCGCTACTCAGTGGGACAGGGACGCGAGAATAATTGTCAGTAGCACGCCCTGGAGGAGAGATGGGCTCTTCTACAAGATATTCAACGATCCCCAAGAGAAAAAGAGATGGAGCATTCATAAATGGACCTGGCGGGAGGCCGTGGCTGAGGGTATAATCTCCGATGAATTCATTCGTCGTGAGATGACAAGTAAGGACCGGAGCTTCTTCATGAGGGAGTATGAGGCAGAGTGGGTTGGAGACGAGGATAGCTGGCTAAGTCTCAGCCTCATAAACTGTAGCCTCGACCCAGATCTCTCTTGGTGGACTGAGGACACGCCAATTAATGGCAGGGAGCTCTACGCCGGCCTAGACCTAGGCAAGAGAATGGACAATAGTGTCCTAACTATCGTCGAGAGGCTTGGAGAAGACCTATACGTAAGGCTCGTGAAGATATGGCCCCTCGAGACAAGCTATAGCAGTATTGTTGGGCAGCTCAAGCGCCTCACGAATAACTGGAGGACGGTCTTCAAGGTCGCAGTAGACATTACGGGCGTCGGTGAAGCAGTCTCAGAACTGATAAAAGACTCAGCCATCCAAGGATACGTCGGCGTAGTCTTCACTTCTAGAATGAAGGAAGAACTAGCAACCGTATTGAAGCAGGTCATGATGAGTGGATGCAAGATGGATGATGCGGGCAGATGGACAGGCACCTCAACCCTACACATACCGGCAAGGAATAACACCCAGCTCACAGAGGAGGTAGTTGCCCAGCTAAACGCAGAGAAGTATGAGGTGGCTGCTGATGGGAGTGTCAGATTCTATCACAGCCCGAACGCTCGGGTCGATGTCTTCTGGAGCATGGCGCTGGCAGTCTATGCAAGTAGAATGAAGAGCGTCGGCGGAGCGACGGTCCTGCATGGTTAGATTATGGATTCAGCAGATACGCGGAAGACCAAAGATACTCGTCAAGATTGACAAGAGCTTTCCAGTCAAGGCAAGCATGACGAGGAGAGTGCTCGAGGTCTCACACGCATTCGGCATCGATATAGACGAGGAGAGAAAACATACAATATACAGTGGATTCATGCTCGAGATAAACCCGGGAGACATCATCTATATAACTGGCGAGAGTGGATCGGGAAAGAGTGTCCTTCTAAGAGAGATTTCAGGAATACTTTCCCGTCGCAGAGAGTTCGGAGGCGTCGTGATGGACAGGGAGCTCATGATCGATGATGATGAAGTAATCATTGAGGGCATCGGTAGAGATACATCTGAGGCAATAGAGATACTAAACTCTGTCGGCCTAGGTGAAGCTTTCCTATTTCTAAAGCGGTATATAGAGCTCAGCGACGGACAGAAATACAGGTATCAACTAGCGAAGGCTCTTTGCATGGGTAGAAAGACGATAGCGATGGATGAATTCTGCTCGACGCTTGACAGAGATACTGCAAAAGTTGTGGCATACTTATTCCAGAAATACGTGAGGAGGAACGGCATGACACTGATCGCTGCGACTACCCATAGAGACCTCCTAGAGGATCTGAGACCAACAGTCTTGGTGGAGAAGAAGCTGGGGCCAGATGTGAATGTTAGCTACTATACATGGCAGGATGGTCCATGCAGTCTCATGAAAGAAATAACTATCGAGCCCGGAGACTTATCCGACTATGAAGCTCTCTCAGGATTTCACTATAGAGGCAGGAAGCCTCCATGCATAGCTAAGATCTACAGAGCCGTAAGGAATGGAGAGCTTTGCGGAGTAATTGTTTATGTATCCGCAATCACGCACCCACTTCTCAGAGGCAGACACATAGTCTTCCCCCAGCTACTAGAAATTTACCGCACACGAGGCCTTAAGAAGCTGGTAGAAGTGATCAAAAGAAATATCTTGAGGATAGCTAGGGTCGTCGTATATCCGAAGTATAGAGGCATCGGGCTTGGGACTCGACTGGTGAGGGAAACCATGCCGCTGACGGAATATCCAGTCATCGAGGCACTAGCAGTAATGGCGAGGTACAATCCATTCTTCGAGCGCGCAGGACTCAGAAGAATCAGCTACGATACAAGCCTAGACGAGCAGAGAAGACGACTCATTTTTAGACTGCAGGAAGAGTTCCCAGACCTAGACGCCGAATCCATATCGGAACCCAGCTACATCTCCAGATACGTCGAGAACCTCAGCATAAAAAGACTCAAGAAACTAGTCAAAATTGTCTCGAAGACATTGACACAGCCACCGACCAAGCTGAGAAAAAACACAAGAAAAATAAGGACAAGAAAGGAACTAGTAAAAATGCTATTATCATTGAGGCTTCCACCCATATACTATGTCTGGAAAAACCCCGCAAAAAAGCCAGAATGGGAAGAATAACTATGACTTCACTACTCTATCCACTTCCTCGACGAGCCGTCTGCAGCCTTCTCTCACATTCTCATCACTATTCCCAAAGCTTATCCTTATCCATCCCTCGCCGCTCGGTCCCATCGATGAGCCATGGAGAACCGCCACCTGCCTCTTCTCCATGAACCACTCCATGAATCCCTTAGAATCAAGCTTAAGCTTCTTCAGGGCAGATGAAACATCGACGAAAACATAGAACGCACCGGTCGGCCTAACATACCTCAACGAATCACTCTTATCAAGCTCAGCCAACGCGACATCTCTCCGCCTCCTAAACGTATCCGAAACCCACTTCACAAAGTCCTGCGGACCCCGCAAAGCAGTAATAGCCGCCCACTGAGTAAACGCGGCAGGACAAGAAGTCGTCACATTCAAAACCTTCACAATATTCTTCAAAACCTCAGGAGGCGCAACAGCATAACCAAGCCTCCAACCAGTCATCGCATACCGCTTCGAGAACCCATCAATCAATATCACCCGCTCAGGCGTAAAAGTCATCGGCGAAAAATGCTCAAAATCATCAAACTGAATACCACGATAAATCTCATCAGAAATAATCCAAAGATCATGATCCTCAGCAAGCTCACATATACCCTTAACCTGATCCCTCGTCAACATAGAGCCACATGGATTATGAGGCGAGTTAATAATGACGGCCCGAGTCCTACTACTGATTGCCTCACTGACACCCTCAGGAGTCATCCTAAACTCATCCTCAGGCCTGAGCCTAACAAAGACCGGCTTACCGCCACTGAACCTCACACCATCAGCATACGGAGGATACCCCGGATCAGGACAGATAACCTCATCTCCCTCCTCAACAATAGAGCAGAGAGCAGCAAATATCGCCTGCTTCGCACCAGTACTCACCGCCACCTGGCTGGCCCAGTCAACCTTAACACCATAATACTCGCCGACATACTCGGCTATCGCCTCCCTGAGAGGCTGAATACCAGCAGACGGAGTATAATGCGTCTCACCACGCATAATCGCCTCATTGGCAGCACGCTTAATGTGTTCAGGCGTATCAAAATCAGGCTCACCAATCTCGAGATGAATAACCCTCACTCCCCTCGACTCAAGCATCTTAGCCTTGGCCAAAACATCAAAAGCTCCCTCACCAAGAATACCCTCAGAGATCTTCTTAGAAATCTTCATAATACATCACAAATAAAAAACAAAATCGAATCATTTAAGCTTTACTACCGCACAGAAATAACAAAACTACTCGACAACCGTCCTACACTGCTCCCGAATGAACGTGAGAAGATAGTGAGGACCACCTATGCCCTTGCCTGTGGCGCCGCTCGCCTTCCATCCAACAAACGTCTGAGCACCAGGCCAAGCCCCGGTCGTTGCTCCACCAGCCCTGTTAGCATAAGTCACCCCGAACTGAATATTCTCAAAGAAATATCTGACCTCCTCCATATCCTCACTGAATATTCCGGCCGTAAGTCCGTACTCCGTGTCGTTTGCCTCCCTGACTGCTTCTTCAAGCGTCTCGAAAGAATCAACAAGCAGTATGGGGAGGAAAAGCTCCTTCTTCCAGAGCTCATGGCTCCTCGGAAGACCGCTAATTATTGTCGGCTGTACATAGTAACCCCTATCAAATATCCCGCCCCTCATGACCTCGCCTCCATAAACTATTCTTCCACCATCCTTCTTGGCCTGCTCAACGTAATGCATGAAGTTCTCAAATGCCCTCCTATTCACTACAGGGCCCATGAAGACATCTCTATTTCTGGGGTCTCCGACCTTCAGCCTGCTTGTCTCCCTCACAAGCTCATCGAGAAACGAATCCATCACGCTTCTATGCACGTAGAGCCTAGAAGTCGCGGAGCACTTCTGCCCACAATAGCCAAAAGCAGCCCTAATTACTCCCATAACTGCCTTCTTTATATCGGCCTTCGAAGTAACAATCGTCGGATTCTTACTACCCATCTCGAGGAGAATCGGCTTAGGATAAGGCTGCGTCGACATAAACCTCCTAAAGAGACTCATGCCCACATCTCTAGAGCCGGTGAATGCAATCCCCGCGACCTTTGGATTAGAAGTAACCTCGTCCTCGAAGAGCTCACCAGCCCCAGTCAAATAATTAATCACTCCAGGAGGAACGCCCGCATCTCTAAACGCCTGATAGAGCAAGAGACCGGCAAGGGGGGCCTCGCTCGTCGGCTTAAAGACGACTGTGTTGCCAGTTATGAGTGCACCCTGAATCATGCCGTTTGGAAGCATGAATGGAAAGTTAAACGGAGAGATAACGAACCAGACGCCGTAGGGCCTAGCAACCATCTTTGGCTTCTCACCCGGCCCGCCTGGCCCAAGTTCCTTCTCATATCCATTATTCGCCTCCATAAGGTCTGCATAGTATCTCAACGCATCAATAGCCTCCCACACCTCGGCCAAGGCCTCAAGCCTGTTCTTCCCCACTTCATAGGTAATGACGGCGGCAATCTCAAACTTCCTCTCATCAATAATCTCCGCTGCTCTCCTCATAATCTCGACCCTCTTCCTCCAATCCATACGCGACCACTCTTGGAACGCCATCTCAGCCACGTCTATCGCCCTCCTGATATGAGTGCGGCTCGATCTTTGGAAGTAACCAATCACGATAGACGTATCGATCGGACTTCTGTCTTCAAACTCGCCGTTTTCAGAAAATACCTCGTCACGCCCTATATAGATTGGATAGTGCTTTCCGAAGTATTTGGTCTCTACGTCTTTGAGTGCCTTCTCATATGCCGGATGAATGCTCTCATCAGCGAAGAGAGAGACATAAGTAATCTTCTCTTTAGGCATGAGTCATACATAAATAAAAGCAGGATAAAAGGAATTGCCCACTCCTCAGGGAGAACCGAAAAATCCCCTATAAGCAAAGAGAGCGGGCAGCCCCCCAGTATGCAGGAAGACAACCGCCTCATCCCTACTGAAGTAGCCTTTCTTGATCAAGTCGATCAGCCCAGTCATGGCCTTGCCAGTATATACAGGGTCCAGAATAATGCCTTCCAGCTCTGCAACTGTACGAATAGTATTGAAGACATCGTTAGAGGGCGCGCCATATCCCCCGAGCTCATAATCATCAGATACAAAGACGTCTCCGTCACTGAGGTTAATATCCAGTCCAAGAATCTTAGCGGCACCATCAATCAATCTCTTAATATCATTTACAAGAACAGGCTTTGGTCTCGACGCGGCACTTATGCCGATAATCCTTGTCTTAAGTCCCTGCATCTTCATGCCCAGAATAAGCCCGGCCTGAGTCGCGCCACCGCTCGAGGCATGAACAATATAGTCAATCTTAATTCCCTGCTCCATTGCTTGCTGCACAAGCTCATATGCACAGTTGACGTATCCAAAGACGCCTATTGGAGGCTCGCTATAGAGGATGTAGGGCCTGTGCCCCTTAGCGGCATACTCGTTGGCCACCTCAGCCATTTCTTTGCTAACATCTGCGCTAATCGGCGCCTTCACTATTCTGACATCTGCACCCATCAATTTATCGAGGAGAAGGTTACCATCATACTCCTTCGGCTTCTCTCCAAATTGCGCTGTCCTCAAGATAAGCACAGGCTTCATCCCAAGAATCTTGGCCGCAGCAGTTATCTGCCTAGCCCAGTTAGACTGCACACCGCAAGAAGCAACTATAACATCTGCACCGACATTCTTTGCATCTGCAAATATGTACTCAATTATTCTCGTCTTGTTTCCGCCAAACGCGAGCCCAGTCAGGTCGTCTCTCTTGATGAAGATGCGTGGACCGCCGAGCATTCTCGAGAGGCGTGGCAATTCATGGAGAGGCGTCGGGTAAAAACCGAGACGAATCCTAGGAATCTCCTCAAGCTTCATGCTCAATCAAGACGCCGCGAAGTATTATTCCTTTTCGTTAATTCAAACCATTCATCTGCTCTAATCACAAGTATGACGCAAAGCATAATTAATAGGCAAGAATCAAATCATATCTTAGCATTGAGTAATCGGAGTGGCCTACCTGAGGAAAAAAGCAGAGCTCCACTGTACATACTGCTCAGGAAAATTGCTCTAGTACATGCAATTGCCGCATCGATTTGGACAATAATAATGGTACTACCAATGGGGCCGTTTCCACTACTGCTCCGAATCATTGTTGGAGGAGGACCTTCCACATGGTTCATAATGGGATACCTACTCTTCATAATCACAGGGTCCTGCGGCTTCGCAGTTCTATCCTACGTTTACTACACTGTTGAGAAGGAGGGAAAAATAATCAACAATCAACTAGCCCTATTGGGAATTGTCTTAACATGCGTAGGAACAACAGCTGCGTCAACTATGCTACAGATCGCCGGAGCATTAGGCGGATATCAATACTCCATAATGCACTCACCTACCGAGAAGATCCGCCTACTTCTGGAACCATTAGTAAATCCAATAAGACTACTGACAATCATAGCCGCTATAGGAATAATCTTACAATGCTTAGCAGCGCTACTAACAGTAAGACGAACAGAACCGACTCACAGTTTACCTAATCCTAACGACGACAAAAATGATCACTAATATCGACAATAATAAAGCACCTAATAATAAGAGGAATGAATTATTTTCCGTCTGCCCCCAAGACCCATGGGAATACCCCCAGACAACACAAGACATGTTAGAATTAACCAAGTACAAAAAACTAGGAACAGGTTCACCAGCGCCCACCTCAAATAAAAGGTTACTCATAAAGACCTGCCCATCAGAGACATACCATCCCCCCAGAATTCTCTTTCCATTAATAAATACGCTCTCCAGAACCATCTCGCCCATATTCCTAAAAACTTCCTCATTCTTTGTATATGATTCAAGGGCAACAACCTCATGATCACCCCTCATAAATCTGGAACTTCCATCAGAGAAAAACCGGACCAAGACTTCCTCACGCGAGGACGGATTGATAATCCTAACAAACCAGGCAGGCTCCTCATCAGAAAAGCCGGAATATATCGAGATAATGGCAGAATCACCTGGCAAAAAGGTAGGAGGACTGCCAAGAAGAACAGGAACATATTCCTTTTTCCCACTATAAACTCCGCGAACATACATCGCATAGCTCCTCCAGCAAGAATCACCCTTCTCAATACCTGCTGCAGCTTGAAGAACGACGCCACTCTCCGTCATCACGCTTACTATTGCATAGATCGTCCCATCGGTCATGTTTATCCTCGGAATATTCAATACTACTGTCAAGTTGCTGGACGAATCCCACTTGACAGTTTCTCCATCACTGGTAGGTGCTCCATCAGGAATAACGATCCCCAAAGCCCACGGCCGTCTCACTTCATACGATTCCCAAACATTTTCATCAGCCGTAGCAACAAAAAATGAATTTAAACAAAAAATCAGAAGAAAAACAATCACTAATAATAAGCGCTTCGTCACCGCACACTAATAGGTCACTTCCTACAATAAATGTATTAAAAAATTACAGTACTATGTGCTGCGTCTCCAACTAATTAGATAGCCGAGTCCACCTAGCAATACTCCGACGGCTAGTAAAACGATGAATACCGATATCCAGAACGGATAGCCCAGCGGTATTGCGTAAAAGACATTGGCATGCACCTGTCCAGGATTCCATCCTAATCCTCCCACCTCGGGCGGCAGCATAGAGGCACCCCCAAGATAACCACTGATCATCATCAGCCACGTTGCGCCTACAACTCCAATATTCATCAAGAGTAGATGTAGCCACGCGATCTTTGAAGCTGCTCCAATAAATGGCTTACCTAGCACCTCCTCGATGTAATGGTAGAACAATGCGGTTACCGCGATTCCGACGACTCCTACGATTATGTATGATAGATACCCCATAGTAAACCACATGCCTGCGCTTCCAAAGGCAATTACCCTGCTCGGCTCTGGTTTAAGAAACGTAAGCTGGCCCAGAACGATGAACAGCGTTATGATGGTGGCAATCGCTCCATGAATTATCGCTGCAGCTATAAATCTTGACGCCCACTTGCTTGGCATATACTCCTACACCTCTTCATAATATTGTATTATAATGGTGTTATATAACTATGTTTTTGACACATTGATTAAGATATAAAAATTTCACTTAGGAATGTTTTAATAAGCCAAAATTTAGGGGAAAAATTAAGATTCTTAATCAATTTACAATATTTAAATATTGCTGTTGGTCTTTCAGAGCTTGTGAAAACCACTGGTATAAATGCTGTATGGATGGTCGTAATGCTCGTCATCGGCATCGTTATTGGAGCCGCAGGATTTTATGCTGTTTCATCATTCATAACGCCTCAAGAGAAGCCGTCACTCGTAGAGACAATAAAGAGTAGGGGAAAGCTGATTGTCGGTACAAGCGCGGACTGGCCGCCCTTCGAGTACATAGACGCCAAAGGCAACTATGCAGGAATAGATATTGCAATAGCTGATAAGATTGCAAAGGAGCTCGGTGTCCAACTTGAAGTCAAAGACATGAAGTTTGCTGCATTAATCGAGGCTCTTAAGGGTGGGCAAGTCGACTTAGTAATAGCTGACCTTCACCATACCGCGGAGCGAGAGAGGGAGATCGACTTCTCGAAGGGATACTACGTTGCATATGATGCAGCAGTTGTCGTACTCAAATCAAGAGCCTCCGAATTTAAGGATGAACAATCTCTCTATGGAAAGAACATCGGTGTCCAGCTTGGAACAATACAGGAAGAATGGGCAAATGAACACCTAAAGGGAAAGTCCAGCATAGTATCCTATGACAGAGTATATCCAGAGATGGTCATGACTCTTAAGAGAGGCGACTTAGACGCATTAATAGTTGGAGATATAATCGGGCAAGTCTTAGCGAGTAGAGATCCCGACCTAGAAGTTGTTATGCGTCTAGGCAGCCTGAGTGGCGCTGCAATCGGAATTCCACAGGGCGCCGAGGATCTCAAATATGTAGTTAACAAGGTAATAGAAGATCTCATCAACTCAGGAGAGATGGACCGAATCTTCCAAGACGAAATAAATAAATGGCTGGGAACGTAAAACAGTAATAGGTGTAGACATTGGAAATTGAGCGTTTTTTATTTGAGATTATTCCATACATACTGGAAGGAATACCCGTAACTCTTCAATTAACGGTCTATTCCTTTGTTCTTGGCCTAGCTTTAGGTGCCCTGCTGGCTGCAGCGAGAGTCTTAGCCAGAGGACCACTATCTGCGATATCCAGAATCTACATAGAATTTTTCAGAGGCACCCCACTCCTAGTACAGATATTTTTTGTCTACTTTGGACTACCGGCAATTGGGATCAAGCTTGACGCCTTTACGGCTTCAGTCCTTGCAATTGGATTTAATAGTGCAGCATATCAGGCGGAGATATTACGGGCGGCGATAAAGGGCATACCTGAGGAGCAGTTCCTCTCCGCCGAGTCACTTGGAATGACTACAGGCCAGATGTATAGATTTATAGTGTTTCCACAGGCAATAAGGATAGCAACGCCAGCTTTAGTTAATGAATTCGTTGCCCTCGTTAAATATACTTCCCTCGCGTCAATAATAGGTGTAGCTGAACTCTTCAGAAAAGCGGAGTATATGGTTGCATTCACTTTCAGACCTGAAATTTATCTCCTAGCCGCAGCGATATATCTTGCAATCTGCATACCTACCTCTCAGGTCTCGAAGTTTCTTGAAGCCAAATACGCAATACCCGGATACAAGAGGGCTCTAGTCTGAAATGTTAATTAGCTATCTTAAGATATTTTGCTATTAAGGATCTGACTTGAACGACGTCTTGCTTGAAATCAAGGATCTGAGGGCTGGATATGGAGAGACTGAAGTCTTGAAGGGTGTAAGCCTGACAGTTAACAAGGGCGAGAAGATAGTCATTGTAGGTCCGAGCGGCTCCGGCAAAAGTACACTCCTGAAATGCATCCCACTATTGATAAAGCCATGGTCAGGAGAGATAATTCTTGAAGGGACTCTTTTGACCCATGAATCTGATAACCTCAGGAGGATTAGATCAAGAATAGGCTTCGTCTTTCAACAATACAATCTTTTCCCACACATGACATTGCTTAGAAATGTAGCATTACCACTAGAGTTGGGTAAGGGTCTTCAACGAAGAGAAGCAGAACAAAAGGCCATGTCAGTACTCACGCAGCTAGGCCTAGGCGAATTGGCATCAAAGTATCCACTAGAATTGTCTGGCGGACAGCAACAGCGAGGTGCAATAGCGAGGGCACTAGCAATTGACCCAATTCTGCTGCTGCTGGACGAGCCAACATCTGCCCTCGATCCAGAATTAAGGTATGAAGTCGTGGAGACCCTATATGAAGTAGCAAAACAAGGTCGATCAATGATTATAGTTACTCATGAGATAGATTTTGCAGAGGCAGCAGCCGACAGGGTTGTATTCATCGATGAAGGACTCATAGTTGAGGAGGGCGATGCAAGACAAATTCTTGAGCATCCTAAAAAAGAAAGGACAGAAAGATTTCTCAGAAGGTTAAGGACTAGGCTACATCAATAACGCAACCGTAAATCATCGCGACTGATATCGATAATAATTCCTATTTCCTAGTATTAGCGGGTAGAGGGATGACGATCAAGGTAGTAATAATGGGAGCTGCTGGAAGAGATTTTCATAACTTTAATGTATATTTTAAGAATAGGCCTGAGTTTAGAGTTATTGCATTTACCGCAACACAAATACCGGGAATAGAAGGTAGACGCTATCCTCCTTCACTTGCTGGACCTCTATATCCTGATGGAATCCCGATTTTACCAGAATCATCGCTTGAAGATATATTGAAAAAGAATGATGTTGACCTAGTCGTGCTTGCATATAGTGACCTAACACATGATGAAGTAATGCATAAAGCATCTAGAGTTATCGCCTCTGGCTCAGATTTCATGCTGCTCGGACCAAAAGCAACAATGCTCAAATCAAATAAACCAGTAGTAGCAATTACAGCAACTAGGACGGGAGCAGGAAAGAGCACGGTCTCAAGATATGTTATAAATATTATTAGAGGTGCTGGTAAGCGAGTAGTTGTAGTTCGGCATCCAATGCCTTACGGGGATCTCGAAAAACAGGTTGTTCAGAGGTTTGAAAGCATTGAGGATCTTGATAAGTATGGATGCACAATAGAGGAGCGGGAAGAATATGAGCCACACTTAGTTTTGGGGGTCATAGTTTATTCAGGCGTCGATTATATTGAGGTTCTTAGGAGGGCTGAGATGGATGGTGATGTTCTTATATGGGATGGTGGAAACAACGATTTTCCATTCATAAAACCATCAGTAAACATAGTTGTGACTGATGCTCAGAGGCCCGGACAAGAAGCATCGTCATATCCAGGAGAAGTAAATATACGTATGGCAGATGTAGTAGTGATAAATAAATCTCAAGAAGTATCTAAGGAAAACTTAGAAATAATTAAGCAAAATATAGCTAGAATAAATCCAAATGTTAGGGTGGTGGTCGCAAGGTCTAAAATCATTGGTGAAGGATTAGAAAAAATAAGTGGACGTAGGGTAATTGTCGTTGAGGATGGACCAACAGTTACTCATGGAGGATTTAGTTATGGTGCTGGATACGTGGCTGCGAAGAAATATGGCGCCGAGATAATAGACCCACGACCATACGCCACAGGAGTAATAAAAAAACTATACGAACAGTACCGACATATAGGTAACGTAGTTCCAGCAGTAGGATATAACAATGAACAGATAAGAGACCTTGAAGAAACATTAATGAATGCCGATTGCGAATTTATAGTGAGTGCAACTCCGACTGATCTATCTAGAATTATTAAGATAAACAAAGAAATGATAAGAATTAGATATGAGTTAGACGATTTAGGGGATACTACAATAAAAGATGTCCTAAGGGAAAAAGGGATAATATAGTAT
>Ga0105163_1001155_pt1 | contig 14226 bp, 14 predicted proteins | sample JNZ110809AmetaG_FD_81531 | JGI IMG/M metagenome (GOLD analysis project Ga0105163, IMG submission 81531) | Hot spring microbial communities from Jinze hot spring, China to study Microbial Dark Matter (Phase II) - JNZ 110809A | ecosystem: Environmental > Aquatic > Thermal springs > Hot (42-90C) >... | reverse complement strand
TATAGTGCGATTCTTATTGCTTCACCTATATGGATTGGCAGACTAGCGCCACCCATACAGGAGTTTTTGAAGAGCTATACCGCTTTAGTAGAACACCTGGTTATTATTACAACAAGCGCCATGCCTACAGAATGTAGAAAGATTGAAAAGAGTATAGAAGAGTCCTGGCGTTTAAAGCCAATGCTATGCATAAACATCACCACCGCAATGATTAAGGATAGCACAGGGTTTAGACGGCTTATACATGATATTGTCAAAAAACTAGTAGAAATTTCAAAGAGGTAGAGCTTACCTAACTACATAGAATAGTATGTAAGTTGGATAGCGGAGACATCCATTGCTGAAACCCTCCAGGAACCGATAGACTATGTCGAAGATTAATGATTGAATGCATTGAATACTGCAGCTGGATGTACATATGTTCATCCATTTAAGGGAGATGCTATGGTCTATTGATAGGTAAATAAAAAGACAAGAATGTGGATCTACTAAACATATCCGTGTTACGGTGTTGGGGATGTGTATGGCTAGTAGCTATCTTTGATATGTACAGCCTATCTTTAACCATAGTTATTCGGTATCTCTATCCCTATCTGCCTACCACTCCTATCTCAACCAGCCATCTATAGACTCTATCTTTGAGGTTTCCTCTTCCACCTCCATAGACTACAAATGGTTGTAAGATCTTTGCATTGGGGCATAGCTTCTTAAGATCATCTAGCATCCTCTGTAGACCTCCACCTCCATGTGTAAAGAAGGGTGCGATTGTTTTTCCAGAAAGGTTGTACTGGGATAGAAATGAGGTAATAGGTGGTGCTATTGTTCCCCACCAGTTGGGGGAGCCGATAAACACTGTACCATAGGTCTCTATTTTTTCTATTTTTGTCTTTAGAGGAGGTCTGTATCCGGACTGTATCTCTCTTTTTGCACGCTCTAAGGTTGCATTATATGACTTAGGATAGGGCTCCTCTGGCTCAAGCTCAACAATATCTCCTCCTACAATTTCATGGATTATCCTCGCTACCTTTCGAGTATTACCAGACCAGCTATAGTATACAATAAGGGTTTGATCCGCCATATAAACCCCCTACATGCTTATCTTAGAAGGCTTCCAGTATTTAAAGATTCTACATGCTGTGGATCTATCATTCTCTAATCATTCTAAGCACTAAGACATCCCATTATTAGCGGTACTGTTCTAGATTACAGCTATAACGAGTGGTGATGCTGATGCCATCTCGTGCCCTGTGGTACAGAGTATAGAGCTATTGCTATTGTAGATGCCGTCTTCAGATTGATCCCACTCCTCTACAGAACCACATTGTATGCATTGATACAGAGTATGATGAAGAGTTTTATCCTAAACAGAATGTTTTGGTCTACCGATTAGTTCCATTTTTAATGGCTAGCATCTTACATTAAGGATGGTAGCTAGCACTATTTTGTACACTTATACGCTCTGTTTCTCTAGTAATGCGCCTCTGCAAATCCATAGCCATTGAATAGTACGCTAAGCTTTATCAGCTCATCTACAGCTCTGCTTCTCTTACCATATAGGATGTGGAGATAGAGATATGGAGGAAGGTTTTACAGATCTAGAATCTAGAAGATTGGCGTATCTATGGCAGCTCTCTACTATAGTACTTTACCAATCTAAACTATCGGGTTTTTCACCAATATCAGTAACATCTAGATTCGACGTAGTGCCACTAATAGCTGAACAGTATTTAAGAAAACTGCTAATTTTATTAGATTCCAGTAGGCTCTATTGGTGTCTCTATGTCTATGGATGGCTGTATTGAAGATCTGCGCTTTATAGAGTTCGACGGCTTTAGACTTGCCTCAACTATACATAGACCGGCTATAGCTACATCATCTGCTGTTTTAATGCTTCACGGTTTTACAGGCAATAGAATTGAGGTCAATAGGCTGTATGTTGATATTGCTAGAAGGCTGTGTAGTGAGGGTATGGCTGTACTCAGACTTGACTATAGAGGCCACGGTGAGAGTTCTCTACCATTTGAGGAGTTTAAGATCGGCTATGCATTGGAGGATGGTGGAAAGGCTCTAGAGGTGTTACAGAAGCTGTTTAATCCAGTAAGGATAGGTGTTGTTGGATTTAGCCTTGGTGGATATGTAGCAATACACCTTGCATCAAGATATAGGGGAGCCATCTCTTCACTAGCCCTACTAGCACCTGGAATAAAAATGGATGAACTTGCTACGGAATTGGCTAGAAAGCTATCCTTGGAGGGAGACTTCTATATTGTTAGAGCTTTGAAGATTAGGAGAGAGGGTATAGAATCGATGATTAGAAGCCCAAGTGCAATGATATACGCAGACACAGTAGATATACCTGTATTGATAATACATGCAAAAAATGATTCAGCTGTACCCTATATACATTCAATAGAATTCTATGAAAAGATTAGGTCGCAGAAAAAGAGGATTGTAATTCTAGATGAGGGTGGCCATACATTTGAGCTACACCACATAAGAGATAGGGTTATAGAGGAGGTTGTAGCATGGTTTAGAGAAACCCTCCTATATACATAGAGCTCGCACCATAAATTATGAAGTACTTTGATGTCCGAACCCTACACCCTCCATCCAATCAATGATATCCCTTGGATGGATTATAGGATCCCACCTCTGGCTATCTCCTCCCTCTATACACCCAGGGGATGCTGGTAGCTCTATAGGCATTCTAGGATTTATAGACGTATACTATGTATAGAACGACTCTAGCTGAGAAGGGTATCCCGAGATCCGGCAGTAAAGCTTAATTATAATGCTAGCTTTTCTTCCTTCTGTTACCACAGCCTGTAGGTGAATCCACCTTGCTGACTAGGGAGGAGGCTTTAGCTCTACTACATAGGTATCTAAAGGATGAAAAGATGGTTAAGCACTGTATAGCTGTTGAGGCTATTATGCGCTCTCTAGCCAAGAGGTTTGGTGAAGATGAGGCTCTATGGGGTTTGATAGGCCTTCTACACGATATCGACTACGACTATGTTGGGAGGGATATGGCTAGACACGGTCTGGAAGCTCTAAATATTCTAGGTGATAGTGGACTTCCCCGCGAGGCTCTAGAAGCTATAGCTGGACACAACGAACATAATGGATTTAGAGCTGTGGATGAGAAGGCTATAAGAATTTTACATGCTCTTAGAGCATCAGATCACGCCTCCGGATTGGTTATAGCTACTGCGCTTGTAATGCCTAGCAGAAAGCTTTCTGAGGTGAAGCCTGCAACACTTCTAAGGAAGTTTAAGGCTAAGGACTTTGCCAGAGGCGTTGATAGGGAGAGGATTAGAGAGGTAGAGCTTCTCGGTATAGGTCTAGAGGAATTTCTATCACTTTCACTAGAAGCACTCCAGAAGATATCGGATGAGCTAAGCCTATAACGATGGAACCCCTCCGTGATCCGGCTAACCATCTCCCTACTAGGGTTTGGTAGCTGTTTCTTTTCTCTAGGTTTTTTGTATGTCTCTCTAGGGTGTTTGGAGCTCTTGGTGTGATTGGGTTAGGCAAGGTTTATAAACCAATGGGTGCATATAGATGCTCTGGTGACCCTGGGTTTCCGAGACCCACGGCAGACCGTGGGGAGGGGGCTTAGGGAAACCGTGATGACCCACCCCAGGAAAACCTACAGAAACCTTGGAACGGGAAACGGTTCTACAAAATATACAGAATGTTTTGCCCAGTGATGTACTAGTTTCATCTTGTTCAACTTTATATACTCTTCTAGAGCCTTTAGCCTAAGGTGGCTGTATTGGCTAGAGATATCAAGTGTTTTAGAAATATAGGCTGTGTATCATCCATAGGCATGGGGACCTGGGGCATAGGGGGAGGATTTTGGGAGCCCGACTATAGATTCGATAGAGAGTGGATAGAGGTTCTTAGAAGGGGACTCGAGCTGGGGCTAAACCTTATAGATACAGCAGAGATGTATGGTGGTGGACATAGCGAGGAGATTGTTGGACAGGCTATAAAGGGTTTTAAAAGAGATGAAATTGTTATAGCTACAAAGGTTTGGCAGACAAATGCATCGTATGAAAATGTTCTAAAGTCGGCTAGAAGGAGTATGGAGAGACTCGGTACATATATAGATATATACCTCCTCCACTGGCCAAGCGAATCGATACCTATATGTGAAACTATAAAGGCTTTTGAGAAGCTTGTAGACGATGGGGCTATAAGGGTTTTCGGCCTAAGCAACTTCGACGTTGATGGTATTAAGCAGGCTAGGGAGTGCTGCAGGAAGTACGACATTGCTGTAGTGCAGAATCGCTTCAGCCTTATACACAGAGATGACGAAAGAGCGGTTATACCATATATCCAGACTGAGGGGCTGATGTACATGGCCTATACCCCGATAGAAAGGGGAGCTCTTACCCAAGACACCTATCTAGCTGAGGTGGGTAGAAAATACGGAAAAACGGCTACACAAGTTGCACTAAACTGGCTTATATCCATAGAAAACGTCGTGCCGATACCCAAGACATCAAATCTCAAACACCTTGAGGAAAACATTGATGCTCTCGGCTGGAGGCTTGAGAGAGAAGATTGGGAGAAGATATCCATCGAATTCCTAAAGAGGATATACAAAATATAGCTATAGGTACTATTCATCTAAAGATCCGATGCAGTAACATGTAAAATGCTTATGCAAGCTATACTACTCTTCATAGATGGATTGGAACTGGATATGGAAGGGCTAACAACCGTTAGCGGTTAAGTACAGGGATCTTTAAAATAATGTTAGAAGAATTTTCGACTCTAGAGTAGATTGAGATAAGAGGTATCCAGCTGGCCATGGCCATTGAATGCATGTTGAGGCTACAGGGCTATGAGACTTGCGGCTGTGTTGTAGAGACCTATACCGGTTTTGACCGTCCTTGTAGAGCTGGGCTTAGGTTTACTAGCGGTGAGATCTATCGGCTTATATATGATGTGGTGCTGTCTAGACCTGAAGACTATCTATCAATATATCAGAGTGGATGTAACCATAATTGTCTGAAATGCCATAGCTGGTACTTTGCCCAAAGAATTAATGGTTACTGGGCCTCGCCGAGGGATATTCTTGAAGAAGTTCTGAGGTATAGAGGGATTGTAACTGTTTGGGAGCCTAGGGAGAGGGCAACAATGTGGCATGCATCGGATCTCTGTGCCCACTGTGGATTATGTGTTGCTGGTGGTAGAAGGGGGCTGTTCTGCCCTGGTAGGCTAAAGTCTGAGCAGATTCTTCTGTCTCGCCAAGGATGGGGCCCTGCAAGAAACATAGTCTCCTTCACTGGTGGAGACCTCTACTGCCAGCCCAGCTTCTATACCAAGACATTTGGATTGGTGAAGCGTGAGGCTCCTGATATGTGGATACATATAGAGACCAACGGCTATGGTCTAACGCCGAAGAACCTTGAGCTTCTCTATGAGGCTGGGCTGGACTCTGTATGGCTTGATATGAAGGCCTTTGATGGAGATAGGTATAGAGCTCTGTGTGGAACGTCGAATAGGTGGATTTTAGATCTACCAGTGCTTTTAAAGGATATGGGGATGCTGTTTGAGGTGGTCCTCCTATATATACCAACACTGGTTGAGGTAGACCAGATAGAGAAGTTTGCAGAACATCTTTCTAGAATAGATAGGTCTATACCTGTTATGCTTTTAGCCTTCTTTCCAGAGTATAGGCTATCCCATCTCCGGACACCTACTACTGAAGAGATGCTTACAGCATACAGTATCTTGAGGAGCAAGCTACACAATGTAAAGGTGGGAAATGTAACTGTCTTCTGTAAAACAATTGAGTGCATTCGAGGCCTTATCGACACAGTAGGTAGGGATGCTGTATCACTCTAAACACGATTCGTACCAACAACATTTACTGAGCTGTAACGGTATAGCACCTAGACAGAATGTGGTAGTATAACACAGTGTTTCCAGTCAGATGCTCTGTGCTACCATTTTTCTAAGCTCTTCTAGATAGCCATATACACTCTCTTCCCTAGCCCTCTCCTCCAGGTACCCTAAATCAATTCTATCCTTCCACACAGTATAGAGCCATAGAGCCTTGTCCCTATCCTCAGTTGCACCCCAGAACTTCCAGCCAGCTAGGTACGTTACAATAAGCTCCTCCACAGTCTCTACATAGAGATAGAGCTCCCCCACTACAATCTTGGTTGGCTGAGCAGGTTTTGTATACACCGTTGATACAATGTCTATAGATTTGAGCTGGAGCAGCTCGTATTTAGGTAAATACCCTCTGCCAATGCTCTCAGAAAACCTCTTTAGAAAGAGTTCTATGGCTTCTCTAGCCCCTGTACCCTCGACAATTATATCGACATCCATGGTTCTATAGACTCTGCCAGTATAGACCTCTACAGCAAAACCCCCCGTTAGTATGATCCTTCCAAGACCTCTATCGATCAATTCCCTATTTAGCCAGGCTAGAAAGTATAGATACCTTCTACCCTCATCAGCAATCTGGGCAAGCCTAGGCAGAACATCACTATGGAAAACTCTGTACAGCTCCTCGACGACACACTCAATACTACTACACAACACACATCTCCCTAGCTAGGATATCTCTACAGAATCTAAATCTCTACCTCTAGAACTCTCTTAAAACCATCCCAGCAAACTACTCTTATATAGGATTCGGCAAGCTCCTTTGCAATTAGCCCAAGCTTAACAGAGTCTTCAACGCCTCTCCTAGTTGTTCTATATCTACCTCGTAAAAGATAAGACAGCTTATACACTATTCTAAACGCATCTCGGTTAGCCATGGATATACCCTCTGCCTCCAGCCATATAGTAGAACGCCGTGCAAAAATTGTTTGCACTATCTTCTTTCCACGAGAGGTATTAAATTTTTACCTACTATTCCAATACAGAGTAGCATTTTATAGAATGTAGATGGATTCCGATACACATTGATATTCTATTTAAAACAACAGTTAAAGAAAATGCACCTTTAGAACAATAAATTAGAGAATCTACTGTAGCTAAAAGCCCTAGTCTTTAGAAATGGTGAAGAATTGGCTGAAGGCTTGCAAATACAGGTAAATAATCCCTATAGCAGTAGCAATGTTTGTGTAGTAGGCTAGAAACCTGTAGATGCTCTATAACTGCATAGTGAAAAATTGAGTGGATTGTGGAGGAGGTTCCATCTTTCATTTAAGATGCTTGTATATTGGCTGGGAGTTTCAAGAATATGGTACAGTAGTGCAGTTGGGTAAAAATGTAGCAGATACTATAAATAGTGATTTGCTATCTGTATAGCATGTTGCAAACCCTTATGCCTGCTGTAAACATCTACATCTATAGAATAGATATAGAGATGCTGTACCTAGGATGGTTAGTAGTGCTATAGCCATTGGGAAGAGGGGTGTATAGCTCTTAAAGCTATCTTTAATGAACCCTGTAAGGGCTGTACCTGTAAATACTGCTGTAGCGTATCCGGTCATTATGGCTGGCCAACCCAGTGGGTAGTTTCTCGGATCTGATAGTCTTCTCACCTCTGTTGGGGCTATAACAAGCCATCCACCTAGGTGTATATATAGTATAATTGATGATGCTGTGAATATGTAGGGTGATGGGTAGAGCCATAGTAGAGCTAGTGCTATAATGGTTAGTAGATATGCGATTGTTGCTGAATATCTAAAGCCCTTTACATCGATAATTCTGCCATAGATAAGCCTACCTAAACCATTGAATAGAGCGAATAGAGCCATTAGAAATACCAGTAGATCTGAACTGATTTTAGCTAGCTCAATTCCTATCTGCTTTATGTACCCAACATATGAAAGTGGGATGAGTAGACCAGTGAAATAGGCTATCCAGATAATCCAGAAGCACCTCCTAGATAGAATTTCAAGTAGAGCTCCTTTAATATCGGAATGCCCTCGGCCATCATCTATCCTAGGATTTCTTTTTAGGAGTAGAGCAAGCAATATAGCGAGAAATAGATAGGCTACACCTACAATTCTCAATCCTTGATTAAATCCATATTTTCCGATCACATACTCAAACAGAGGTGTAGCGAGAAGGGAGGCTATACCGAAACCAGTCCGTGCAATTCCTATAGCAAGTCCAGGTCTCTCAGGCATCCACGACGTTGCTATAGGAAGGGTCATACTGTCCATAAGGGCTATACCGAAACCTGTAATGAAAAATAGAATTGAAAATAAGACTATGTTTCTCTCGACAAAGCTTGCTCCAACAAATCCCAACCCAAATAATACTGACCCCAGATATAGAGGTATCTTCTCCGAACCGAATTTCCTATCGAGAACACCGCCAACAATCATAAGATAGCCATATGCACCCAAAGCAGCAAAGTAAGGAAAACCAGCCTCTGCTGTCGATAGATTCCACAGTCTCTGAAGCTCGTAACCAATTACACTATAGGAATAAAATGTACCGCCCAAGAACGTCACTAAGAAGCATAAGGCTAGGTGCAGCCATTTACGGTATCCATGGCCGTTATCTCTACCATCCATTGTTTCTCACATTTCTTTGGAAATCTATTGAATACTACGGCTTAATTCCGTAAGCAGTTCTATGGTGAAGTTAAAAAGACTTTCCTTCTACATAGCTATACAGCCAGCAGTCTACAATTTCCATCTCAATGAAATATGGTCTAGGGGATGCTGATCTGATTAGCTTGATTGTTATAGATAGTAGAGCATATCACTTTAATAGAGGTGATATTGATAGGCCGTGTATCGATTTGATCTATTCACAAACCTAATTATTTTTAACCTATTCTCCCGTTCTATTTTTCATCATTTAAATGCCTTGGTACGTAACTAAGATAATAGTGTAACATATTTTACTTTTAGATTTAGATACAGTATTTACACTGCTATATGTTTAGTGCCTGGGATAGGTCTTCTATTATATCATCTGCATTCTCCAGCCCTACAGATAGCCTCACCATATTCTCTGAAATGCCTAGCTTAGCTCTATGCTCAGGCTCTATAAACATCGCACCTGCCTTAACTGGTATAACAGCCATGGATTCCGTTCCCCCTAGGCTTGGGCATCTCTTAACTATCTTCAGCTTTTTCATGAAGTTTACAACATCCTGGTACGATCCTTTTATCTTAAAGCTTACAACTCCTCCAAATAGTGGTTTCTCAAAGATCTTCTTTGCTATATTGTGATATGGGTTGCTCTGCAACCCTGGGTACATGACCTCCTCAACCCTACTGTGGTTCTCTAGATATTCAGCAACAGCCTTGGCATTACTGCTGTGTTTCTCAAATCTGATTTCAAGGGTCTTCACCCCTCTTAGAATCATGTAGGCTTCGAATGGCTGTAGAATTCCTCCGAGCATCCTCCTCCACTCCCATAGAGCAGCAGTATCCCTTCTACATCCAGCTATAGCACCACCAACGGCATCGTTGTGTCCACCGAAATACTTTGTCATACTGTGTATAACGAGTCTTGCACCGTATTTAACAGGCTTTAGTATAACTGGTGTTGTAAATGTATTATCTATAACAAGCGCAGTTCTATCCAAATCAATGTGCTTAGATACGTAGTCTATATCTATAATCTTGTTTGTAGGATTCGTCATAACCTCTAGAAACACCATCGATGTAGTTCTATCGACAGCTTCAGCTATAGCTTCAGCCGATGGCCATACCTTCCTAATCTCTATACCGAGTTTAGGTGCAATGCTGTTGAGTAAAGCAAATGTTGAGCTGTAGAGCTCCATAGGTAGAACAATCTTATCACCAGGCTTCAAACTCCATATAAATGCCGTTGACTGTGCCGCCATACCGCTATTAAAGGCTAGCGCATCCTCTGTAGCTTCAAGTTTAGCAACAACTTTCTCTAGGGCTCTCGTAGTCGGATTTTCTTCTCTTCCATACCTGAGGTAGTTTCCTCTATCTGTAAATATAGCCTCCCCCAATTCATAGTCTATGTATTCGTACACTACACTGAGGTAGATAGGTGGTATATGCGAACCGATGCCATCCCTATGTCCATGCCCATGGATAGCATTTGTAGAGAGTCCGGCCAAAGCCTAGCTCACCAAGCCTAAAAGCCATTAGAAGAATTTTTAAGTTTTATTTCGATAACACTGTTATAGATGCTGGATATAGGCTACCAATACCATCCATCGTATACAGGCTATCCCCCAGAGCATCTATCTCGATATCGCTACATATGCACAGCACTCCTCTATAATTTCAAACCGTGTACCACTCTCAATAAGATACTCCACGGTTGAGTACGAAGGAAATGATAATCCATCGAAACCCAGCTCTAGAGCTTCAACCTCAAGTGGTTGATAGGCCTCTCCGTGAGGCTTCATACATCCATAGGAGAGCGGTATATCCTTTAGAATCCTTCTAGCATACCTTAGTATTTCAGAGACGTAGCTTGGTTGTGGAGGGCTGCAATTTTCAAATGGTGTGTTAGAAAGTGGACTGAATACCGCCAGCACTACTGCATTAGGGTACAGCATATTTAGCACATCTATAGCTTGCTTCTCACCAGATGGCTTTCCACAGTATATACCAATGATTATGTGGGGTACAACCCTTACGGAAAATCTAATCAGATTTCTAATACTATTTATAAAGCTCTCTGGTGATTCTCTCAGATTTAAAACCTCCCTTATAACCTTCTCCTCAATGGTAAAATCTATCAGTGCTACATCGATCCCCACTTCCTTTAACAGCTGTGCCCTATATTCATCAACGAGCCCTACATGCATATATATCCTCATCCCAAGCCTCTTAGCATACCTAATTGCATCTACAAAACCTTCGAATGGCACTCGCCCCCGTACATCGCTACCACCACTTATCAATACGCTTCTAGCTCCACCTCTATACAGCCTCTCAACTATCCTTATCAGATCCTGTGGTGTTCTAACAGGTGTCATTCTCTCGAGAATTCTAGCATTACAGTGCTTACAGCGTAGTGCACAGTGGTGCCCAGTTAGACTAACTGGTGGATATTCGTTGAACTCTCTTCCAAGGTGGGGAACATATAGATAGTGATTGCTTGGTACGAATATCTTAATGATGACTATCACCATCTACGCTATGTCTTCCGAGACTGCGTTTTTAAATTTTAAAACTTAGAATACAGTCTACTGCAGCACAACTCTGTTAACAGAGCTCTGCCAGTGAAGGGGCTATGCAATGAACTGTGAATCTCCACAGTGTATTAGATTGAGTAGGGCTTCAGATATCTTCCTAGGATTCAGCCACGGTAGATTCTATAGAAATGCTTTTCCACTTACAATCAATACACTTCTACACTTCAATAGCGGTTGCATAGCAAATTGTCTATACTGTGGACAGGCTCGAGGAGTCGCTACCTTGGCAATGTGTAGAACACTGATACGCGTCGATTGGCCTCTAAGACCTTTAGAGGATGTTATTGAAAGATTGTTGAAGATTGTTGGAAGCGGTACATCGTTTAGACCTTATAGGATCTGCGTCTCGGATATAGAGCATCCAAAAGCTGTTGATGCTACGAAAGAGGTTGTGCGTATACTGTGGCTAAGAGTTGGTATACCGATATCTGCTCTCATAAGTCCTACACAGTTCTCGATAGATGATATGAGGGAGCTGAAGAGCATTGGTGTTGAGAGGATCGGTATAGCAGTTGATTGTGCAACAAAGGAGTTGTTTGAAATGTTGAGAGGATCTAGGGTTGGAGGTCCACATAGGTGGGAGAGACACCTTGAGGGGATAGGCGATGCTGTGGAGGCTGTTGGACGCGGAAGGGTAGGGGTACATCTCATAGTCGGTCTCGGTGAGTCTGAGGAGGACGCTGTTAGACTGATTCAGCAGGTGCATGATATGGGTGCTGAGACCCATCTATTTTCATTCTACCCCGAGCAGGGCACAGCTCTAGAGGGATGGATAAGGCCACCGATATCACAGTATAGGCGTGTACAGCTAGCCAGATACCTAATAGATAACAATATATCTAGATTTGAGTGGATGAAATTTGATGCAGCAGGACGGATAGTCGACTTTGGAATACCTCTACCAGAGCTAGAGGAGGTGGTTGAGAGTGGGCTACCCTTTACCACATCCGGATGCCCAGGATGCAATAGACCATATGCAAATGAGAGACCCAGTGAGTTTCCGCGAAACTTTCCATATATACCTAGGGGTTTGGAGATTAAGCGAATAAGAAAGCAGCTCACCACCTATCTACCTATAGAAAATGGTATCGAAAGTCTCAAGAGTTACCTAAATAGGGTGGGGTATGGATGGAGTATATGAGAGGTCTATTCCATAGAGCGCCAGCAGACTTTCTGCTAGCTTCAGAAGAGGTTCTAACACGTGGTGTTGGCCTAGGCCTATCACCTCCAACGGTAAGGGTCAACATCTTTGACCCCCCGGCTGTACTCGTTGGATACAACCAAGATGTGTATGAGGAGGTTAATGTAGAGGAGGCAATGAAGCTCGGTTTTTCAGTAAATCGCAGACCGTCAGGTGGTGGTGCTATTCTGATGTATGAGGATAGCCCTGGCTGGGAGATATGGCTTCCACAATCGTTAGTAGAAGGATTGGATATAGGTCAAATATATGTAGAGTTAGCGAAAATTCCATTAATAGCGCTGAGGTATCTTGGAATAGAGAATGCAAGGCTTAGGGGGAAGAACGATATAGAGGTAGGGGGGCGCAAGATCTCCGGAACCGGTCTCTACATGGATTCCGGGGGGATAATGTTCTGCGGTACAGTACTGCTAGATTTCAATACCAGATTAATGCTACAGCTACTTAGGCTACCTATAGAGAAGATGAGTGATAAGGATGTAGAGACCTTTGAGAAGCGAATAGTTACAGCTAGGGAGATTCTAGGTTCCAAGCCTTCAGTTAGAGATGTTTTAGAGGCTTTTAGAAGAGCGGTAGGCGATGTACTTAAGGTTGAGGTTGCTGATGGTGATCTGAATGAGTGGGAGTTGGGAGAGTTGCAGAGGACTGTAGAAAAGTATAGGAGTAGCAACTGGATCTATGGATACAAAGCTACAGATGGAAGAACCTTTACAAAGATCTGTAAATATAAGACAGCAGCAGGTCTTCTGAGAATCCATGTAAAGGTATTTGAAAATATTTTAGAACAGATTCTACTAACAGGTGACTTCTTTGCATATCCATCTACTGCAATACATGAGCTCGAAGCTAATCTGAAATGGATAGCTGTAGATGATGTACCTCAGAAAGTTATAGAGTTTGCAGATAGAATGACGATACACGGACTCTCAATATATGAACTAGCTAATTTGATAGAGAACTGTATAAAGGATTAAAAATAGATATCGGCTACACTACCTTTTAATCAATCTAGCTATCTGGCTTCTATACCACTCTACAGCCTGCGGATCAGAACCTCTAATCAGGTTCTTCAAATCCTCATCGAGATTCGAGGACTCAATAACGGCTATCCACCCAGCGCCATATGGATCGCCCATAATCAGCTTAGGATTCTTTCTAAGCTCACCATTCACCTCTACAATTTTCCCCGATACCGGGGATTCCACTGGACCGACCCACTTTGCCGACTCTATTACAGCGATTGGCTGACCCTGTTTAACAACGGTTCCAACAGGTCTAAGACGTACAAACACAATTTCACCCGCAGCTTTAGCACCAACATCGCTTAACCCAATCCTAACCCTATTTGAAGCCTCTACCCTTGCCCAGCTAAGACCCCTAGACCAGTAGTATAGCTCCTCCTTTAACTCAAATGAGTCCACTCTTACCATAGGACATCCAGCTAAACTAGCCTTGGATAGGGGTTAAAACTGTTTAGTATTCTTACAGATCACCTTGATCCAGAACCGTTACAGGTAGAGAATTGCAATCAGCTTACACCATTCCTTTGCATGGGATGCATCCTTCGCTTTTAGGTTTCCTCAAGTACACTTCATGAGAGATCCTATAGAGGACTATTTGTAGGGGAATGGAATTCGCAGTATGTGTAGTTGAAAGTGTTTAAAGGGTCTGCGTCCTATTCTGTTCCCCCCTTTCTTCAGGAACTCCATATGGATTGCCATACTCTTCAATACTTCTAGCTACATTTACTACAGGTGGTGGTATATATCCTGATTCTACAAGTGTTTTCCTAAGCTTTAGAATCATCTCTGGAATGTCTATCTCCATAGGGCATACAGATTTACACCTACCACACTGGAGGCATGTAAATGCTAGAGGTGCTGCTCTATCAAGACCGTATATGAAT
>Ga0105163_1001153_pt1 | contig 14247 bp, 13 predicted proteins | sample JNZ110809AmetaG_FD_81531 | JGI IMG/M metagenome (GOLD analysis project Ga0105163, IMG submission 81531) | Hot spring microbial communities from Jinze hot spring, China to study Microbial Dark Matter (Phase II) - JNZ 110809A | ecosystem: Environmental > Aquatic > Thermal springs > Hot (42-90C) >... | reverse complement strand
TGAGCACCGGCGCGGAACGGCGTCTAGGCTCGGCAAGCCGGAGCTACCGGCGAAATCTCGCTCGGGGCTCTACCTTGCTCGCTGGAGCCGTGGAGCAGCGAGTCGATCCCGTGCTTCTGGATCTCCCTCTCGATCTCCTCCGCTTTCCTCTTAGCGTAAGCCAGGAACGCTTTGAATACCAGGCGCATTGGAGCGGCTTTGGGGCCTCGCAGGTACATCTTAAACGCTATATCCTCTCCCCACCGGAGGGAGTGCCACATGCACCTCCTCATAACTTCCGCGTGAGCGGGGGTGAGCCTCTCCCTGAGGAAGGCTTCCCTGTTCTTCAAGTAGCCTAGCGGCACGAAGAACATGGGGACGATCAAGCTCCGGTAGTCTTTGATCCTGTCGAGGAGCTCGAGCGTCTGCTGCAAATCCTCCTCCCTCTCACCGGGAGAGCCTAGGATCAGAGTCAGAGCCGGCACGATCCTGTGCTCGTGCATAACCGCTAGAGCATCTTCTACAACTTCATGCCACATGGTTATCGGGTAGGGGGCGACCTTCCCAGGCATCATCACTCTAGCCAGCCTGACCGACCCCGTCTCCAAGCCGACCTGAACGCCGAGCCAATCCTGGTAGTCGTCGTAAACTACCTCCGTGAGCCGGGTGATGAGCCTGTACTTCTCCTGAGCGTACTTGACGCCCGCGAGAGTCACGTGGCTCCAGGCGATAGTCCTGTAGTACCTTTTTGCGAGCTGGTGGAGCTTGAGGAGCGCGTCAGGGTTCGGCTCCAGCCCTCTAGCGCCGTAGAGCAAGATATCCTCGGAGTGCAGGACCCCGTGCTTTAAACCAGCCGCCGCGTTGACCCTCATCTCCGCCTCTATCTTCTCGAGCGGGTAGTAGCGAACAGGTCTGAGAGTCACAGGGCAGAAGCGGCAGCGCCTCGGGCAGCCCCTCATAACCTCCACGAAGCCGTTCACGCTCGCACCCCTTATCGCGGGTATCTCCTCGACCGACGGCGCGTCCTCGGGGCCGATGTACACGTAGGCGGGGAGGCTCTCCCCCCTGAGAGCTTTTGAAACCAGGTCCACGATCACCCGCTCCGCTTCGCCGTCCACGACGGTATCCACCCCGAGCTCTCTCCACAGGTCAGTGTTCCAGAGCCACTGCCACGCCGCCGGCCCTCCAGCGATAATCCTCAGCCCACGGCGCTTAGCCTCCCTGATCTCCGGCCGGCGCATCATCCTCAGGAAGCTGCGCCTGTTCACAGGCTCCTTGCCTGTCACTGCCCACCAAACCACGCTGGGAGAGTTCATCGCGAAGTAGTCGTGGTGACCTACCATCAGCACTTTCGCGCTCTTCAAGTACCTACCGAGGTGATCAGGATCCACTACGGCGGCGCTGATGCCGGCGTCCAGCAGCTTCGCTTCAACCTTCCTTAAGCCGTAGGGAGCCTCCACTGGGCGCCCCAGCTTATCCACCTTGGGCTTGGGGGCGCTGAGCCACATCCACACCCACTCGGGGAGGCCTACGGGCGGGCTGGTGGTGAAGAAACCGATGAACTCCTTCCCGTGGTGGTTCGTCATCATCGTCCTGTCAGAGGTGATTAGGACGTCGAAGCTCATCCTGCCACCTCCGCGATGACCGTGAACGGAAGCGTATCTCTCAGAGCTTCCCGCACGGCTTCCGCCGCGCTTGCAGCGTCGAGCGCTTTCACCCGAAGCACAAGTCGCCTAACCCTACTCCGGGCTGCTTCCTCGACCGCTCTCCGCGCCTCCTCGGGATTTTCGACTAGGACCTCTACCTCCTCCATGCCTTTATCACCTCCACTAATTCCTTGAGCTCTTTCTCCAGCTTCTCGACCCTTGTGCTGAGCTCGGGAGACCTCTTGCCGCGCTCCCTCAGCCCCTGCGCAGCGCTCTCAACCACCCGGACTTGAAGCTCTGCTAGCGCGTTTCTCAGCGGGAGCGATGGCATGTACGCGCTCTTCCTCTTACTCTTAACCCGCGAGACAAGGTGGTAGTGCTCGAGGATTTTCATTGCTTGAGAAACGGAAGACTTGCTATACCCTGAGAGACTCGAGATCTCGCCGTAATCGAGAGGGCGGTCAACCAGGTAGAGCAGCGAGAGGATAACGGCGCTAGGCCTTGGTACGCCAAAAGCGAGGAACACGGAAGAGAGGTGTTGAGCAACTTCGCGGAGGGAGGCGAGCTCGAGCATAAAGTTCGGAAATTTTCGAAAAGTTCGGAATTTAAGTTTTTCAGCTTACCGGCGGTTAGTAACATGGGGTCTCAGCGCAGCGTAGAAGAGCGCTGTCTGGGCCAGGTAGATGACGCAAGTGATGTAAATGGGCATGTCGAGCCACGCGTCCATGAGGTAGCCGCCGAGCATCGCCCCAGCAGCTCCGGCAACCTGCCAGGCGAGCACGTTCAGCATGCTCATCCTCGCTCTCTCCCCGGGCTTCACCAGGCGCATCTGCAGCGACGACACGAGGGGGTTGGAAGCATTCATGATCGCGCTTCTAAGCGTGTAAAACGCTGCCGCGTGGATGAAGCTCGCCGAGAGAGCTACCATGAGGAAGAGAGGTATGGATGAAAGCTGCAGCAGCACCACCGCGCTCAGCGTCCCCAGTTTCGAGGAAAACGCGGGCGCCAGCGCTGTGGTAGCAACCATCACCAGGTTCCCAGCTATGCTCAACGCTCCCAGCTCGGCAGCCTCCACACCATACTTGCGCGAAAACCAATAGTTGATGTTCCAGATACCGATCCCCGCGCCGAAGGCTATCAAGCCGCCCAGCCCCGCGAGCTTGAGAGCAACAGGTGAGACTTTCAGGCTGAATCTTTCCGTTCTCCTCCCCCTCGACTCCTTCACGCCGAGCAGCAGGAAGATCGAAGCGGTGAAGAAGAGCGCGCAGAGCAGGAACGCTGCCCTGTAAGACCCTACTACGCCGCCTAGCTGCGTGCTCATGCTGAGCAGTGGCCAGGTGAGAGCCGCTCCCACAGAGGAGAAGATGAGGGAGAGAATTTGGGAGAATGAAAACACCGCATCCATGTGCTGATCCTTCTCTACGGAATCCGCGAAGAGAGGGTTGAGGGACACGTTCGCAGCGGCGCTGAGAACACCGTTGAGGGCGAACGATGCTACGAGCGCCACCGGGTTACCTGTCAGAAGAAGGAGGATGGCGAGCGGGCTTGTCGACAGAGCTGCAAGCGCTAGGGGCTTTCGGCCCTTCGCGTCTGCGAGGTAGGCGGCTGGCACTAGAGAAACAGCCATCGACAAGCCCATGATGCCGTTGAGAAGCCCCACATCCCCTCCCTTCAAGCCGAGGTGGAGGAGGTACGGGTAGAGCACGGGCATTAGAAGACCGTTAGCAAGCGCGAAGAAGGAGTTCATAGTTAAGAGGAGCTTCAGGTTCCGGTTAATCGGCGGCAGCTTGAGCATGAGGCTCTGCGCTCAGGCGGGTACTGCTAAAAGTATTCTTTGCTCACATATCGTGAGTTTCTCGATAACGGTGAAGGTATCCTTGCTGGAGCAGTTGCGAGAGGTTTAAGCCAGGAGCTTGAGGACGAGGTGGACAGCGCTCGAGGTCTAGAGGCCTGAAGCGGTTAAGTCGCTGTAAGGGGCTAATGTCCTTGCTTCTTGCGTTCCCTGGCTGGAGGCTGCTCTCACCCTCCTCGTCGAGGGTGGCGAGCTGGAGAGCGTTGGGGAAAGGCTCCGGTTTCTGCGCTCGAGCTGGTTGGAGTTTTATAGAAGGTTTTAGGAGGATTAGTTCTGTGAAATTCCCGGAGATCAGGACCGCGGTTATCGAGGCCTTCAGGCTTCTGGAGGAGAGAGGAGTGAACTGGGCGTACAGCGGGAACATTAGCGTGAGGCTGCCGGAAGAGGGGCTGTACCTCATCTCGCCTAGCGGGTTCTGGAAGTCGAGGATGAGGCCTGAAGACCTCGTGGTGATCGACGAGAACGGTAACCTGGTCGAGGGTTCCAGGAAACCTTCAATCGAGTATAGGATGCACCTGGCTCTCTACCGGTCGCGGAGCGACATTAACGCGATCGTTCACGCGCACCCGCTCTACGCCTCGGTTTTCGCCGCTCTGAGGAAGAGGGTCGAGCCCCTCCTGGAGGAGCTTGTCCTCTACCTCGGCGGCCCGGTGGAGGTGGCCGAGTACGCGCTGCCCGGGACGGAGGAGCTCGCTCAAAAAGTTCTGAAGGCTCTCGGAGACCGCAACGCAGTCCTGCTCGCGAACCACGGTGCGCTCACCTGCGGCTCGAGCTTAGAGGAGGCTGTGGCCGCGATGGTCTACCTTGAAAGAGCTGCTGCGGTCAGCGTCCTCGCCACGCTCCTCGGCGGAGCGCACCCTTTACCCGACGAAGCAGTGAAACTTGAGAGGGAAATCTACCTCGCGAAAAGGGGCATCGCGTGAGCCAGGGAAACATCCGGGGTGACCTCGCGCCAGTCAACCTGGAGGGGGGCTGGCGAGAGGCTTAACGCTACCTGAGATGAGGCGAGTATAGCCTTCGTCAAACAGAAAGACGCCGTGAATCTTCTCGCCTTTGAGCACTCTAGGCAGCCAGCACCGGTCATCTTCCCACATCTCGCTGAAGGGCAGCTCATCGACCTTGAACCAGCTTGGATCCGCCTCTGGGCTTGGCCTCGGCTCTCCTTCAAAGTCGGTGGATACGAAAACGTGGACGACCCAGTCCGGCTCTCGGCGGGAAGAGTAGAACTCGAGGACCCCCCGGTACTCGAGCTCCCCAACTTTGACGCCGACCTCCTCTAGAACCTCTCTCCTTGCTGCGTCCACCAGGTTCTCTCCCTGCTCGACTTTGCCTCCAACGCCGTTGTACTTGCCCTGGCCGAACCCCCTCTTCTTCCTTATGAGCAGGACCTCGTCACCCCTCAGGAGAAAGACTAGAGTAGCTATGTTCGTCACGTTTCACAGCAGGAGGAGGTCGATATAAAAAAGCAGCTCAGCTTCCTCGCTTGAAGGGAAAAAGACCCTTTACATTAGCTTACCTCGCGAAGGGAGATAGTATCGCCTTCAGAAGCCAGATTATGATGTACCAGTCGGGGTCGGCGAGAGTAGCTAGCTCTGGAGCGTGAGTCAGGGCTGGAAGCGTGACTGCCTGGCCGATCGCCAGGAAGGTTCCGTTGATAGCGCCGGCCAGCACCGCGCCCTTCCATCCCCCGGTTCTGTTCCCGAAAACCGCGGCTGCGCCTCCAGGGAAGAAGAGCATGATCATTGGTGGCACAATGACCGCGAACCCTGTCGCGAGGAAGATAGCCATGAAGATCAGGAAGACCACGAGGCCGCTGACGAAGCCTATCACGACAGCGGTTGGCGCCTGCGGGAATACTACCGGGCAGTCGAGCGCCGGCTTGGCGCCGGGGATTACTTTCTGCGCAATTCCCCGGAAAGCGGGGACTATCTCGGCGATGAACATCCTCACTCCGGTGAGCAGCACTACGATGGATACCGCGAAGTATATGCCTCTGAGGAAAGCCCAGATCACTGGGTTGAGGTCGCCTGCGAGTTTTGCTACTGTGGCTGGGCTCACGAAGTAGCAGGCTATAGAGCTTACGATCATGATGAGGCCGAGGATTATGGCTGTGCTCACAGCATAGTCCTTGAAGAAGCTTAGCGCCTTCGGGAACGTGATAGCCTCCGTGCTCTCCTCGGGCTTACCCACGTACTTGCCAAGCTTGAAGCCCAGAAACGCTGCGATGGAGGATGTGTGCCCGTAGGCGATCTCGTCAGCGCCCATCACCTGCCTCATAGCCCCGTGGATGTATGCTGGCTGCAGGGTCCAGTACAGGGCCATCACTACCGACCCGATACCCAGGATCACAAGGGGGTCTGCGTGCGGCATGACGGTGAGGATTGTGGCGACTACTGTCAGAGAGACCCACCACATCAGGTGGCCAGTGAGGTAGACGTACCTGAGCGGTGTGAACCTCGCTATGAGGAGGTGGATGATGAAACCGATAGTCATTATCATCGCAGCGTAGCTCCCGAACTTTGCCGTGAAGTCAGCTAGAGAGATGTAGCCCGGCGGGTACTTCGGCGTTACACCGACAGCCGCCCCGACAAGCGTCTGGAAGTTGATGAGCTCGTTGACGAACAAGCTCGCACCGGCGATCATCATGACAACGCCGATCATCACTTTGAAGACGCTCGTGATCAGCTCGTCGAAAGGTTTCTTCTGGAGCAGCAGCCCGATCAGCGCAACGAGACCTAGGAGAATTGCTGGCTGGCCTAGAATGTTAGTCCCTATCCACGCTAGAACTTCTATTACTTGCATCAGCGTATAGCGTGTATATCCTATTTATAAAGTTTGCTCCTAACAGCTTTTATGAAGCGTTCAAGTGCTGCGCTGTAAGCGGGAGCGCAGCAAGCTAAGCAGCTCTTCCCTGCTCTTAACGCTTCTCAGAGCCTCGACAACCCCCTCTCTGCTGAGGAGGTCCGCCAGCTCCTGCAGCACGCGGAGATGACTCTTCCTGTCCTTCGCCGAGAAGCCTATCACGATGTAGACAGGATCGTTCGGCGAGCCAAAGTTCACACCCTCGCGTAGCGTGACGATGCTGAGGCCAACCTCCTTGGCCCCATCCTCTGGGCGCGCGTGAGGCAGAGCTACGCCTGGCGCAATCACCGCGTAGGGTCCCAGCTCGCGGGTAACCTGAACCATGGCTTCCACGTACCTATCCTCCACGATGCCGTCGGCTGCGAGGAGCTTGCCAGCAAGCCTCACTGCCTCCTCCCAGTTCTCGGCAAGAGCGCCTACGAGAACCCTCCCTCCGAGAGCCTTCTCAAGGTCGATCTCCAGGGACTCGGAAAGCACTCACGCCACCTGTTCAAGCCAGCCAGCATCGATGAGTGCTTTCGATATCTTCTCCTTCATCTCTTTCTTGTCGACAAGGCTCTTCAGGCCTATAACCACCCTCGCGGAGCCTCTGAGCTCCGGCTCATGAAGGATCGAGCAGACGATCGCGTCGGCTCCAGCAGCCTTAGCCGTGATTATCTCGGTGGGCTCGACCTTCGCGGGAACTCCGAGCTCCTTGAGAACATCATCGACGAACATTTTCATGATCAGCGAGCTACCCTGCCCGACGCCACACACTGTTACCACCTTAAGCGGTCTGCCCAGCTTGTACGCGTACTTTACCATAGTATCTTGAGAGAGGCGCTCAGCTAGCTTAAAAGATTACCCCTAACTTAGACTCAAGACTTCTGAAACTATTCGAGTTTAAACCACAACCCGTGAAATGGGAAACGTAGCGGCTCGGCGATGGGGCTTTTCATCACCTCTTTCAGCCGAAACTTCCCTCCTCACAGCCTGCATTCACGGAATCGATCAGACTTTTATTTGCAGCCCCCTGAGGGGGAGCGATGTGGCACTCGCTCACTGCCGAGGAGGTTCTGCGAAAGCTGGAGTCGAGATCCTCTGGGTTGAGCTGGGAAGAGGCTAGGAGGAGGCTTGAGAGGTACGGTCGGAACGAGATCGTCGAGAAGCGGGAGAGCCCGCTGAAGATGTTCCTCCGCCAGTTCCAGAACTTCCTGGTCTACATTCTCCTCGCCGCCACCGCGCTCTCGCTGCTGCTCGGCGAGCTGCTGGACGCGGTCCTCATAGTAGCTATCGTGCTGCTGATGGGTGTAGCCGGCTTCGCCCAGGAGTACAAGGCGGAGCAGGCTGTGCGGGCGCTGAAGGAGATGACCGCTCCCAGGGCAAAGGTTTTGCGCGAGGGCGAGGAGGTTGAGGTTGACGCGCGCGAGCTCGTGCCGGGAGACATAATCCTTCTTGGTGAGGGCGACAGGGTTCCTGCGGATGCCAGGCTCCTCTCCTCGGAAGACTTAGAGGTCGACGAGTCTCCGCTGACCGGCGAGAGCGTTCCCGTCGAGAAGGACCCGGAGGCTACCCTGGACGCCGATACTCCCGTCGCGGACCGGGTGAACATGGTCTTCATGGGGACCTACGTGGTGAGGGGTAGGGGCAGCGCTGTAGTCGTCGCGACCGGGATGTCGACAGAGCTGGGGAAGATAGCCGCCAGCCTGGAGGAAGTGGATGAGGGGAAAACGCTGCTGGAAGTAGAGCTCGACCGCTTCGGCAAGCTGATGGGAGTTGTCCTCATAGCCCTTTGTGCGCTTGTCTTCACTCTAGCTGTCCTGCACGGCAAAGAGCTCTTGGATTCGCTGCTGACCGCTGCCGCGCTAGCGGTAGCCGCTGTTCCTGAGGGGCTTCCCGCGATCGCAACGGTGGTGCTGGCTCTCGGCGCGCTGAGGATGGCGAGGAGAAACGCGATCGTCAGGAAGCTTTCCGCTATCGAGACCCTTGGAGCGTGCAACGTGGTTTGCAGCGACAAGACGGGCACTATCACCAAGGGGGAGATGCTGGTAAGGCGCGTGTTCATAGATGGGGAGGACGCTGAGGTCGGGCACAGGCTTGATGTCGGGAACCCCTCCCTTGATGGGAAGGGTACGGCGAAGCTCGTCTTGTTCTGCGCTATCTACAGCGACGCCGTCGTGGAGAGGCGCGGCGAGAGGCTAGTAATCAAGGGGAGGCCTACCGAGGCCGCTCTCCGCGAGCTTGCTCTGCGCGCGGGCTTGGAAAACGTGGAGGGCTATCCAGTCCTGCGCACTCTCCACTTCGACAGGGTCCGCAAGAGGAGAAGCACGCTGCATAAGCTGCCTGACGGGCGAGTGCTTCTCATCTCCTTCGGTGCCCCCGAGCTCCTGCTGGAACGCTGCACGAAAATCGAGGAGAACGGCCACGTGCGGCCGCTCACGGAGGAGCACCGGGCAAGGGTGCTCAAGATTATTGAGAGCTACGCTTCAAGAGGTTTGAGAACCCTCGGCGCCGCATACAGGATCAGCAACGACCCCCTCCTCGAAGCCGAGGTGGACGAAGCTGAGCGCGATCTAGTGTTCCTAGCTGTTCTCGGCATCAGCGACCCCCCGCGGGAGGGTGTCCGAGAAGCTGTGGAGACCGCTAGGCGCGCTGGGATCAGGGTTGTCATGGTTACCGGCGACCACGAGCTGACAGCGAGAGCTATCGCCGGCGAGATCGGGCTCGACACGCCCGCAGTGATCACGGGGGCTTTAATGGATAAGATGGACGACCAGACCCTCGAGAAGGAGGTCGAGCGGGTAAACGTGTTCGCTAGAGTGACGCCCGAGCACAAGCTCCGGCTCGTGCGCCTGCTAAAGCGCAAGGGGTACGTAGTCGCGATGACCGGTGACGGGGTCAACGATGCTCCAGCGCTCAAGGCGGCGGATGTAGGTGTCGCGATGGGCATCAAGGGGACGGATGTCACCAGGGAAGTCGCAGACCTCGTGCTCGCGGACGACAACTTCGTGACTATAGTCGAGGCCGTGAAGCAGGGAAGGATAATCTTCGCTAACTTGAGGAAGCCTATAGACTACCTGCTCTCCTGCAATTTCGGCGAGGTCTTCGCCATCCTGGCAGCAGAGCTCGCAGGGCTTCCCACACCACTCACGGCTGCCCAGCTCCTCTGGATCAACCTCGTGACGGACGGGCTCCCCGCGCTCTCCCTCGGCCTGGAGCCAGAGGAGCCCGGCATAATGGAGAAGCCGCCCAGGAGGAGGGGGGAGAAGCTCATCTCGTACAAGAGGCTCCTCGCGTACGCTCTGATCGGAACCATGGTAGCAGCCCTAACCCTGGTCGCGTTAAGCTCTTTCCAGAGCGCTGGCGAGGAGAAGGCGAGAGCAGCAGCGTTCATCTTCTTCACGCTCGGAGAGATACTCAGGGCTTTAAGCTTCCGCAGCGAGAGATTCCCCTTCTACAGGCCCAGCTTGCTGCTCAACAAAGCCCTACTTGTGAGCGTTGCGGTTTCCGCAGCACTCTCGCTAGTGCCGGTGTACACTCCGCTCGCGTCAGCTTTCGGGCTTCAGCCCCTCGGCCTGAGCGAGCTCGTCCTGCTCGCCCCCCTCATCCTGGTCCCGATGGCTTCGATCGAGCTCGCTAAAGCTTTCCTCCGCAGAACAGGGAGCAGAGCTCAGTAGAGGGCGGGGAGGAAGGGCCCTAAAGCCCGCAGGAAGCCGACGTACCCCGGCACGTAGAGACGTTTTCTCTTAGCTTCGACAGCCTTCAAGATCCTGCGAGCAACCTCGTCCGCGGAAATCCCCCTTGCTGGCGCCGGGAGCCCTGCCCTCGCGTGGAACTCCGTGTCCACGACTCCCGGAAGCACTTCGAGCAGGTTTATTCCCCGAGCTGCCAGCTCTCTCCTCAGAGCGGCGGAAGCGTAGTGGAGCCCGATCTTCGTAGCCCCGTAGAGGGGTAGCCGCGTCATCAGCACGTGGATACCCGCCGTGGTGATGTTGACAACAGTGGAGCCCGGCTTCATGTAAGGTACCAGCTCTCTGGTCAGCGCTAGGGGGGCGACGAGGTTGACTGCAGCCATGGCTAGTATCTCCTCGGGCGTCATCTCCAGGAGCCCCTTCCCGAGGCCATAGCCAGCGTTGTTCACCAGCAGGTCTAGAGGAGAGAAGGACTCGCGGACCCGCTCCGCTATAGCTCTTACACAGCCCAGCCCGCTGAGATCGCAAGCTAGGTACTCGAAGCGGTCACCGAACTCCGACTGCAGCCTTCTCAGAGCTTCTTCGTTCCTACCGGTGCCGAGGACCCTAGCACCCTCCCTCGCTAAAGCTAAGGCAAGAGCTTTCCCGATCCCCGAGGATGCCCCGGTGACTACAGCGTTCCTCGCGATCACGAGAAACAAAGCGTCTAGGTAGGCGTAGATAAGCTCTTTGCAGGCTCCTAGGGTAATGCTTTTACCGGGGGTGCGAGGCTTCTCAGAGACCTGACTTGCAGGGCAGGCTGGGCAAAGTGCTCCTGGCGTCCGCTCTCGGAAACGCGGCAGTCGCGGGGCTGAAAATCCTCGGAGGCATGCTATCGGGAAGTACGGCGCTGCTCGCGGACGGGAGCGACTCTGTGCTGAACACAGCTAGCGCGGCTGTCGCCTACTGGACCTTGAGGGAAGCCTCGAAGCCTCCAGACGATCAGCACCCTTACGGGCACCAGCGCGTCGAAACATATGGGGCAGTCATCATCCTGGTGTTGATGGCGGTCACTTTCTCTTTTGTCGCGTTCCAAGCGCTCGACAGGCTCCAGCACGGAGTTCACGAGAAGGTGGATCCCATAGGTATACTCTTCGCGGCCGTGTCGCTATCACTGAACCTCGCGGTCACCACGCTCCTCAGACTCACGGGAGGAGAGAGCACTGTAGCGAGCGTAGAGGCGCGGCACACGTTTCTCGACGTCGCTGAGGGGCTCGTGACGCTGAGCGGTGTTTCGCTGGGCTCTTTGTTCTCGGGCTACTTCGACCTTCTCGCAGCGATAATCATAGTTGGGCTGGTCGCGTACTTTATGGTAGATACGCTCGCTAGCTTGAAGCGCTCGGTCGTCGACACTAGTCCCCCGCAGTCCGTGCTAGACGAGATTCAGAGCGTGCTCGAGGGCACGGAGGGTGTAGTCGGCTTCCACAACCTGAGAGCGAGGAGGGTTCACGGGAAGATATACGCGGACGTGCACCTAGAGATGGACCCGAAGCTCCCCCTCGAGGATGTCCACAGGGCTTGCGACGACATCGAGAAAAAGCTTCGCAGCAGGCTCGGCGACATAGATATCGTTATCCACGTCGAGCCCGCTAATGGCGAAAAAACTGCAGAAACCCTTGAAGAGGACGGAAATTAATTGTTTTCCAGCCACGCTCCGTCCGTATCTGATATTTATACCTGCTCACCGAAGTTTATAATTCAGCTATTCTCCCGCTCAAACTTATGCATAATTTTCAGCAAAACGCTTTAAAGCTGTTAACTTAGGCGCAGAGCCAGCATGAGTGTCCTAAAACAGAAAAGGGTACTGGCCGCAGTGATCGTTATAGCAGCGATCGCTATCGCGGCTCTCCTGCTCGTCGGGCAGGTCTCGCGCCCGGCGCCCCTCAAGTAAGAGTGAAGGACGTGCTGGTCATCGGGACTACCGACTCTATCCAGACGACCTTGGATCCAGCTGAGGCTTACGACTACCTTGGTGTCAACATTATACAGAACCTGGGGGAGGGGCTCTTCAGCTACGAGCCCGGTACTGCGAAACTGGTGAACGCGCTAGCCGTGAGCTACACGGTCAGCCCTGACCGCAGGATCTGGGAGATAAAGATACGCACGGATGCGAAGTTCCAGGACGGTACTCCGCTCACCGCGGAAGCGGTAGTGTGGAGCTGGCAGAGGACGATCGAGCTGAACCAGGACCCCGCGTTCCTCATCGCCGACCTCATCGAGAAGGCGGAGCCTGTGGGAGTCGATACCGTGCGCGTGTACCTCAAGGAGCCGTTCGAGGAGACCTACGTGAAGTCGCTGCTCGCGACGTGGGTCGCGTTCCCGGTGAACCCGAAGACCTCTCCGATGGAAGTGGTGCAGCCTCCGAGAACATTGGACATGATCGGCCCGTACAAGCTCGGCAGCTGGAAGCCTGGGGAGTACATCGAGCTAGTTGAGAACCCGAACTACTACGGGCCGAAGCCCAAAACTCCCAGGGTGATCATCAGGTTCTACAAGGATGCTCAGTCGCTGCGGCTCGCGGTCGAGAACGGTGAGGTCGACGTGGCCTTCAGGACCCTGTCGCCCGCCGACATAAGGGACATAAAGGAGAAAGGTAAGCTCCAGGTGGTCAGCGGCCCCGGTATTGCGCCGATCAGGTACATGGTCTTCAATCTCAACAAGGAGCCTTTCAACGATAAGAGGGTTAGGCAGGCTATCGCCTACCTCATCGACAGGAACCAGATCGTGAGCACGGTGTTCATGGGAGAGTTCGCCCAGCCGCTGTACAGCATGGTGCCCATCGGCTTCATAGGCCACAAGGACTCGTTCAAGGAGAGGTACGGTGAGCGGCCGGACATTGAAGCCGCCAGGAGGCTGCTGAGGGAGGCAGGCTACAGCGAGGCGAACCCCTTACGCATCGAGCTCTGGTACACTCCCGTCCGCTACACCCCGGCCGAGCCAGACATCGCAGCACTGCTGAAACAGCAGCTCGAGGCGAGCGGGCTCATCAAGGTTGAGCTAAAGAGCGCTGACTGGGCAACCTACAGGACTCTGTTCCGCGAGGAGAAGATCGCGTGCTGGCTCCTCGGCTGGTTCCCAGACTTCCTGGACTCAGACAACTACGTGAGACCGTTCTACCACTCGCAGGCTAACGGGTGGCTCCGGGTCCACTACGCGAACCCGGAGGTCGACAGGCTGATCGATGAGCAAATCCTCCAGCCGACGGAGCAGCGCATTAAAACGCTAGCCCAGATTCAGGACATCGTCGCCGACGACGCGCCGATCATCCCGCTGTGGCAGGAGGGCCAGTTCGCGGTAGCGCAGCCGAACGTGAAAGGCATCGTGCTAGACTACTCGCAGATCTTCCGCTACTACCTCATCTACGCTGAAGTTCAAGGTTAACCGGTGCTGCCCGAATGGGCCTAAAAGAGCACGTTCTTTACAGGCTAGCTCTCACGCCTCTCACGCTCTTCATCCTTCTCACTCTGGTTTTCTTCCTGATGCGCGTGCTCCCCGGAGACCCGGTCACAATGCTCGAGGGCAAGAACATCCCGGAGGAGGTCCTCGCGCGCCGCCGGGCAGAGCTCGGGCTGGATAAGCCCCTCCACGTGCAGTATTTCAACTACCTCTACTCCGTTCTCGTGAAGTTCGACCTCGGCCAGACGGCTCTCGAGAGGATCCCGGTGAGCTACCTCATCGCGACGAGGCTGCCCGCGACCGTTGAGCTCGCTATCGCAGCCTCCGTAGTCGCCGTAGGCCTGGGGGTCCTCCTGGGGGTCCTCTCCGCTAGGTACGAGGAGAGCTGGTTCCCCCAGTTCGCCCGAGTGTACTCCTCCATCGTTTACTCCATCCCCGTGTTCTACCTCGGCATGCTCCTCCAGCTCAGCCTGGGCAGGGGTGCAGGTCTCCCCACCACGGGCCGGCTGAGCCCTGTCAACCTGGTGTCTCTAGAGTCGATGCCTGTGAGAACCGGGTTCGTCCTCCTGGACAGCTTGATCAACGGTAGGCTTGACATCGCTTTAGATTTCCTCGGCCACCTCGCGCTCCCGGCTCTCACGCTGGGCATATACCTCTCGGGGGTCTTCGCGCGCGTAACTTACCTCTCAGTCTCGGAGGCTATGACGCAGGACTTCACCCGAGCCGCGAGAGCTAGAGGCATTAGGGAGTGGCGGGTGGTTACCAGGTACGGGTTCAGGAACGCGCTGATCCCGCTGCTCAC
>Ga0105163_1001149_pt1 | contig 14265 bp, 10 predicted proteins | sample JNZ110809AmetaG_FD_81531 | JGI IMG/M metagenome (GOLD analysis project Ga0105163, IMG submission 81531) | Hot spring microbial communities from Jinze hot spring, China to study Microbial Dark Matter (Phase II) - JNZ 110809A | ecosystem: Environmental > Aquatic > Thermal springs > Hot (42-90C) >... | reverse complement strand
TGAAAACTGGAGCCCATCGGGCATCCCGATAAAGGAAAAGCTTGCCCTTCCCGACCGCTGGATACTATCAAGGCTCCAGAAGCTTGTGGGAGAGGTAACAGAACTTATGGAAACTTTCCAGCTTGGGGAAGGAGGCCGCAGACTTTACGAGTTTATATGGGGGGAATATTGCGATTGGTATCTGGAATTGATAAAACCCCGGCTTTATGGGACTGACCCTGAAGCAACGGAGACTGTGAGAGAAGTAGCGGTATTCGTTCTGGACACAGTGTTGCGTCTTCTTCACCCTTACATGCCCTTCATTACTGAAGAGCTCTGGAGCTATCTTCCCAACACACGCACACCCCTAATAATTGCCTCCTGGCCTAAGCCGGAGCCATCCTTTTTGGATGAGGAGGCGGAGAAAGATTTAGAACTGTTCATGGAGACAGTACGCACCATTAGAAACGCTCGGACTGAATATCGGGTTGAACCCGGAAAAAGAATCCAAGCTATAATCGCCGCCGGAGAGAAAGAGCCCGTCTTCAATTCTCTAAGGAAAGAACTGTCCTTCCTGGCCCATCTGGATGAGGAGAAGCTTATCATAGAAAGGGAAATCCCCACTAAACCTGCGGGGGCAATCGCTCTCACCGCTGGAATCGTGGAAATTTACCTACCATTGGCTGGGATGGTGGATCTGGAAGCTGAGAGAAAGCGACTTCTCAAGGAGAAAGCAGAAGTAGAAGAAGAGATCGCCCGTGCCGAAGCTCTCTTAGCTAACGAAGAATTCCTGAGGAAAGCTCCACAAGAAGTAGTGGAAAAGCATAGAACCAGACTTGAAGAGGCTAAAGCCCAGTTGGAGAAGATTGGCAAACTTTTGGAGGTCCTGGAGCATTAAATGCAAGGGTGATAAACTCGCCAACTTTTGTATCCCGCCTATAGGCCGAACTTATAACCACAGCGAACATTAAGTTCACCGGGATAGGCAAACCAAAGGTGAAAAATTGGGGTGGAGGAGGCAAAAGCCTCTTCCCGGGGGGCCGGATAGTGTCCCTCTGGGGCTTTTTCAAAAGGGGCGAACCGCGAGCATTTGCAATCCGCCTGCGAGTGGGACCCAGGACCACAGCAAATCCGATGCCCACGAGGGTGGGGAAGATAACAATAAAGGAGGAGAACATGAAAAAACCTTATCCTTTGGCCGAACTGCATCGCCACCTGGATGGAAACGTGCGCCTGGAAACAATACTGGATTTAGGCCGAAAACACAACCTACCCCTCCCGGCTCAAGATATAGAAGGCCTTCGCCCTTACGTCCAAGTATCAACTCCGCAACCGGGCTTGCTGGCTTTCTTCGCCAAATTTGAGTGGATGAAAAAAGTCCTGGTGGATTATGATGCCTGCCGCCGCGTGGCCTACGAAAATGTGGAAGACGCTTTCAAAGAGGGGATTAAATACATTGAACTCCGCTTCTCCCCACTCTTCATGGCCGAAGAACATGGTCTGGATCCCGTTGGAGTGGTTAGAGCTGTGTGTGAAGGCGTTGACCAGGGCATGAGGGATTTCCCCGTTGAAGTCAGGCTCATAGGAATACTTTCCCGTACCTATGGTCCGGAGCTGTGCTGGAAAGAGCTTGAAGCTATCCTAAAAGGCCGCGACGAGAACCTTGTGGGAGTGGACCTGGCCGGGGACGAAATTCACTTCCCTGGCACCCTTTTCGTTGAACATTTCCGGAAAGCCCGTGAAGCCGGCCTTCACATTACCATCCATGCTGGAGAAGTCACAGGTCCTGAAAGCATCCGCCAGGCTGTACTGGAGCTGGGAGCTGAAAGGGTAGGCCATGCTACATCAGCAGCGAAAGACCCTTCCGTTATGGATTTGCTGGCAGAAAGGGGAATAGGCATTGAGGTATGCTTGACCAGCAACCTCCAGACGGGAGTGATAAAATCCTACAAGGAACATCCGCTGCCACTTTTCTTAGAACGAGGCCTGCTGGTTACCCTCAACACCGATGATCCAGGAATAAGCGGCATCACCCTGGAACACGAATACAGGGTGGCGAGGGAAGAATTGGGCCTTAGCGAAGAACTCATAGAAAGACTACGGGAAAATGCCTGGAAGGTAGCCTTTAAATAGATGAGGTTTTTGCTTACACCTTCAACACTGCTCCCTGGGTAGCAGAACCAACATAGTGAGCATAGAGACGCAAGAATCCCGGAGGAATCTCTTTCTGAGGCGGTGACCAATTTTTCATTCGTTCCCGTAGCTCATGCTCGCTCAGGTGAACATTCAGAACACGATCTGGAATGCTTATTTCAATAATGTCACCATCCCGCAGGGCTGCCAGTGGTCCACCTGTAGCTGCCTCCGGGCAGACGTGCCCTATGCAAGGTCCTCGCAACGGAATCTGCCAGGCCCATTCCAACCAAAATAGCAGCTGGCAGGGAGAGCTCTCGCATCCCTGGTCCTCCGCGCGGCCCTTCATAGCGCACGACCAATACATCCCCTGGATGAACCCGCCCCTCAAGCAGACACTCTTGGACATCCTCTTCCCGATCAAATACCCGCGCTGGTCCTGTATGACGTATCATAGCCGGGGAAATCCCGCTAACTTTGACGACAGCCCCTTCTGGAGCCAGATTGCCCCGGAGCACTGCAATCCCACCTGTAGAGGCCAGAGGAGCATCCAGCGGTCGTATAATATTGGGGTCAGCAATCTCGGCACGGGCAGCTACCTCCGCCAATGTGCTTCCATAAGCAGTGGGGATATTCAGGTCCAGAAGTGGTGCCAATCGTTTCAGGAGGGCTGGAACTCCACCAGCACGCCCGAAGTCGGAGACAGTATAATAGCGTCTGGCGTCCCAGCTCGTCCCATTCTTCAAGCCTCAGTTCAGCACTGCATTAGTGGAACCGCCAATGGCCTGCACTACCCGTATAAGGTTCCTAAGCGCCGACGGTGTCACAATGTGGCGGAAAGTAACGTTACACTCCACACTCTCCACCACATGCCGTCCTGCGGCATAGGCCAGGTCCATCAGTCGCCGGAATGGTAGCATTGCCAGGCATGCTGAGCCCTGCCGCTTCCAAGATAATGCACATTGTGTTTGCAGTGCCCAAAGATCAAGCCTTGCGGCGGCCATAAGCATGCCTGGGACGATTTTGTCGCATGAAGCCAAACAAACCAGACCGTCTAACCTGTAGGCTCGTGCGGTCAGTTCCACCGAAGCGGCGATTACCTCACGGCTTGGCAGGACAGCATGCATCCCAGCACCCTGGCAAATGCCGTCACACAGGGCAATAGTATTGAACTCCAGCGGGATGCCTCCAGCAGCTTTTACCCCTTCCTTTACCGCTCGTACTACCTGACGGAGATGGATGTGCCCAGGAACCATCTCGTTCCAAGAGTTAGCAATGCCAATGAGAGGGCGGCTCTCAGGTTGCCGAACCCCGCAAGCAAAGTAAAGCCCTCGTGCATATGCTCCTGTCATTCTCTCTGCTCCAATTGAGCCCTTAATTGGGCATGGGTAGCCCGGGTAAGCTGAGAATCAAGCTGAAAAAGAGCCTAATTCCCAGCAGAGCTTGATCCGTCTGGGGAACCCCAGGAACATAGCCGAAAAGATCCAGAGCCCATCCACTGGCTGCCACTCCCAGAGCATTCGTCCACGTCGGGAAGCATGCTCCAGGGAAATACCCATTGAGCAGAAAAACCTACACCTGCTACAAATGCTGTATAAGGTAGGCCCTTCAGGCAGGAAAAAAGCGCTCATAACTGCAAGTGAAGCTAACAGAAGTCCCAGAGCATAAGCAGGCCCCTTATTAGTTCGCTCAGAAATAACTTTGATCGCCAATTACTTCTACTCGGTCGTCATCGGCGTAGTATATTGAATCCATCACAAGGTTCGGTCCATAACTCCATAGCGACGGGGAGCCTTGAAGGTGAACGATCAATCCAGGCCATAACCCGCTTAACTGGTCCCATGAGGTAATAGGCTACTGAGAAGAGATGATAACCGTGATCAAAGACAAGAGGACCACCACCACATCGCTTTTCGTCAAACCGCCAAGCCCAGGCGCTGAGGGGCACTTTCCAGGCGGTCTTGCTCTTACCGGTGCTTACATGGATGCGGATCATTTGCGGCTCACCAATTTCTCCCGCTTCTATCATCTTTTTTGCCTGCACGATCGGGGGATAAAAGACGAAGTTTTCGTACACCCGCAGTACAACACCTGCCTCCTGAGCAGCTTTTATCATCTGGTCAGCCTCGGCAACATTTAGTGCCATCGGTTTCTGCACTGAGACATGTTTCCCAGCATGGCAAGCAGCAATAGTCATTGGAGCATGGAGGTCATGGGGAACCAGAAGTTCTACCAGATCTATTTCTGGATCCTCTAAGACTTGCTGATAATCGGAGTAGACCCGCTCAATTCCCCAAGCACGGGCTTTCGCCTGAGCACGACGGCGGTTGATATCACATACAGCAACGATACGAGCATCTTCCTGGTCACGATAGCCTAAAAAATACGACCGCATCCTACAATGGCCACACGAATTGGGGGCATTGTTCCCTCCTAAACTTATCTATTTTTCTCGCTCATATCGGGCCCGTTGCTGTTTTAGGTATGTGGGCACTGGAACGTCCCACCATCCAACTGCTGGACTACCGGAAAGCGGGTATGCCCGCTCTACCATTACCTCTATTACAGCGGGTTGTCCGGAACTAAAGGCCCGCTCAAGGGCAGGACGTATTTCATGAGGAGCTGAGACTCGCTCAGCGTAACACCCAAAGCCCTGGGCAATTAACGTATGGAAATCCAGCCCGCGTTGTTGGCCACCACGTAGACAACGGGGATATCGTACTGCACTGCCGTTGCCAGCTCCTGAACAGTCATCAGGAAATCCCCATCGCCAACAAGGCCAACCACTTGCCGGCCAGGGGCCGCCAGTTTAGCCCCCAGCGCAGCAGGAACTGTCCACCCCATCGTACTGAACCCTCCGGCAGTCAGATTGGTCCTTGGTTCATAAACCATAGCTTCTCAGAAGCTGCAAGTCGCTGGACATATGCCAACCATTCTTCCCGAAGGCGTTGAATTTCGGCAAAGTAAGCGCTACGGCGGTAGTCCCGTGGAATACTATTTGCCTTTAGCCATTCCAGCAGAGCTGCCAGTGCAGCTTTTGCATCTGCCACGATGCCTACTTATGTGGATCAGACGAGCCGGAGGAATAGTATAAGATATCCCCCGCCGGTAAGAAGAGGTGGACTCATCAGCAAAACGCATGCCCACTGCTAGAATTACATCGGCCTGCGAAGTAAGAGCGTTACCACAAGTGGTGCCTTTGGAACCAGCGTGAAATCCAGAAAGAGGGTGGTCTTCCGGAAAGGCCCCTTTGCCCATCATAGTGGTAATAACTGGCGCACCCAGAAATTCTGCAACTGCGCGCAGTTCATCCCACGCCTGGCTGGCTATTACACCGCCTCCAGCAACCAGGACAGGTCGCTGGGCTTCTAACAATAACCGGCCCGCACGTTCAATCAGCGCTGGATCCGGTTGTACCCGACCTGGAAGTCCCCAAGCATCCAGCTCCTCCGGCGCAACCTCAGTGCTCTCGCACTGGACATCCATCGGCAAGTCAATAACAACAGGGCCAGGCCGCCCGCTGAGCATAATAGTAAAAGCCTGCTGGAGGATACGCGGTAATCGGTCAACCCGGTTAACTTGCCATATCCGCTTTGCGATAGGTTTAAACAGCATCCCGTTGAGTTCAATTTCCTGTAAGACTCCTCTTCCGGCCATATAGGTGTGGGCACTGCCAGTGAAGAATCCACATAGCAGGAAGCCACACCAACGACCGTTTGTATAATAATTTTTTGAGATGTTTGGGCCAGGTGCTCTGTTACCGCAAAACCTTTATGAGGGGAGAGAAAGGAATCAAATTGCTGGAAACTCTGGCGGATACTGGCCACGCTATGGGGGTGACAGAACTTTCCAAAGCATTGGGCTTGGATAAAAGCACAGTTTATCGGCTACTTTCCACTTTAAGAGCAAGAGGATATGTAGAGCAGGATTCGGAAACCCGGAAATACGCCATTGGCCCAAAGATGCTCGCAGTAAGCAGCCGGATTCTGGGCAATAATGATATCTACCTCCAGGCACGCCCAATCATGAAAAAACTACTGCAGGAAACCCGAGAAACTGTCCATCTTGCAATGCTAATGGAAAACCAGGTAGTGTACATAGCCCAGGAAATCAGCCCTGAAATAATAAGCGTCAATACTGAAATAGGTCAACGAGAACCAGTCCATTGCACTGCAGTTGGCAAAGCGCTGGTAGCTTTTTTGCCCGATGAGGAACTGGAGGCAATAATCCGGCGCCTGGACTTCCGGCGTTACACCCCCCGAACTATAATTGACCCTGACCAATTCCGGGAACATTGCCAACAAATCCGTGCCCAGGGGTACGCAGTGGATGATGAAGAACTTTACCCAGGTGTGAGATGCATCGCGGCACCCATCTTAAGGTATGACGGGGTGGTAGTAGCCTCTCTCGGAATCTCTGGCCCAACAACACGCTTGCAATCCAAAATTATCCCTCGCCTGGGACGTATCGTAATGAAGTATGCCCAAGAGATCTCTACCCGTCTGGGTTATCTTCTTTAGCTAATACCTCCAGTTTCTCAAAACCAGCGGGAGGAAAACTTTGCGTAGCCTTTCACCCGTTACCTGCAGGTTGCGCCACCCCGCCCAGTTATTGTTCTCGCAACTTTCCAGAACACATCCTTCAATATCGTTGCATCCCCACGAAGAATCACCAACATCTATGTAAGCGTAAAGGTCATACGAGCCAGGCTCACTCACAGCAAGCCCCGGCTTAACCTCAAAATAAGCTTTTTCCCTCTGATCAGGTCCAAGGCTTGAAATGGAGAACCATTTATAACAAAGTCCTTCTTCATTACCCGGACAAGCATATAATATCCCTTCCCAATCGCCTGAGCGAGAGGGAGGACTTGAAGGGTAGGGTCTGAGGTAAAGCACTAAAAGCACATTCCCTCCATAACCACCAGAAAGGCTCTGGTTGCCCTGATTCAGCACCGTCACCGTCACCCTCATAGTCCCGGTAATGGGAACAGCAGTTGGTGAAACCTCCAGTTTTTCAATGACCAGATCTGCCCCGCCGGTTATATCCCAATCGTTAGCTATGTTATTCCATGGGTCCCACTCGGGCTGAGAGGTATAAATTGTAACAGTAACTCCGAGGCTCTCGGGAAGTTGGGAGGCCACGTTTGCGTAGAAATTAACCGTACCGCCTTCCCCTCCGCGGATGGGGCCAACGGTGCGGGTGAAGTAATTGCCAGAGCCAGACCAGCCAGGGTTAGAACCAGGAGTTAGACCATTGCTTAAAGTTATGCCTAAAATTGCATTGCTTACTTCAAGACCGCAGATGTTGGTATAAGCTATGGTATAAGTAAGAGAATCTCTAGCGTTTACCGAACTTTTGCCATCGCTTACCGAAACGGCAAGGTCAGGGATAAAGGCGACAGGATGCTCCACCACGGCTCCTCGGGAACCGACGAAGGTCCCGTAGCTTTCCCGAGCCTCTATTCCATATAGTTCATTGGTAACGGTGTGAACCTGGCAACGGGCGATGGATGGGTTAACCTGCACAGTAAAACTCCTCTGACCTGAAACGCCCTGGCCAAGGGTTAAACTTGCCCAGGAAAGGAGCCTATCGTTAACGCTGGCTCCGCCGGGATTCACCAATATAAGGTTAGCGGGGAGAAGTTCTGTTATTATTACATTCCTGGCAATCCCTCCAGAGTTTGTGAAGTAAAGGGTATAAGTGATGAGATCACCGGGGAAAACGGATGAGCCTGGGGAAGGCACTGAACCCTTGCTCACCAGGAGGGCAGGGCATCCGGCTATGGAATGAGTTATCAACCCAGAGGAGGATAAGCCGAGGCCTTGCCCGGTGGCGTAAGCAGTGTTGGTAATTATTCCGGCAGTGCAGGTGATAATCTTAGCAGTAAAAGTTAAAGCTGCACTACTCCCGGGCCCTAAGTTCCCCACGCTCCAGCTCAATATTCCACTTTCATAGTTCGGAAGTGGGCTTCCGCCAACAAATTCAAGCTTCGCATCCAGCGGGTCTGTAACCACCACATTGGAAGCAGTTATTGCGCCTGTATTGGTTATAAGGATGGAATAAGTTATTAAATCGCCAGCCTGAACCGCACCTCCTGCCGCAGGTTGAGAGCTTTTGCTCAGGATAAGATAAGGAGTGAGAGCAGATATTGGATGAACCACCGGGTTGCTTTGGACGGTGGGTAAGCATTCAGCTGAGATGTAAGCATAATTGGTTATAGTTCCGGAAGCACCGCTTTTTATCTGCGCAGTAAAGGAAACAAGGCCTGACGCTCCCGGTGCTATGGTTCCCACAGTCCAGCTTACGATATCTCCAACCCTTGTCCCTCCCCAAATATAGTCAAGCTTTGAATCAAGGGGATCCGTTATTACCACGTTCATAGCTGGCGATGAACCAGTATTAGTGTAGCGAATAGTGTAAGTAATGACAGTGCCTGGCGGGATTGAAGAACCAGTGGGAGGATGGGCCTCTTTGCTTACAATAAGAATCGGGGGGCCAGCTACAACGTGCGTTACACTGTTGGAAAAGAAAACATCGGATTGCTCAGCTGTAGCGCGAGCCGCGTTGGCAATTTCATAGTTTTCTCCAAGCCCGCATTTGACCCTGGCTACAAGAGTTACAACCCCAGACGATCCCGGACCCAAGGGTCCCACTGACCAAGTAACGGTGCCGTTAGAGTAAGAACCACCTGGTGCGTTTACAAAGTCTAATGTTTCCGAATCTAAAGTATCTGTTAGGGCTATAGTGAAGGTGTAGTAGCCAGTATTTGTTACAACGATGGAGTAAGTTATAGTGTCATACCAGCGTACTTGAGAACCAGGGGGTGGCGATGAGGTTTTGAAAATGGAAAGGGTTGTACCCTTCACAGTGTGAGTAACTTCATTGCTGACCTGTGAAAGGACAGGTTCAGGCTCCCCGGAAACGAAGGCCTGGGAATAACCCATGTTAGTGATGATAGTGTTAGCCGAAAGGCCTGGAGTTATGCGAGCAGTGAAGCTTAGGACTCTGGTTTCACCAGGGTTTACACCGCTCAAAGTCCAGGAAATAACGCCGTTCTCCAGAACTCCTCCGCCAAGGGGAACAATATCATATAAGTAGGCAGTATTTATGGGATCAGTTATGTTTACAACGGAGAACGATGTGCGGTAAAAGTTGGAGAAGGTCAGAGTATAAGTGATGGGTTGGTTCCAATAGACGGTACGCCCAGGTTCAGGGTAAGCGCCCTTGGGGAAGGAGCGGATACCAGTAATCTGAAGGGTGTAAGTAACGGGGATGGGCTCGAAAGTGTAAACATTGCCTAAAGCATCGGTAATGGGTGGGTGAACTATCCAGGCAGTATTAGTAATGTATTGCGAAGTAATTCCTTCCTCAATCCTGATGCGGAAGCGCACATGACCAAGCATTCCGTAGCTTCCAATGCTGACTGTTTTAGTATAGAGATTACCACCTGCCCAGTTCCAACCCAACCCTGCAAATTCTGTACCTGAAGGGAGCTCCTCGGTTATAACCGCGTGGGGCAACTCAATCCCACCGGTGTTGGAAAAGCTCAAGATGTAATCTATGATGTCCCCCGGGGAAGCTATGCCAAGGTAAGAAGTCTTGGTTATGCTCAACTGAGGATCCGGCACTTCGTAGTAAAATTCAATCCAATCCAGGGAAGGAGTGACAGTGATTACTTGACCTCTGGTAAGTTCTAATTGATATTGCAGATCGAGCACACCGGAAAAATTCAAGCTTAAAAAGTTGGTTCCGGTATAGAAATTGGTCCAATCTGACCAATTGGTCCACCCACTTGTGGTCCTGTGGCGCTCCCTAAACCTTAACCCAGTATGTGAAGGGACGGAAGCTTTATATTGAACCTTAGTAACTGTCACAGGCCTTAGGGGATCAAACCGGAGCAAGTTAGAAGTGTAATAGCCCTTAGGGGCATAATATGGTTCGCCGGTCCCTGCTTCGTCAATATTTCCCCTGAAAACGGTGTTTTTCCTCTGGGGTGGTGATTCAGGGCCATCTCCACCTATAACATAAATATAATTCTGCCAAATTGCAGTGGCATGGAGAGAACGCTCTTGAGGCAATATAGGACCACCCACCCATGTTCCTATGTCGTATCCCCAATGGTATAAACGGGTATCAGGGCTATTTTCATCCACAAGGGCCAACTGGACTGTATTTGATACTTGTTGCCCAAGCCCAATTTCTCCACCAGTGAGGAAAATTTCACCCCTTGCCTCTACAGCCCCATGGCTGGAAAGAGGCTGAGGTAAACCGCCACCGGTAGATGTATACCACCCGATAATAGTTGGAGTTGGCGGTGTTGCCGAAGTGATTACGTCAGCAAAAAGAACCTCGCTCCTAGGAATGTAATTAGAGCCTTCCTGGCTCTCCCCACCAATAACGTAAATGGTTCTGCTTAATTCACCGGTGTAATAAATAGCGGCAAGGTTTCTCAAAGGTCTGGGAAGTTTCTCACTATCTTCACAAACCCATTCACCAAGAGAACCATCAGGATTTACTTTAGCCTTGCAAACCTCATCAGTTGGCTGAGCATTGCTTGCACTCGTACCCAGGTTTCCACCCATTATAAAGATGAAACCTTCCACCGCCAGGGCTGAATGATAGTATCGTCCATATTCTCCGTAAGGATCTAAAGAGGATGTTTCCATCCATCCGCTTATTTCTCCCGTAGTTCCGGTCACGATAGCCATGTAAACTTTGGGGGAAACGGTATTGTCATCTCTGATTCCGCCTATGTAATACAAAGTAGCCGTAATTTCAGAATGAGGATAAAGGACAAGGGCGCCGCTACTTAAGCCATCGCTTCCCTCCCCTTGGCAATTATCAGTACCTTGATCCGGAAGCCACGCGCTTTGAGGAAGGGTAACCCAGGGTTGAAGGGAGCCATCGGGGTTGATGGTAGTGCTATACACCTCGCGGCGGCGGCAGCCATTTTGATCATCGCCCCCTACTACAAAGATTTTGCCTTGCCAGGCTACCGCGCTTAAGCTGCTCAACGGTATAGGTAAGCTCTGGCTATCACTTACCCATTGCCCCCCATACCACAGGGGGAGAAGCCTCACTCCTCCTTCAGGGGTAAGGGCTGTAAAGCGAAAAGTGCCATCAGCAAAGTCCTCCACAGAATCCTCGCTTAATTTGAGGGCAAAAGAAAGAGAAGGGGTAGAAGGGAGTAAAACCAGCAAAGCTATCGCTAAAAACACTGCTTCCAAGAGGAAAAAGAAAAGCCCTTTCTTTTTGGCCATTCAGCCCCTCCACACGCTTTCACACTTAGTTGAAAGAGAAAGGGGATATCCCCACTTCCTAAGTTTTTCCGCAAGGGAAGTGAGGATATCCCAACTGCGCTTTAATGTGGGCACACTAAAGGCGTTGAGTTCTTAAGGTAGAGATTTATGTTTTTAACCTCATAAGCCGGGGAACTGGAGATTTCAATAGTGGGGAGTTCCTGCAGTGGGTTACCTCCAAGAGAATCCGTCAGAATGTCATAGCGCAGGCCATCCCTTTCAAGCCATGCAGCTATCTGGTAGACTCCAGGCTCAACCCCTATGAACTGGAAAGCTCCGGTAGCAGAAGCTGTAGTAGTCCGGTAAACCTGGCCATTCTTGTAGAGGACTACAGTAGCGCCTTCGCCCGGGAGAGGATACTCTTCTACGTAACAATTTTCGCTACCAATGTTCTGGACCCGCTCCGCAATACGGCGGTAAATTTCTTCCAGCTCTGTAGGACCAGGGGCTACGAAGAAGTGAGGCTTGGAAGGATCAGTATCGGGGGAAGCAATTGACCTTAAGAGGTCATACTGGAAGTTATCCCCTATGGCGATGGAGAAAACAATAGAGCCCACTCCTCCCATATTTGCTGGACCTTTGCTTCTGTTAGCCTGATTTATGGCATCATCAATAGCCGGCTGATTACACGGTGGGCTGGTCTCCCAGCTGGCACCCTTAAAGCCGGTCCACTGTCCGTTAAGGCGAATGTTGGCAATTCCATCAGAAGCCAGTATTATAACAGGAACGTTGGTTCCACGGTTAGGAGAGTTCAGGAGCACATCGTTAGCTTTGCTGAGAGCACCAGCTATAGGCGTCCCCCCGCTTGCCGAAAGGCCCTGAACTTTTTGCTTGACCAAATTGATGTTGGAGGTAAGGTCTGCCTCTACTTTACCTATAGCATAGTAGGTGTTCGTACCGCTACCGCAAAGAAGTTGATATCGTGATGTAGTGCCCTCTTGCGGGAACTTAACTAAAGCTACTCTATCGCCTTTATCGGGCTGTAGGTAATTGAGGAAGGTGAGAAGGACATTTTTGGCCGTATCAATTTTCCTCTGCCTGTTGGCTCCACTGCCCCAGTAATCGTTCATGCTGCCAGATACGTCAATAACCAGGACGACATCCACCGGGATATGCTGGGTAGTAGTTACAACCTGGGTAAATTCATTCAATCTCAAAGCCTGGATAGCTACAGTTCCCACAATATTCTTGTTGGCCTGAGGCGGAGGGGACCCTTCCCCAGCTTTCACCGCACAGACACCGTAAGATGTGCAACCAGCCAGGTCAGAAGGTTCTGCCCACTCTTCAAAGGTGCCCACTATAACCTTATCGTTTGAACCAAACTGACTGCAGTTATAGGTAGAAGGGTAACCAGTCTTACCTTTGCAGTAAGCCTTGATCTTAAATCTGGCGAACCCTACGATCTTGTATTGGGCGTTGGCTCCTTGTCCCTGGCTCTGGTCGTAAACTATGAGGGTGACAGAGGAAGGACGCGTGCCATTTATGCGTTTTTCCAGTTCTTCTCTAACTCCACTTCCCCATGTAACTCCGGTGGTTCCATTGACCCATTCTCCCACACTCCAACGGCCACTTCTTGTAGTATCAGCCATATTCTGGACCAGAGTCTGCTCATCGGGGTTCTGGTTCTTCCACCTTATCCACCCGAAGTTTCCGGGAGCTTGCGGGTTGCCGGTATCCCATATAATGTAATCGTATCCGAATACCGGGATTCCTCCAGTGCTATCAAAGACCGAATCATTAACGGCGATGGGGAACAAGTTAGAAGCAGAACAGGAGCCACAGACAATGGAAGCCTTAGCATTAGCGGAGGCCATTAAATTTTCAAAACCTATAATGCGGGCAAAGAAGGTGCCAAAGTTTTTATCAGCTTTAACCAGAACTCCATTGGCTGTCGAAGGAGGCGGGTTATTATTAGCGGGAATCTGACCTAATATATTGCCATCTTGATCTATATAGTATGCTTCTATCCTATCGTTCTGCCAGGAAAGGCCATTGCGTTCAATGTAATCTCGCACTGCCAACAGGACGCTCTGATTGGTGACGTTCTGCTGGGTTAATTTATGGGCTCCAGCAATAGCTGCTGCCTCGGCGGCGTTTCGAACAATACGCTGCTGGGCATAGTAGTACCCTATGTCTATAACAAGAGCAAAAAGAGCCAAGATACCTACTATTGCCCCTGCGATGATTAAAATGGATTGGCCTTTGTCCTTTCGCATAATTTTTTCACCTCCTCATTCAAAGAATGAACCTGCTGCCGCGCTTATCCATATTGGTTTTATTACTTGAATTTCCTTACCACTCAGAGGATCAGGCAAACTTAAGGATAAAAGGTTAAAGTGGTAGGAGACTTTAACTTCAAAATAGCCCCCTGGCATCCGCATTGCAGGCGGTGGGCTTATCTCTATTTTCATGGGATAAGGCTCAGTAGTGTTAAGGATGCCAGCTTGAGACTTTATGTAATCTTTTAAGGGCTTATCGGGCTGATCGGGATGTTGTTGGTTCCACTCCGCCAGGGTGAGGGCATTATCCATCATATAGCTTACCCCTGCCCTCGCCATATGGTCAAGGGTTATATAAGTATAAAAAACAAGGCTGAAAATAACGAGTCCTATCAGCAGAGCTGTAAATATAACTATAACCAGTGCAAATTCTACAAGAGACTGCCCTTTCATCCTTTCACTCACCCCTTATGGGCATCGTAACCTGTGCCGGTATCCTGTAGCGGTTAGGGAGGCCAAACCGTCCAAACCAGGGTAATTCCACTGTGCTGAAGAATGTGGATAGATAGTATTCTACTCTAACCCTTACGGGCTTCCCTGCCCCTACCCCTTGGTCCATTTCCGGAAGGTAAATG
>Ga0105163_1001147_pt1 | contig 14283 bp, 13 predicted proteins | sample JNZ110809AmetaG_FD_81531 | JGI IMG/M metagenome (GOLD analysis project Ga0105163, IMG submission 81531) | Hot spring microbial communities from Jinze hot spring, China to study Microbial Dark Matter (Phase II) - JNZ 110809A | ecosystem: Environmental > Aquatic > Thermal springs > Hot (42-90C) >... | reverse complement strand
GATTATATCTTTAGTTGTCGGCCCCCTGCTCACAAACTGCTACATAATAATATGCGAGAGAAGCCGTGAGGCTGTAATTATAGACCCCGGCTTCGATAAACTTGATGAAGAAATTATTCTTGGAAAGCTCCTTGAGCTAAGGTTGGCAGTCAAGTATATAATTAATACTCATGGCCACATGGATCATATAAGCGGAAACCTAAAAATTAAGAGGAAGACTGGAGCAGACATAGCGATACATCGTTATGACGCTGATATGCTGACGGATCCAAAAAAGAACCTCTCCATGATGATGGGCTTAAATGTCGTCTCGCCGCCACCAGATATCATACTGCAGGATGGAGATGAAATAAGGGTTGGAGACCTTAGGATTAAGGTTCTCCATACGCCTGGGCATACGTCTGGAAGTATATCCCTATATCTAGAGGAGGAGAAGGCGATTTTTACTGGAGACACCCTCTTCGCCGGCTCAATTGGAAGGACAGATCTTCCAGGCGCATCATATGAGGATATCATATCATCCATTAAAGGGAAATTACTCAGGCTGCCGGACGAGACAAAGGTTTACCCTGGGCATGGCCCCGAAACAACCGTAGGCGTTGAGCGTAGGGAAAATATATTCCTTTTATAGGTATTCTCTTGGGTTCAGTATGTTATTTGGATCGAATATTCTCTTTACGCTCCTCATAAGCTCAATATATTTTTCGCTTAGGGCTAGACTTAGGCTCTTCGCTCTTATTTTTCCTATGCCATGCTCTCCAGTTATCACGCCGCCAAGCTTGAGGGCTGCCATGTAGATGTCGCGTCTTATTTCCTCAGCCAAGTCCATGCTTCCGACATCCTTCATTATATGTATATGTAGGTTTCCATCACCAGCATGACCATAAGCTGGCAAATATACACCGTATTTGGCGGCTATTTCATCAAGAGCATTCATTAAATCGCCAAGATAGGCTGGCGGTACAGTTACATCTAGAATGTCCACAACATCATGTTTAAGGGCCGTATACATGTTACTCCTTATCCTAAGGATCCTATTTTGTTCTCTTGGGCTATCGGCAACCAGCACGTCTATGGCATTATATAACTCACATATCCGAGCTACTTCTTCGCACCCTGAGAAAACTTCCTCCCATCTTGTCCCATCTAGAATTATTATTAGCTGGGCAAAGCCCTTTTCAATGGGCCATCTCTCACCAAGGTGCTCAGCGGCCCTCATTATCTCCCTTAATTGAACATACTCTATTGCCAACGGGATTATTCCAGATTTCAGCATCCCCGGAACAGCTTTAAGCGCGTCAGATCGAGAAACAAATGGCGCAATAAGGGTGACCATATACTGGCTCTTTGGAAGCAGTTTAATCATAGCCTTCGTTATAATGCAGAGCGTTCCCTCACTACCAATAAATAGATGCATGAGGTCGTAGCCAGTGTTATTCTTTAAGAGCTTGCCACCAACAGTAAGTATTTCCCCAGTAGGTAAAACCACCTCTAACCCCTTAACATAGTTCCTCATAACACCATACTTCACGGCCCTAACCCCTCCAGCATTGGTGGCTATCAGACCCCCAATCTGAGCACCCTCATCACCCGGGTGTGGCGGAAAGAATAAGCCAGCGCTTTCAGCAGCCCTTATAAGGTCGCGAAGGGTGGCTCCGGCCTCAGCGACCGCCATCAGGTTCTTTTCATCCACTTCAATCTTATTCATACGCTCAAGCGAGAGCACTATGCCCGACATAGTGGGTATACAGCCACCAGCAAGGCCAGTTCTGCCACCTACCGGGAAGACCGGGATCCCATATTCATTAGCGATCCTAAGAATCGCGGAAACCTCTCCGGTTGACGCCGGCTTGACAAGTATTAAGTGCTCTGCCGGCTTTGGTCTAATAGGTGTGGGTGTCTCATCATATAAGTAGCTCTCTATTAGCTCGCGCTCAGATATAACCCATTCTCCGCCAATTATTCTCCTTAATCGCTCCGCGGCAACATTCAACACCGCGATATCGCAATCACCCAAGAAAGCACCCCCAAATACCATTAACCTTGTAAGGATAATTTACTTTGTGGAGGACTCTTAACCTAAGAAATAACCTTTTAATAACAGGCGTAGGTTGAGAGAGCCATTAGTAAGCTCTGGCTACATAAATGACCTTTTTTGCTTCTCTACCGCAAATTACGCATGGTCTATCGGGCTTTTCTTCAATGTCTATTCTATGCCCTCTTATCTCCCCTCCTGAAACTTCTCTAATCTTATCTGCACACTCCAAGCTCTCGCACCAGCAGACCCTAGCAATCTTTCTTTTCTCAATCACCTCTTTAAGCTCGGATTCCTCGGACACGTCTATAATAAACTCCTTAAGAGTCCGCTCGCTCCTCTCCCTAAGAGCCTCAACAACTTCTTTGAATGAACTCTTTATCGCCTCCACGGTCTCCTCCAAATTAACTACTCTCCTTCTAAAGCTGGCTCTATCAACGATGGTTACTTTTCTCTCCTTTTGGTCTCTTGGACCGATTTCAACCCTGACTGGCACGCCGAGCATCTCCCAATAATAATACTTCTCTCCGGGGGTTTTATCCTCAGTATTATCTAGGTATACCCTTATTCCTTCACGCCCAATTATTTCATAGACTTCCTTAGCATAGGCATTGACTTCCTCCGCAACCCCCTTATAGACTATTGGGACTACAACTACCTGAATTGGCGCAACATCAGGCGGCAGTATAAGACCATGATCATCACTATGCTGAGCTATTATCGCCGCTAGAACGCGGCTAACCCCAAAGCCATAGCATGTTTGAACGACATATTTGTGGCTTCCCTCAATATCTTCATAAGTTATCTCAAAAGCCCTAGCAAAGTTCTCACCGAGGTTGTGCACCGTACCTATCTGATTCACTCTACCGTCTGGGTTCCATGCATCAAAGGCTATTGAGTACACCGCGCCAGCGAATTTATCGAAGTCGGGTCGCATAACCACCAAGTAACTTAAGCCTAAGTACTTAAAGATGCGATCATAAATCGCTGTTGCCTCTCTCACCTGCCTTTCGGCGTCCTCCCAATTCTTATGGGCCGTATGAGCCTCATTCCAGAGAAACTCCCGCATCCTAAGGAGAGGTCTCGTGGCCTTAGTCTCATACCTATAGACGGCAACGCTTTGATAGACCCTAAGCGGCAAATCCGCGTGGGATCTTATCCAAAGGGAGAACATCGGGTATATGGCTGTCTCAGATGTTGGCCTCAGTAGAAGTTTCCTATCGAGCCTTCTGTCGCCCGCATGAGTAATCCAAAAGACCTCGGAGCTAAAACCCTTAATATGTTCAGACTCCTTTGCGAAGGCATCTTCCGGTATAATTACTGGAAATAGCATCGGCACATGACCAGTTTCATCGAGCTTCTCCTCAAGCATCTCTATAATCCTTTTTATTATTCTGAAGCCCCATGCCTTGTACACCGCGAACCCCTTAACTGGGTATCTGTTATCGAGTATGTCGGCATTAAATAGTATTTCGTCAAACCATTGACTGAAATTCTCAAATTTTTTCATAGGCCCGTTTCATCCTACCGAGCTTGCGTACATCCAAGCTTGTATTTGTCTTTACAGTCCCCTATAAAAGCATTCTACCAAGAATGATAAATGCTAGCAGCAGATTTTTAGGTTTCTAAGCAACTAAACTACTAAGAATGGAAGGAGAGGAAAGGGTGGGATGGGAGAGGTTAGTTACGAGAAAATGCTTGAGGAGGCATATAAGCGGCTTCCAAGTGAAGTCTTTAAGCGTGAGAGACTTGAGGTCCCAAGGGCAACATGTATGACTCTTGGCTCTAGAACCTTCCTAGAGAACTTTAAGGAGATATGTGATGTCTTAAATAGGAACCCAAACCATGTCTTAAGATACCTCTTAAAGGAGATGGCTACCTCAGGATCAATTGAGGGGCCAAGAGCGGTTTTCCATGGAAGATTCGATTGTGAGACGATTGATAAGCTCATTAGGCGATACACAGAGGAGTTCGTCAATTGCCCAATATGCAAAAGGCCTGATACAAAAATTATTAAGGAGAAAAGATTTAACTTTCTAGTGTGCGAGGCCTGTGGCGCTAAGTCGCCAGTTAGACGCATATGAGTAGGTGAGGAAGGAATAGGATCTTGGAAGTATATGTCAAAGTCACTAGGTGGGGGCGCCACACACTCTTAGCTATATGCGATGCAGATATACTTGGTAAGAAAATTGTAAAAGGAGACCTCATCTTCGAGATTAAAGATGAATTCTATAATGGGTATAAAACGGATATAGAGGAGGCCCTATTATTAATCAAAACATCAACTATCGTCAACCTCTGCGGCAAAAATATAGTTGAAAAGGCTATTGAACGAGGATACATTCACCCAGAAGCCGTTTTTGAGATCGGTGGCGTCCTCCACGCACAAATAATGAAGATCTTATAAAAGCCCACAAAAATTATTTATCTAAGTCAAACCTGAAAAATATTTTGGTTTGCGCCGGGGTGGCCGAGTGGTTAGGCGGCGGGCTGCAGACCCGCTGACATGGGTTCAAATCCCATCCCCGGCTCCAATACCCCTAGTTTTGGAGCCCTACACATAGCCTCTCCTTTTAAGTCTTCGGGCACAGAGTTTAGTGTGGGCTTCGATATACATGGATTTGAGGGGCGGCTTGAGGGTTATAGGCGGATTATAGCTGGTTTTGGGCATAATGGTGAGGTTGCGCTCTGCTTCTTAGACCACCTCCTTAGCCTCAGGCTTAGTGGGGCGGAGACCCGAAATTATAGGGAGTTTTCATAGGAATTATCTCCAGCAGTTCTTTTGTTTAGATTCTGCCTAAATATTCTTTTTTAGATAATCTCGGTATCGGTTACTTCGTGCTTAAACCTAGCTCTTTTAGCTTTTCTTCAGTTGGTAAGCCTTCTTCACTCCATCCCCTATACCTGTAGTACTCATTCAGCATTTTACCAAGAAATGGCAGAGATTCCGCTGCTCCGCCACTTCCGCGTTTATGGGTTAGGAATCTAGGCGGTAATATGTCGTCTTTTCTACTTATTCCTCTACGTATATTAAACATGCGTTTGAGCGTGAAAATGCGTTCACCTATTTTTAACATGTCATTGATAGATAGATCCCAGCCTGTCACATAGTTAATCCATTTTACTAAATAAGATGGCTGAACTCCAGTGCCGCGGCGAAGCGCCCAATTGCCAAGAAGGAACTCACAGCAGACCATAGAGTCTATCACGTTATGAAGATTCTGGAATTTTGCGGCCAATATACCTTTTCCACATGATTCAAAGCGATCCGGCTTTATCGAGTATCCCAGTTCTGGATATAGGAAGTTGCCAATTTCTAATTGATGCACTCTTAAGGCCTCTGTATGTGTGGCTCCCACGCTTCCGGTCGCATACGCCACAGCATAGGAGATTATTGCTCTTGGATCATGAGCTGGTATTTCTAAGCCTTTCACGTGTAATGCATATTCATAGGCGAGCCCCCCGAAAAATTCGCTTGCTCTTTTAACACCTTCTCCTAAAATTTTTCCAATACTTCTTCTCCTCGCTATCCTCTCTATAAGCTCTATCAATGCATCAGAGTTGCCCCAGCTTAAATCGAGTCCCTCCGTATCTTCGCGGGTAATAATATTTTTCTCAAAGCATTCCATGGCAAACGAAATAACGCCTCCCGTTGATATCGTGTCCAGCCCATACATATTGCAGAGAGTATACGCTTTCTGCAACGCCTTCATATCGTCTATCAAACATTGGGATCCCATTGGTGCAACAGCTTCCCAGACTATATGCCTTTCACCATTATCTGTTAAGTTTGATTCTAAGCAACCTGTTGGGCAGCCTCTACAAGGAGAAGGCTTTGCTTTTAGCCACTCATCAATTATCTTTTCCTTAAAGCCCTCAAAAGTTCCCTTTAACCAGTTCTTGACGGGGAAGTTCCCATCCTCAACGAAATGTGTAAGCATCTGCATAACAAAGTTTTTTCTGACATCAGAGGTGATGCCACCTGAAGGTAAAAGCTCTTTTACACTTTCCCTTATTTTATCCTCATTGTACACCTTAGGTTTCTTAGTTCCTTTAACGGCAATTGCTTTAAGGTTCTTATATCCCATTACTGCGCCAAGCCCACATCTCGCTGCCGCTCTGCCGATTTTTCCATCATTTATTATACAGGCGAATCTAACAAGATTCTCGCCAGCTGGACCTATAGCAGCGACGCTTGCGTTTGGGTCCGTCTCTTTTCTAACCACCTCACATGTACTATAAGTATCGAGGCCCCAAAGGTGCTTTGCATCTCTTAACTCTGCTTCCCCATCTTCAATCCATAAATAGACGGGACGCTTACTTACGCCCCTTATAATTACACCATCAAAACCAGAGAACTTTAGCTCGCTTCCCCAAGAGCCGCCAGCATGGGCTTCCCCCCAAATGTTCGTAAGGGGGGATATGGATGCCACAATATATCGACTACTACATGGAACGCTTGTGCCAGTAACGGGCCCAGTCATGAAAATTAATAAGTTTTCAGGAGAAAATGCATCCGTTTTAGCTGTTGTTTCCTCCCATAATATTTTTGCCGCAAAGCCTACCCCACCTAAATATAGCTTCCGTAGGTCGTTTGTTTCCTCCCTAATTGAAAATTTCCCTTCGCTTAGGTCAACCCAAAGTATTTTGCCCATGTAACCCATATTTTCCATCGCTACACCTTCACAAAACTCTTTTCACTTATTTCTTCCAAGACCAATTTATAATTAAATATTTCTACAAGAAAATTTTGCCCAGATTAACGCGCCGAAACTATCATACAAAAATCGCCTATAAACATTTAAAAACAACTCTCTAAGAGAATTTAAGCAGAATTAGCTAACATCCTCCTAGGAAAAGCTTATAAAGAGTTCAAGTTAACTAAATTAGTTAGTGAGAGTTTATGAAGCATATTAAAAGCGGTTTTTTGACTTTAAATAATAATGTAAGGGCCATTACAAAGATGCAATTTATCCTTGTTGTAATCTTAGTTATTGTGGCTGGCGTTATAGGGTACTATGCTGGAGTATGGACAGCGCCTAAACCACCCATGCTAAAGGAAATAACAATAGCGTACGGAGCTCAAACTTTATCCTGGGGCCTTACCTACGTAGCAAAAGAAAAAGGTATATTTGAAAAGTATGGATTGGATGCAAGGGTTATCTTTCTTGCTGGCGACACTGTAGTTATGCCAGCCGTGATTGCTGGCAGTGTTGATGTAGGTATTGGTGGGCTCCCAATAGTGGCTTCCACAAGGCTCAAAGGAGAAGATGTTATTTGCATAGGCATAACTAATTATGTTCCAAAGGGCACAGGGGTTTGGGCTCGCCCAGAAATAAAGAGTGTTCAAGACCTCAAAGGCAAAGTTATCGCCGTTCCAAGCATAGGTGGACATATACACTCTATTACTAGGGCAGCTTTAAGAATATTAGGCGTAAATCCAGACGAGGTGAAGTTCATTAAAATGACTTACGCAGAGGCCTACGCAGCCCTTAAGGAGGGGAAGCTAGATGCTAGCTATGTTTCAAACGACTATTACCTTTTGTGTCAAAGAGCGGGTTTTAATAAACTTTTTGAATATGGGGATATCCCTGAATTAAGAAGGGTTATATGGGGAACTTATTACGCCAAAAGGAGCTGGGTAGAGGCGAACAAAGGAACCGTCGTAGCATTCCTAAAGGCAATAATTGAGGCAGTAGACGTGTTCAAAGACATGCCAGAAGACGAATTCCTTCCTATATCTGAAAAATATGTTGGAATCACTGACTTAGAAGCTATTCGAGTTGCAGTAAAGAATTACGGCGCGACTTTTGCGAAAGATATACGGGTAGTTGTTAGCGACGCAAAATATTTTATTGATATGTTAACAGAGTTTGTGCCGGAATATAAAGACCTTGATGTTAATCGAATGATTGAGAACACTTATGTTGAGCAGGCGATGAAGGAGCTAGGAGTAACATGAAACCTAGGGACGCTAGGGGTTTCATGGGTTTCAAGTTACTGAAGCGTATTTCTAATAAGACTTATGGTATTATAGGCTTCCTCATTTTTTTCTCTGCTTGGGAATTTTTTAGTAAACTTCAAATAATCTCCAATGTTTATCTGCCACCCCTTGAAAATGTTTTAAGTAGTTTATGGTTTATACTTGGTCAGCACGACACATATTTGCACATTGCTGACACACTAAGGAACTTTGGTATCGGGTATGGACTTGCCTTAGCAATGGGAGTTCCTTTCAGTTACGTAATGGGCTTATCTAAAAGGTTGTATTCCATGTTTGATCCTCTAATTTCAGCTCTATTTTCAGCTCCGCTTATAACGTTACTTCCCCTCTTCGTTATCATTTTCGGCATTTATGATGAATGTAAAATTGCAATGATCTTTATAGCTTCGATCTTCCCGTTGATTATAAGCTTAACCGCTGGGTTACGCGCGGTGCCCCTCGACCTTATAGAAATGGCGAAAAGCTTTGGCGCAAACGGCTTCCAACTATTCTATACAATTTATCTTCCTGCTTCCCTTCCCTCATTTATCGCTGGGTTAAGAGTTTCTTTTACTAGGGCATTAATTTTTACATTAGTCGCTGAAATGTACGTCTCTGTAGTTGGAATTGGCCACTTAATATCATGGTCCTCTCAATTCGTGCGGATGAGCGAAGCATTTTCTTACATTTTCATTGTAGCGTTTATGGCCGTATGCATTACATATGTGCTCAAATATCTTGAGACAAAAATGAGAGGGTGGGGAATGTAAACGAAAATGCACACCTATAAACTCTTTATTGAACATATAAATGTCACATATCTCACACCAACAGGAGAGAATTTTACTGCTGTAGAAGACGTCACTTTTGGAGTAGAAGAAGGAAAGTTTGCGTCCATTATCGGGGTAAGCGGATGCGGCAAAAGCACGTTACTTAAGGCTATTATGGGGCTCGTACCACATCGTGGCAAGGTCTATATTGACGGCAATGAAGTAAAAGCGGGGCAGGTGGCAAAAGAATGTGCAATGGTTTTCCAAATGCCAACACTTCAACCGTGGCGTAAGGTAATAGATAATGTGACCTATGGGCTTGAGATTAGAGGAGTGCCTAAAAGGGAAGCAGAAAAGAGAGCTAAAGAAATAATTAAGTTAGTGGGGCTTTCAGGCTTCGAAAATTACCGGCCTTACCAACTTTCAGGCGGGATGCAACAAAGGGTTAATTTAGCAAGAGCTTTAGCCGTCAACCCGTCCATATTACTTATGGATGAGCCATTTGGAGGCTTAGATGCGCAAACAAGGGAGTATATGGGACTAGAATTACTGAGAATCTGGCGTGAAACCAAAAAGACAATATTGTTTGTCACTCATCAGATTGAAGAAGCAGTCTTCTTATCAGACGTAGTAATAGCCCTAACTGCGAGGCCGAGTACCGTAAGAGAAATTATTGATATAAATCTGCCAAGGCCGCGAGAACCAAGCTTGATGGAAGACCCCACTTTTCTAAAATATGTTTCACATCTGAGAAGAATTATAAGAGAAGAGTATAACAGAGCGCAAAATAGTTCTTAGCATGTACTTAGGTGAAGAAGCCCCGATATAATACTTGACACTTTTCTTTTTGGATACTTTATAAGTTTTATTAACGATTCCGTCCAATTTGAGATCATTAGCCTTAATAAAAGTAGAGGAAGCCTCCTGGTTTATTATGCGCCAGATTACTAAAGTTCGGCTTTAGCATGAACCAAGAGTTAATAGAAGACCGGAGTGTGAGAAGGTTTAAAGCATCTTTCAATTACATCATTTTGATCAAGGAGCATCTCAAAGAAAATCACGGTCGCCTTCTTCCTCCCGAAACTATTTTATTCCCTAAAAATAAGTTGAGACCTTAAAGTTGCCTTTCTTTATGCCGAAATATATTGGGGGATTTAAGACCTCTTTATGGATCTTTCTATAAGCTCCATAATATTTTGGACATTTATCGGAGACTTAGTTGCTTCTAGTGCCGTTTTGAAGGCATATTCACACCATGGACAAGCCGTGATTAATGTTGAAGCGCCAGTTAGCTCAGCCTCTTTGATTCTCTTACTAGAAGCCCAAGCCATGAAACTTGGGTATGCAGCCATAACCCCACCGCCAGCGCCACAGCACCAGGCGTTCTCCTTTATTCTCTCCATTTCGCGAAGTTTCAACCCATTAATGGCGTTGATTACTGCTCGTGGCGCATCATATACATCACACCTCCTTCCCAAATTGCAGGGATCATGATATGTTACTACTTCCTGGACATTTGTTAGCTTAAGCTTGCCCTCTTCGATGAGATCCTTTACAAATTCTGTAATGTGAAGGACCTCTGCATCTATGCGCCCTATACGCGGGTAATATCTCTTAAAGGCATTGTATGAGTGTGGATCCGGAGTCACTATTGTTTCCGCACTGAGTTCATTAAAGGTCTTTATGTTTCTCCTCGTGATCTCCTCAAAGAGAGCTTTTTCTCCAAGCTGAAGGGCATAAAGCCCGTCATCAATTTCTTCCTCGAGTAAACCGAAGTCCACATTAGCTGCCTTTAAGACCCGAGTAACGCTCTTAATAGTGTCACAAACTAACGGTTCTAGCGCGTACATACTTCCCACATAAAGGAGAACGCTTGCCTTCTCTTTTGGTACAAATTTGACTTTAAACTCCAAATCCCTAACCCACTTAAGTCTTTCTTCCTTCTTGGCCACACCAAATGGATTTCCATAACGCACTAAGCTTTCAAGGGAGTTTTTATGCGCTGGGATTCTTAAAAGTCCCCTTTCAACAATCATAGCCCTAAGCTCCTCTAATATAGTGAGGTGGTCAAAGTATTCATTGACTAAGTGTACATACCCTATGCGCTTTTTACACTGAGCTACGCAGGATCCGCACTCAGTACAATAGTAAACGATATCCATAACCCCCTGCGAAATATCGATTAACCCTTCAGCAACAGCTTTTGCGATCCTCAATATGCCCATACCTGAGTAAGCTTTAAACTTCCGGTATTCGTACATCGGACAATTGATAAGATGAGTCTCTTCCAGTCTAGTACATAGCATACACCCCAAACAAAACGTTAGGTGGTTATAGTATTGCCCTAACTCTTCAACCTTACAATAATCAGAGTACATACCACATACCTCACTCAAATACCTCTTTTACCACAGTCACTTTACCTTCTCTCACTAACAGTTTAGCTAGCTCATAATCGTGCGCCATTTGACCAAAGGGATTACAGATGTGGTTTGGATCAAGTATCTTTGTAATCTCTTTTCTCAAAACGGAATGCGGTTCCCAATAGGTTTTAGGAGCCGCTGTCCCTAGATTTTTGGCTTTAGTGCAAAGCCATTCAGGGGGATTTATGCCTGCTTCATTTAAGATAACCCTTAGTAAGAAAGGATTCCCTGGCGGGCTTATTAAAGGATAATACTTTTCAATAATCCATTTCCACAATTCATGGTGTATCCTAATGTTATTCTTTGTTTCCTCCCAGTCCATTCGATCTGTAGGGATATGCCACCTTATCCAGCACATAACCCTTCCCCCACCCTGTGGTCTACCACTATAATAACCAACGTTTATGCCAAAATCTTCCCAAGCCTTCCTTAATGCTTCTCGCTCAAAGTCTATGACAATATTTTTAGGTCCATTAACAATAAAATAATCTTCAGTTAACACCCTCTGTTTAAGCGAATAGTGATAGGTCGCAAATCGAGACGCGCATGCATGAGACCAATACTCATACATATTTGGCAAAGTCTCCTTGAATTCATCATCTGAAATTACTACTCCGCCTATTTTCCCCACGACTTTTTCTATAATCGCCCTTTTGCTCTCCACGACCTCTGAGGGACCGCATGCGGTGGCCCAAGTATATACATAGTGGTATAGTGGCGGCGGCTGCTCAAAGGCAGGTATTTGCTGCAACTCATACCATTTTAAAAAGCCTTTAGACATATCACCTGCATAGAATTCGCTATCCACCATGCGTTTCCAGTGCCATATCATACCCCCGTCTATCAGGTATCTGCGCGCACAGTACACAAGATAATCCCATGCACGTGAAAAAGACGGGAAACCTGCCCAAATTACTTCTTGCTTTTCATCAGATGGATAAATAATTATTGCTGCCTTAGTAATTATTCCTGGGCATGCCGAACTTAAGAATAGATCAAGTAAGTCAACACTCCCTGCAGCGGCATAGGGTAGCCATGAAACTTGCGGCGCGGCACCAGTCCTAATTACCCTACATGTAGGGGTGACGACTTCTGCTGAAAGTATGAGTCTCCTCTCATACACACCCCAGTTTTGCGGGAAGTGTATATAGCGCGCTACCACACTTGCAACTGGCGGGTAGCTCCCAGTAGTGCACCAACAGCCATGTTTAGCCAGCTCATATTGCAATTTATCAAATGTTACGCCTCCCTCAATTACAGCATAACCTTCATCAACATTTATTTCAAGGATCTTGTCCAAATAGGTAAGATCCACAACTATATCTGGATGCTCTTGAACGCCATAAAGCTGTGGGCTCCATAAATGAGAGATATCGGCTCGCACCGGCACAACTGTCAGTTTATATTCATTTGCTAACCTGAAAATGTTTACTATATCCTCCACACTCTCCGGCATACACACCAGCTTGGGCAAGTCGGACTCAAAGGGGTAATGTAAGGGGCCATGTTGCCCTCCACCACGATAGGTTACCGCAACAGCCGGATTGTCGCTTACCTTATCCGAGCCCAGTACTTCCTCGAATCTCTTGGTGACCTCTGAAGTAACTGTTCCATAATGCGCCATACCTAATCACCACTAGCTATAAATTATCCCAAGCCGTCGAGCCCAATAATGATACCCAAATAAGAAATATTCGCGCCCTACATCGTCCCTCAATGGAATAAATTTGATGGCACCACGGCGACGTTGCTGCCATACCCGTCTTCTGAGGTCATAGCTATCCTTGGCGTTTAACATGTCTTCTAAGGCTTCCATTGTGAAACGCACTGCAAAATTTGTCTTTTCAGGTTTCCCCAGAATTACAACTGCTTTACCACCTTCCTTCTTAAAGGTAAAAGATTTATCATCAACCAGGAACTCCATGACACTTCCATCTCTCAAAGCCCTGAGAGACGACAACCCTGGTCCTTTATTAAAGAATCCCTCAATTCTAACCATCAATTCCTGTATATCTCCCATAAATTTGCCCCTTTAATTAACATTTCTTGACAAAAAAGAGATATTAAGAGAAAAATATTTAAACCTTTTTCAAGCGAGGTTATATACTATTGGGTGGGTGCACAACTGAATGTCTTTCCTCTCAGATTTTATTATATGCCAATTCGGTATTAACACCTTTAAAAGATATAAGATGAATTAAAATTGAGAGAAAAATGCTGAAAATTATTCCTCTAAAAAGACCTAAGTTTTTACTTAAGTTTGTATTTGCCCTCGGCTGTTTTCTCCACCTTTCCCTCTTTAATCAATCTTGTTAGCTGACCTTTTACAATACCCGGTTTGGAGCCTGTTGCCTTAACTAAATCCTCAACAGACTTAACGCCGGTCTTTAGCTCTTCAAGGATTTTAGTCTTAACGCTCATAATCCCGCCCCCTAATCCATTAATTGATTTATAAATGGGCAAATAAAACTTTTTCGGTCACCAAAAAGCAAAAAAATTGATTTACGATCTTATTAAAAACGTTTAGTCTGTATTAGAGACAAAAATATGGAATTACTTGAATATTTAAAATTTATCGTAGGGAGATTAGCGACAGAGTAGGTAGAACCAATGCACCTAAAGCTTGACTCTTAAAATAAGCTTATATTGTCCGGAGAGGTAGATTTATTGAGAGAACGATGTATGAGGGCGAAATTGAGACGGAGGGAAGACGATATCTTGGTATTGAGGATATTCCAGGTGTAACACCCCTCATAGCTGAGAAACTCCGTGAGATCGGATTTAATACTGTTGAGTCCCTTGCGATGGCAACAGTGCGCGAGCTCGAGCAGGCTGGTTTAAGCGAGAAAAAAGCCCTTGAGATAATTAATGCCGCAAGAGCCTCAATCATGTTGAATTTTGTGCGAGCAGATGAGCTACTAGAGAAGAGGAGGAATGTGCTCAGGCTTACTACTGGGAGTAAAAAGCTCGATGATCTTTTAGGCGGAGGGTTAGAAACTCAGACGATAACAGAGTTCTATGGCGAGTATGGCACTGGCAAGAGTCAGATTGCCCATCAGGCATGCGTTAACG
>Ga0105163_1001142_pt1 | contig 14310 bp, 10 predicted proteins | sample JNZ110809AmetaG_FD_81531 | JGI IMG/M metagenome (GOLD analysis project Ga0105163, IMG submission 81531) | Hot spring microbial communities from Jinze hot spring, China to study Microbial Dark Matter (Phase II) - JNZ 110809A | ecosystem: Environmental > Aquatic > Thermal springs > Hot (42-90C) >... | reverse complement strand
CCCATATGTCAAGGGCTATGGTCGCAATACTGGCCAGTATTGTGCTCCAGAAGCCCCATTTCCTTCCAACTAACAAGCCGAAGGTCGCAATAAGCCCTAAAACACCCAAAAAAAAGAAACATCGCGAAAAGTATAGCGGACGTTGTGTAGGATATGGGGGAGTCTAAAAACTGTCCCATTCCCTCAGGCGTGCCAAACGCCGCGAAGCATAGTCTGCCTAAAGACTGAACTATCCATAGAAAACTGACAAAAACCAATATCTTACCTCTTTTTGCAGAACCCGTCATTTTCTCATCTATCCCTTTTAAGCTGAGCTGCTATTTTCTTTCCGAATTCTTTGCATTTGGTTAGTTCTCCTTCCGCTACGGGTCCTTTTATTCCTTGAATTTTTACAGATAAGCCAGCTGCTATCTGCCTTAAACCCGGAGCTTTTTCGCTTATTCTTTTCTCCATTTTCTTCGCAGCTTTCTCGAAGTCCATTCCCATATAGGTGTCGAAAACAGCAAATTTCTTTCCTTCCAGTCGTAGTTGACTAAGCTTGTCAATGAAGCCCTTAATGCCCCTTGTTGGACCGCCAAAATGATTTGGAGAACCAATCAAGATTGCATCATAACTGGGAATTGCATTAAAGTCCACCTCTTTCAGATCTTTAAGGGAAACTTCTGCTCCGCCCACCTCATTTATTCCCTCGATTATAGACTCTGCCACACGTTTGGTGTTGCCATAATGCGACTCAAAAACCACAATCACCCTTACCATAAATAACCAATTCTCTCATCCAATATTTAAAACTTGTGGGCGTGTCGGAGCAAACAGAAAACAAGCTCCAAAACCATGAAGGAATTGACGATTAGTGAGAGCACATCTCAGGTAATTGAATAAATAAAAATGCACTGTAAAAAGCTGAATGAGTACTTTTAGATGCTTGTTCTGCATTTTATTGTTTTCACAGCTAAAGCATGGATAAAGTGGATGTTATTTTGTGTCAACTCTTGATGGCAAACTCCAGGCTTTCTTATCGTGAGCTGGCGGACAAACTAAACCTTTCCGTTACAGCTGTTCACAAGCGTATCCAATCAATTATGGAGCTGGGCATAATTCGCAAGTTTACAGCTAATATAAGCCTTGGCGCTTTAAAGGCAACTCACATCATCATTTTCGGGGGCATCTGAACTTCCCTCCCTTCAAAACTTAGATGTTGAATTGGCTCAGCATGACTCAATTTACTGGCTTGCCATAGGTGGTGGAAACTTCCTCTACATCGGAGCTTATTTAAGAGGCATAACCGAACTTGAACTCCTCATGAATTACGTTAGAGATGTTGCAGGAATGCTTGAACCTACTGTTGGTATTACATCCCTTGCATCCGATTTTACTGTAGTGTCGATTGCAAAGGATGCAGTTTTATACGATTTAGATTATCAGATTATTCATTCCTTGAAGGATAATTCACGTAAGTCAACGGTGGAAATCACTGAAGAATTGGGTGTTTCAGCAAAAACCATACGTCGTCGACTTTCCCGAATGATTAAACAGGGGTTTATAGAATTGTCCATGGAATGGTATCCGGATGCTTCAAATGATATAATAACCATGTTTCACATTCATATGAAACCTGATGCTAACAAAAAAGAGATAAACACTATTCTTAAGAAATGCTATACTCAAAATACTACAAGCCCTGAAATTCCACGTTTTACAAGTAACGATTGAAGAGTTATATATTTGGTTGATATAATATTACTATGGATGTAACTTCAATGCTTGCAAAGCCTGTTAGGGAAGCTGCTAGAAGGAGGGGTTTTACAGAGTTAACTGAACCTCAGAGGAAAGCTATTCCGTTGATTCTAAGTGGTAATAATGTTTTACTTATTGCTCCTAGTGGAAGTGGGAAGACTGAAGCTGCTCTTCTCCCTATTTTCAGTATGCTTATAACTTCTCCACGTATTCAGGGAATTAAGCTTCTATACATAACTCCTTTAAGAGCTTTAAATAGAGATCTACTAGAGAGGATTGAGTGGTGGGCTCATGTTCTTGATTTAAGGGTTGCGGTTAGACATGGTGATACAGAAGCTAGTGAAAGGGTTAAGCAGTCTTTAGCGCCCCCAGATATTCTAATTACAACACCTGAAACATTACAGGCTATATTAGCCGGTAGAGTACTTCAGGAGCATTTACAGTCTCTACGCTGGGTTGTTGTTGATGAAGTTCATGAATTAGCAGATAATAAGAGGGGTAGTCAATTATCAATTGCTCTTGAACGTTTAAGAATGATTATTGGGCATGATTTCCAGATTATAGGATTATCTGCAACAGTAGGCTCACCTGAACGTGTAGCTTTATTCCTTACTGGTTCTAGAAGGAGATGCGATATTGTAAAGGTTTCAGTAGCCCGTATTATTAGTTTGAGTATACTATATCCTAAGCCCAGTATGGAGGACTTTAAGCTTAGTGAGAATCTTATTACGTTTCCAGAAGTTGCAGCTAGACTTAGAGTTATAAGAGAGCTTATTGAGAAGCATTGTTCAACACTTATATTTACAAATACTCGTAGTATTGCTGAAATTTTAGCAAGTAGATTTAAAATGTGGGATTTAAACATTCCTATCGGTATTCATCATGGTAGTCTATCAAAGTACTCAAGACTTAATGTTGAGGCTGGGTTAAAACATAAAGTATTAAAGGGAGTTGTATGTACATCCTCGTTGGAGCTTGGAATTGATGTAGGCTCTATTGATCTTGTAATTCAATACAACTCTCCTAGACAGGTTACAAGGCTTCTACAAAGGGTTTGTAGAAGTGGGCATTGGCTTGAATTAATAGCTAAGGGGGTGATTATATGTATGGATTCTGATGATTTATGGGAGTCTATTGTTATTTCAAGAAGAGCCCTGAATGAGGAGCTTGAAGAAATAGAAATTCCAAATTCACCTCTAGATGTATTAGCACATCAACTAGCAGGTTTACTAATATATAGAGGGAAATGGGGAATTGATGAGTTACTTAGCTTATTAAGAGAATCCTATCCATATAGAAGTTTAAGTAGGGAAGAGTTGTTAGATGTTATTCGATACATGGCTAATAGGTCTCCTCCACTTGTTCGTCTAATTGAGGATGAGGGAGTTATTCAGCGTCCTCGTCCTATTGCAGGACTATATCAATACTACTTCTCTAAGCTCTCAATGATTCCTGAGGAGAAACAGTTCCTTGCTATAGATGAGGAGAAAAATCTACCTATAGGTCTACTTGACGAGGTATTTGTTGCAGAGTATGGTGATCCTGGAACTAAGCTTATTCTAGCAGGTCAACCATGGAAGATCCTATACATACATGAGGGTAAAATCTACTTAAAATCTGAAGAAGACCCTACAGGAGCTATACCTAGCTGGGTTGGTGAGGAGATTCCTGTACCGTTTAGTATTGCTATGGAGGTAGGATCTATCCGTAGAGTTGTAGAGGAGAAGGTAAGAGAGGGTTTTCCAAGAAGTAAAATTATAGACCTCATAGTGGAGAAGTATCCCGTTAGTAGGAATATAGTGGAGGAAGGTTTAAAGGAGGTTTTTGAACAGATAGATAATAAATACCCTATGCCTACAGATCGTAGATTAACTATTGAGGATTGGAATGAATATATTATTTTAAACTGTACTTTTGGTCTACTTGTAAATCGAACACTTGGTAGACTTCTCGCATATATTCTAGCAAATAAGATCGGTTTCTCAATAGGTGTTTATCAGGATCCATATAGAATCATATTGAGGGCTCCCTCCCTCTTAAAAGATGATGTATTTAAAGCTTTAAATGATTTAGTTAATTTATCGATTGATCAGTTAATTATCGAAGCAATTCCTAAAACAGGATTGTTTAAGAGAAGGTTAATTCATGTAGCGAGGAGGTTTGGAGCCATAGAGGAGGAAGCTGATTTATCATGTGTAGGCTTTGATAAGCTTATGGAGGGATTTAGGGAAACTGTTGTTTTCAATGAGGCTTTAAAGGAGGCTTTAAGTAGTGATTTTGATGTTGATGGCTTAAGGAAAGTTGTTGAAATGATTAAAAACAAAGTAATAGAAATAGTAGTAATTGATAATCATGGAGTTCCTACACCAATATCGCGTATTGGTATTTTAGAATTGACATGGAAGACTGACATTGTACAGCCTAAACGTATTCGGAAGCTTCTAATGGAAGCTGTAAAAGCTAGAATTCTTAATGAAAGAAGAACTCTTGTATGTGTGGGATGTTGGAAATATGTTAGGGAGGCTTACATTAAGGATTTACCGTATAGATTGATATGTCCAGAATGTAAATCAACAAGTTTAGGATTAGTGGGAAATCCTATAGATACGGTTCAAGAACTACTGGATAAGATAGCTTTCAACCAGGAATTAACATTAAGAGATAAGAGAATAAGAAGGAAGCTTATGAAAACAGCTAAGCTAATAGCTAGCTATGGGAGAACTGCAGCTATAGTGCTTTCAGCCAACATATCCATTCGAGATGCTCAAAACCTTTTAGAGGAGGCAAACATAGAAGGTGACTTACTTTATGAGAAAATACTTAAATATGAGAGGAGAAGACTATGGTTTACCACTAAGAGAAAGTAGATATCATAGCTTAACGGTGGAAACAATACTTTATCGTTGCATCCACCAGCGCCTTAATATGTTCAGTTGGTGTTTCTAAGTGGAAGTCGCATCCAGGTGAAATCATACTTACTCCTTCACATATACACTTATTTACCTCCTCCACAATTCTACTTATAGGTCCTGTTAGAAGAGTTTTCCTAGAGGAGATATTCCCTATTATTGGATAATTCACTCTTATTCTATTCACTATTTCCCTTACATGCTTAATCGGCGTTGTTTCATCAACTGCTATAGCTGAACATCCAATATTAACCATTTTATCTATTATCAGTTTTGTTGAACCGCAGATATTTAGAATAGTTGGAGTTTTTAAATGCTTAACGATTTCTTTTAGATATGGAGTAATAAATTCATCAAAGTATACTGGAGGAACTACTGTAGCTCCCATTTCATGGAATGTAATAATGTCAGCTCCAGCCTCCTCGTATGTTTTAGCTACCTCTATGAAGAAGTTTAATACTGTTTCTAGAAGTCTATGCGCCTCACTCGGATTTCTCCTCATCATAGCGAAAAATCTTACAATACCCAACACGTAATTACTTATACATGTAAATGGAGGATCTAAATACACATTTATAGGGACTCTTCCCTCAAACTCTCTCCTTAAAATTTTTATAGCTTCTACAATGATGGGAATTCTTCCAGCATCAACTACATTTCTAGGAATTCTTACTTTAGAAGGTTCTGTAATAAATTCCTTTACGTAGGGGTACTGAATTCTACCCTCAGGATATTCTATTCTAATACCGAGAGCCTCAGCCTCAACAGCCATATCAAATGGTAAGCTTACATTATCAAGTCCACATATTCTATGTGCTGCTGAAGCTAATTTAGCCATTTTCTCAGGGTTTCTATGAGCTTCAGGCCAGTATGCATTTACAGTCTTCATAAAGTCTATTGTTGCAACACTAACAGTATTTACACATGGAACCCTATCAACATCCTCAAGATACCCTCTAAGAATACTTATAACTCTCTCGTAGGAGTTCAAGGCAATCACAATAAAATTTAAACATCTCCCTATATCCTTTACTGTTTTATAGAAGATACTGTTACGTTTAGGTTTTTGGGGGTTTTGAGAAGTAGTCTGTTGGGGATGGTTTCTATAGATAGTCTTCTTAAAGCCCTTAGGGAAAATGGTATTTCTAGGCGTAGTAGGGTTGCTTTTAGAAGAAGTTGAAGGCATTCTATATATGGCTTAGCTATAGGGTATTGTGTATGTCTGCAAGATAGTTAATGTGGACCACGTATCCATATGGTGTTGGGTTAAGAAGCCTGGGGAGGTAGGAATTGATGTAGAGCCAAAGCATCGAAGAATCATAGATGAAGCTAAAGGAGGCTGGATATTAATTCTATGTTTAGGCTGCGATAGATGTTAAGAATAGGAGCTTATAGCGATAAGGACTTCATGGAAGCAAGAATCCTAGATGCTTTCTGAGGCAGGTTCTGAAGCATGCATTAACAAGCTCCTAATCCTCGTAGACAGAGGCATTCACAAGCTCTTCATCTCCTAGTACAACTGAATAAGACCACACCAAACCCTAAGAAAACCACCAGCAATATATAAACATTATAAACGTAATAGTATCTATGTTGATCAATTATTCATAAGTGTCGTATATTAAACTGATAAAAGAATATAATATCTCACCATAATTTAGGCTAGAGTAAGCAGTACTATAGCTTCAACACTAGCAGCTCTCTTAAACTCAGCTCGACAAATTTTAAGCCTAGTTCTTAAAATCACTATATGGATTATGTAATCCTAGAAGAGAAATACTCAAATAATGAAATATTGTACTTGCTCTCTTTTGTATTAAGTGGTGGTCCACCACTATAAAGAAGCATGCAGAATACTAATTAAACATCAAGTATAGTTTCAAGATTAGGAATCTAATGGAGAAAATGATATAGTGAAAATAGATAAATTATCTGATAACTATATTCCATATGAGAATAAGTGTGATAGTGAGCCTATTAATGCTATGAATCAATAGTATACATACTAAACGAACATGGACTAATAGAAAATAAACGAAAGAATTCATAGAAACACAATACCGAAAACAGAGATAATTAAAAATGCTTAAGTTCATAGAACAATCTATCACACAGTAAATTTTATAAGCTGTAATGCTTGAGGAAGCTGGTTATTATGGTAAGGAATATATTGTTCCATGAGGCTAGCTGTAGCGGTTGCTGTAGCTGTATGTTAGCCTGTTCATTTACTTATCATAAGGTATTTAGCTTAGGCATGAGTAGGATAAAAATTGACAGAGATGAAAAACATGGAAGCTTTAAAGCCTATTTTACTCCTGAATGTACTAAGTGTGGAGTATGTGTTAAGGCTTGTTTATTTAATGCTCTAAGGCTTGAGGAGATGTAGTATATGTATGGTTATTCAGGTAAAATAGTTAAAATAGACTTATTAAGAAGTGAAGTTAAGAAGTATGATTTACCGCTTGAATGGTGTAAAGATTATATTGGGGGTTTAGGATTTAATACGAAGATACTATGGGATCTACTATCTCCAAACATAGATCCCTTAAGCCCAGAAAACATAATTGTATTTAGTCCAGGAGTATTTGTAGGTACTAGCATACCTACAGCCTCTAGATGTGAAGCCTCAGCAAAATCCCCAATTACTGAGCGTTTCGGTACTTCAAACTCAGGGCTTTTCTGGGGTTTTATGTTAAAAGCTTCAGGTATTGATATATTGATAGTTAGCGGTAAAGCTGAAAAGTTAAGCTATATCTCCATTATTGATGGAGACATTAAGATTTGCAATGCAGATCATCTTAAAGGTCTTAACTGCTGGGATACTACTGACTTCTTAAGGCGGGATTATGGAGATGTTGAAGTTGCATCTATAGGTCCAGCTGGAGAAAATATGGTTAGATTTGCATCGATAGAGAATAACTATTATGATGCTTGGGGTAGATGTGGTTTAGGAGCTGTTTTAGGATCTAAAAACGTTAAGGCAATAATTGTAAGAGGAGATAATCCAATTAAGATAGCCAACATGAAAGAATACGAGGAAGCATGTATTGAAGCATATAGTAGAATTACATCATATCCTTTATTCAATCTTTGGAGGACATATGGTACACTAGTAGCTAGTGATGCCTATAGCTCACAGGGAATACTTCCAGTAAAAAACTTTCAATATGGAACAATAGAGGGATGGGAGAACTGTTTAAGAGAGAATCTACATAAATATAAGAAGAAGGGAATATCATGCATTACCTGTCCAATTGCATGTGCACACTGGGTTACGGCTCCTGAAGGTAAATTTAAGGGTCTCACTCTTAAAGACCTGGAGGTTACATGGGTTTTTGAATTTGGAGCTAAACTAGGAATTACAAGTTTTGATAAGATAATGAAATGTACAGAAATAGCCTCTAAGCTTGGATTAGATTGCTGCTCATCAGCATCTGTTATTGCATGGGCGTTTGAATGCTTTGAGAAAGGTATTCTAAGTGAAAATGATACTAAAGGCTTAAAGCTTAATTGGGGTGATGAAGAAGCTGTTTTAAAGCTACTTGAAGACATAGCGTATAGGAGAGGAATAGGTAATATGCTTGCAGAAGGTGTAAGAAAAGCATCACAAATACTTGGAAGAGGAAGTGAAAAATACGCACTTCATATAAAGGGTCTTGAAATACCGTTTAGAGATCCTAGAGGTAGATGGGGTGTTTGGTGTTTCGGATATCTAACAAATACTCGTGGAGGAGATCATTTAAGAGTAAGAGCACCAGTAGAGTTGTTTAAGCTTCCACAGCCTAAGGATGAGTACTGGCTTGAAGCATGCGGCGTAAAGAAGGAGGTTATAGATGAATTAGATATGCTTGAAGAGTTTAAAAGTAAGGTATTCATAAACAACGGAGAGTATATACATATACCAACTATGACTATATGGTCTGAAAACTTAATAAGCATATATAATTCTGTTGGACTCTGTATAAGACCACCTGTTCTCGGAACTATAGGTCCAATCATGATTTCGAAGCTTTATAGAGCTACTACTGGAATTAATACCTTACCGGAGGAAATAATTACAGTAGCTGATAGAATAATTAATATGCAGAAGAAAATGAATATAGCGATGGGTGAAACAAGAAACGAGTATAGATATCCAGATAGATTCTACAATGAAGCCATACCTGACGGTCCTAATAAGGGTAAAAAGCTAAATAGGAAAGTAATAGATGAAATGGTATCTGAATACTTTAAACTTCGAGGATGGGATCCGGAGACAGGTAAGCCTAAAGAAGAGAAATTGAAAGAACTAAAAATAGAGCAATCCAAGTTTTATTAGTAGTAGAAGAGTGACTATGGCTTACAATAATGCTTAATTATCCTACTATAAATCTTCATAGTGTATATGGAGGATACACTATACTGATAGCATAATGAAATAGATAATAATCTCAGAGCTAAAGCTGACAGGATAGATTTATAACTACTATAAAGTTTATATTTAAGCTAGCATGATTAGCTAGATAATTAATGAATCTTAAAGGTAAACTTATACTTGTAGCTGGGGGAGGATATTTCGGTTCTATTGCTGTTAAATCTTTAAAGAGCATGGAGGCTAAGATAATCGTTGTCGATGTTAATGAGAGCTGTAAGGCAAGTAAATATGTTGATAAAGTAATTAATACCTATACAATAGCTAATCCTAATGAAGGGGAGGCCTATCTAGTAGTTTATGATTGTGTTAAGTACCTTACTGAAATGGTTAGAAGCGATATTGTACCTGATATTATTGTTCCAGCTATACCGGGCCACTTCATAGGTAGATTTATTAAATCATATCTTGAAGCTGAAGGATTTAATATTGATCCCGATCCATCCTCGATGAATATGGTTTTAAAGAGTAATATATTGAATAATGTAGCTCTAGATATAAATGCTAAAGATAGTGTTATAGTTGCAAGCTACATGTTAAAGGGTTTAAAATGTAGAATTCCATGTATACAGCCTGAAATATGTCCAGTAACGGATAGAATCAAGAAAATACCAATGTATCTCCTACTTGAACTTGCTATAGACAATATATCTTATCCAAGGATTTTTCAAAGCCATCTAATCAGTTCAGATATTGGAGGAATTCAAGGAGAATCTATCTCCATACTTCTGGATGAAATCATTAGCAGTAATAAGCTTAAAGTAGCTATTGGAACTGCATGTAAATGTCATGGAATAGTGAACTTCTTCAAAATATTAAAGCAAAATCAAGCTAAGCTTTAAGCAATCTTTTAGGTAATAATTAACCTAAATACTCTGGGTAGTGTATTCCTACATTCACAAGTATATCAATTTCTAATAGTAGATGCTTTCCAATTACAAGTACTGATTTAAATATCTTGAATGGTTTAGATCATTTAAGAGTTATAATGTTAAGCATTTTATTCCTTTCATTCACGTAGCTAATAACTGTTAAGTATAGGAGGTAAAGTATTTTCTAATCCTATTTTTAAGAAATTTAAAAATTAAATATGATTTCTATCCAATATATGTTGTGGACTATGTTAGAGATATTGTGTTATTCTTGGTTCTAGTAAATGTCTTGGTAATGCTCCAATAATTCTATCTATGAGTTTTCCATTTTTAAATATTAGTAGGGTAGGAATACTCATTATCTGAAAATATGTAGTAGCTACTTGATTTTCCTCTACATTCAGTTTTCCAAACAGTATCCTTCCAGCATAGTTCCTTGCCATATCATCTATTATTGGTGAAATTGCACGGCATGGAGCACACCATGGTGCCCAGCAATCAATTACGACGAAGGGATTTCTTTGAATAATCTCCATAAAATTACTATCAGTTACTTCAACTGGCTTATCTATTACTTGCTTCTTCTCTTCAAAATCTTTCTTCATTAAGTTCTTCAGCATTCTATATTTTATCATTTCAAGTTCTTCATCCTCACCCATAGAACCCCAATCTTAACTACTCTACATCTTTATAAATTCACTGTTTAATTATTGGTCTGACAGTTAGGAAGCTACAATATACTAAGTTACTACGTTCAATTATTGTACTTATTAAACTTGATTAATACCATCTAGTAAATATTTAAATCATTGCTTCAAATAATTCTAGCAACATAATAGTATATGTGAATTCCTTATTTGAATATGTTTAATAAGCTATATCGATTTACTTGAAGACGTTAAGTAGTATTGGTGGTATTATTTTAATTGATAGCTAGATGGAAACATTAAATCTTTTGATTGGTAACGGTTATGAAGATGGTAATAGGCTTAATATTGTTTTTCATGATGATAAGTCTCAGCTAGATTTCCTAATTCTCTTTAGGAGATTTGCTGTTATTGGGTACTTACTTAAATCTCTATATGGTAGGAATGTTGAGTTTATGTATTCTATTTGGAATTCAGGGTCTGCTGCTAGTTCGAAGTATTTAATTTTGTTTTTCACTATATATTTAGCATATTCTCTCTCTTCCTTAGAGATTAAGCACATTCTAGCTCCTGTACCTGCTGCATTTCCAATGAATTTAATTCTTTCAATAGGTATTTCAGGATACATTCCAATAGTTCTAGCGTTTTCAGGATCTATATAGTTTCCAAAAGCTCCAGCTACATATAGTATTTTAATATCGTTTTCAGTTATTCCTAGTCTCTTCATTATTAATGAGGCTCCAGTATGAATTGCTGCTTTTGCCTTCTGAAGTTCCCTTACATCCTTCTGTGTTATAACTATATCTATATCTAGCTTTCCTCCTGTTTCCTCCTTGTATGCTACTACGTATTCCCATCCATCCGGTCCCTCCCTGATACGTTTATTTATTTTAGAGTATTCAGGATTAAATCTTCCACTCATATCTATTATTCCGGATTTAAGCATTTCCGCTAATATATCTACAAGTCCTGATCCACATATACCTATTGGAGGCTCATCATCTATTGTTTTATATATTGGTTCTAGAGTCTCTATATCTATTGATATTCTCTCTATTGAGCCTGATGTAGCTCTCATACCGTGTTTTACCGTCATACCTTCAAAAGCAGGTCCTGAAGCACATGAATCATACCATACACCTATCTCCCTATTTCCAATACCGATTTCCGTATTTGTCCCTATATCTATACACATCCCTATATCGTTAGAGTCTGGAAGCTTTGTTACTACCATGTTTGCAACATTATCTGCACCAACAAATCCACCTATAGTTGGTAGGTAGTGGAGATTAGCTCTACTATGTGTTCTAATACCCACTATTCTACTAGGTAGATCTATACTAGCTGATCTTGGAGGTGGATATGGTGAATATGCAACATATTGAGGCCATATTTTCAAGAGGAACATCATCATTGCAGTATTCCCTACAAATACTGTTTCATATATTTCCTCAGGCTTAACATTTGCTTTTTGGCAGCATTCATCTATTATTTCATTAATACCCTTAACAACAGCTTTTTGAAGATCGTTTAATCCATTCCATCCCTTAAGTAATACATGTGTTATCCTACTTATAATATCCTCTCCATATTGAATCTGCGGATTTATTCTTGCAGCTACTGAAACAACTTTTCCCGTATTTAGATCCATTAGGAACCCTGCAAGCTTTGTACTTCCAATATCACATGCAAAACCGAAACATCTACTTGTAGTATCTCCAGGTTCTACAGCTATTACTTTATCCCCCCATATAGTAGCCGTAACTCTCCATTTTGATTCTCTAAGAATTATAGGTAGATCAGATAGTAACTCATAATGTATATCAATATTTTCAACTCCATACTTTTCACGTAAGGAGTCTAGAAGCCTCTGATCATCTGGTCTAGGATCTCTAAGTGTTGGTGGAGACAATTCTACAAGGTATTTTTTAACTAATGGATTAGGCTTTACCGATACTTCAAATCCTTCTATTTGAAGTCTCTGTCTTCCAACTCTACTCCTTTCAGGAATATAGATAATAGTTTCGCAAGGTGTTGTAACTGATGTTAAACATGCAAGCCTATATTTTTCCCTAATTTCTTCATCAGTTAGAAATCTTATTTCAGTTTCTCTTAATGGATTTAGATAATCGTACCCCCTTAAGATTTTAACCTTACATTTACCACATAGTCCTCTACCACCACATAGTGATGAAATATCAACTCCAAGTCTTTTAGCAGCTTCAAGTAGGTTTATACCCTTTCTGAAAACATTCCTTCTTCCATGGGGTTGAAATACAATTACAACTCTATCTTCAGCAATTTCTAATGACATTGAGTTATTCAACCTCGATAGTTTCTCATAGCTAATTGAAGAATCCCTTGAATAAGTTTTTCGCTACAACCTCAAATATATTTCCCTATATGATTATTACCGAAAGATTTAAGTTCTTATATTTTTCAGGATTTTATGCCAATTATGGATTTTAGCCAGATTGTAGATGAAAGCTTGGTTTATGTATTGAAGCTTATGACTGTTTCAGTAAAGACAGCTCCTAAAGCTAGAGGAATTGATAGGCTTCAAGCTATCATAGTTACAGGTGAGGAGAAAAACATTTTAGCGAATGAGATGGAAAAGCTTAAGGATGTAATGCCAGGGTTTGAGAGAGATGCTTTAAATGTTAGGAACTCTAACGCTGTTTTGCTAATAGGTTTTAAGGGTGGAAAGGGATATAATCTAAATTGTGGTGGATGTGGCTATAAGAACTGTAAGGATTTTGAAGAGAACGTTGTTAGGAAAACTGATTGGGCATTTACAGGGCCAAGCTGTATATATGACTTAATAAATTTAGGAATTGCTCTAGGCTCAGCTGTTAAAACAGCTTCAAATCTAAATGTTGATAATAGAATAATGTTTACAGTAGGTGTTGCAGCTAAAAGATTAAAGCTTATGGATGCTGACGTAATAATCGGAATACCAGTATCCTCATATGGTAAAAGCATATACTTCGATAGGATGTGGCCACCTAAAAAATAATCCTCTATTTCTAGGCGTTCTTCTGTCGAGAAATCCATTTATTGATAATGTTTTTATAACATCATTAGACTTCAACGTATATGTAAGGCTACTGTTTTGAAAGGTTTTCCACTTTCTTACGCATTTTGTTATGGATTTAGTTAAAGCTTACCGTAGGAGGAAGGATCTTAAAGTTAAGAATGGATTCTATGTTAGCTTATTAGAGCTAATAGTTATCTTATCGTAGAGTTACTGAGATTTTGTTAACATTAAGATCTTTAATGAATTTAATTCATAGATATGATGATTGACTTGCTAAGTTAAATTAAGCCTAGAGAATTATATAGCTAAAGCCAATAAGTAGGTGGATTTAGGGAAAGTAAGAGAACTGATGGAAACCAGAAAGAAGTATTGTTGTTGATGAATTTAGAAATTAGAAACAATAATTGGGAAAATAGCAATTTAAGGAGATTCAAACTAATAGTTTACTTATGCTGTGAATATTACAATAGTTTAAATTCATAGGATTTAACTAATCAAATAATATAGTCTTAGATATTCTGCGAAGCTTAAACAATATTCTAGAAGACAATAATAGGTATAGGGTTTAAACTTAAACTATACAATTAATATGTTGATATATTCAGTAATTGGCTTTGTTAACTTAATCATGTTTTGCCTCCATTTAGTATTGTTTTCTATGAATTCTAGCTTTATCTTCTTATTAATTCATGCTTGT
>Ga0105163_1001133_pt1 | contig 14366 bp, 10 predicted proteins | sample JNZ110809AmetaG_FD_81531 | JGI IMG/M metagenome (GOLD analysis project Ga0105163, IMG submission 81531) | Hot spring microbial communities from Jinze hot spring, China to study Microbial Dark Matter (Phase II) - JNZ 110809A | ecosystem: Environmental > Aquatic > Thermal springs > Hot (42-90C) >... | reverse complement strand
CTATTATAGCTGAAAATATATCCATCAGCATACCAACAACGAGAAGAAAAATGTTTAAAAGAAGTAAAAATGCATATTTGCTTGAAATATACTTTTGAATGAATTCAAAAATTTTCATCGGAACTTGTGCGTCAATGAGATAACTTGTCAACCCAAGCGCAGACGCAAGAATAATCAAAATTCAACCGACAAGAATCATACTCTCCTTCATAATTCTTGTCAAATCTTTTCTAAAAGTCAAATCGCGATAAATGAAGAACTCAACTATCAAAACATAAACAGCAGTTATAACAGATGCCTCAATCACCGTAAAAAGTCCAGCATAAATTCCACCGATAATTATGAACGGAAGCGGAATTTCCCAGATTGCATCAATTGTCGCGCGCCAGAGATTTCTAAATGAAAATTTTTGTATCTTTATGCCTGATTTATAATTTCTTGCAATGCTATAAATTGAAAGAAGAACTATAAGCAATGTCCCGGGTATAATTCCAGCGATGAACAATTTATCAACATCAACTTGAGCCACAAGAGCATATAAAATCAGAGGCAAACTCGGGGGGAAAAGAAGTCCCAAACTTCCAGATGTTGTCACAAGCCCAAGTGAGAATTTCTCCGAATAATTTCCTTTTATGAGCGCCGGAAAAACAAGACCACCGAGAGCAACGATTGTGATTCCAGATGCACCTGTAAAAGCTGTAAAAACAGCGCATGAAACGAGAACAACTATGGCAAGTCCGCCCGGAATCCAGCCGAATAGCGCCTGTGTTAAATTAACAAGTCGCTTCGGTGTGTTGCTTTCGGCAAGAATGTAACCAGCAAATGTGAAAAGAGGTATAGCAATTAAAGTAGAGGTATTCGCAAGCCGAACCATTTCAATTATAATCGCCGAAAGGTCCGTCTGCGCCGTTAAAAAACTTAAAATCGCAATCGCCGATATAACCGCAAATAAAGGTGTCCTAAACAACGCAAAAAGAACGAACAAAAGTATCAGAATAAAATTAAGCATTTAAAAATTTAGAAAATATTTTTGATAAGCAATAACTTCAAAATTCGCACAAAGAATCTAAAACTCATCAAACTAAAACCAATTGGGATAATTATTTCAACCTGCCAGTTCTTTATCCCAAGAAAAACATCTTGAGGGAATTCAATCTCCATTCTTATGAAATTAACAGATGCTTTTAAAAGTATAACACAAATAGCGAGGGCAAAAAATCTTGTGAGTATAGAAGTTAACTTCTTTAATTTTGGTGTTAGAAATCTTGTCAAAACATCAATGTTTATGTGTCTGTCTTCTCTTGTAGCAAGCGAAGCCCCTATAAAAGCAAGCCATAACACTGTATATCTCAAAAATGGATCAGCCCATAAAAAACCGGTTTCAAAAAAATTTCTCAAGATAATCTGAACAAATCCAACCAAAAGCATCAACGAAAGAAGTAATGTTAACAAAACCATTTCAATTTTTGCGAGCGCCTCGTCAATTACATCAAAAAGTTTCATCAATTTGACACTTTTTGATTTGTCTTACGGTATTCTTCAAGTGCTTTTTCAATTTTATTCAACCACTCCTCACTGAAAACTTTTCCAACGAGCATTCTCCTTGCCTTTTTTCCGATCTCATCATATTCATCAAGTAATTTCTTTGAAGGTGGCTCAGTTATAACGATGCCATTTTTCTTTAACACCTCTATCGCTTTTTTATTTTCCTCCCTGCTCAATTCAACAAGTTTACGCATATATTTTCTGCCATTTCTCAATAAAATTTCCTGTAAATCTTTTGGCAACGAATCAAAATATCTTTTTGAAATAAGAAGCGCTCCGGAAGCATCGGAAAGCGGGACATTGTGCATGTATTTAACCCTTGTGAACCATTGTGTTGCAAGCATTGAAAGCGGTGAACCATAAACTCCATCAATTATCCCGGTTTGAAGGGATGTTAAAACTTCCGTAATTGAAAGGGGAACTGGGGTTACACCGATGACTTTGTAAGCAGCTTCTGCGATTGGGTCTCCCTGCCACGCCCACATTTTTATTTTCTTCAAATCATCAACGCCATAAATTGGTGTTTTTGTGAATGTATATATGAATCCAACTTCTGCCCATCCAAGCAAAACGAAACCACCTTTTTCAATTTCCTTCTCAAATTCATCGTTAAATTTTTGATATATGTAATCAACCTCATCATAATTTTTGAACAGAAAAGGGGAATCAAGGATTCGCAAATTTGGAGCAATTTCACCTATGCCAACGCCTGTGAATCCACCAGCGTGATATTGTCCGATTCTAATTTTTTTCAAAACATCAATTTCATCCCCAGCAACACCACCGGCGTAAATTTTGAAACCGATTCGTCCCTTGCTTTCTTTTCTTATTTGTGCATCGTATTCTTTAAGAACATTTATCCATGTGCTTCCATCAGGTGCAATTGTCGCAACTTTTATGAGATATTCCTGTGAGAGAGCAAAATTTAAAAACAGAAGCAATCCACAAAGTTTTACAATTAACTTCATCTTTGCATTTTTTATTTTTTCTCAAAATTTACAAGTTTAATCTAACACGAGCAACACAAAAAATCAAATTCCCCGATCAAAAATAAACAAATGAAAAACTGATGAACCAGTTTCTTGGAAGTCCCGGCTCAATATAAGCGTATGGTTGCTTCCTCTCGGGATTTATGAAAACAGATGAAATATATTTTTTATTAAACAAATTCTCAATCCCAGCAGTTATGGAAGCTTTTATGCTTGAAATTGAAAATTCAGAACCAAGCGAGATGTTAAGAAGTGTATAAGGTGAAATTTCAAGCTCGTTTAAATCATCTGCAAAATATCTTCCGACATAAATTAGCTCTGGATTTATTACAAATGGTTTTAAATTAATTTTCAACCCTGCGCTTCCCCAAAGTCGCGGAATGCCGGGGACAAATTTACCCGAAAGATTTCCAAGGTCGTTTTCATATCTAAGATATTTTGCGCTTAAATAAGTCAAAACAAAAGTGAAATCAATAAATGTTGAAAATTTAGCAGAATTACTTATTTCAATTCCATATCTTCTTGATTCACCAGCGGAGAAAAACCAACTTCCGTTGTTATACGGGACTATCTCATTTTTAACATCAATTCTGAAAAAAGAGACAGAATAAATCAAGTTTGACATAATAGAATTTTTGAATGCTTTGACACCTTTCCAGCCAAATTCAAATGTTTGAGACGACATTGGTTTGAGCAACGGATTAAGTGAAACATCTTTTAACTCCGGTGGTGGGTCAACCTCATTAAATGCAGGAGCTTCAACTCCACCGCTTAATGTAAAGTAAACTGAATTATCTCCACCAGCTTTAAAGAGCATAGAAAAATACGGGGTGAATTTGCTCATCCTTAACACATCTTTTTGCGTGATTCGTTTTATGCCCGCAGGGTAAATCTCACTTATGTAATTGTGGAAATCATATCTACCTCCAAAAGAGATGGAAAAGTTATTAACAGGGTTAAGTTCAAGTTTCAGGACAAATCCACCTGTTCTACCTCCTTCTCTTTTATTCGTTCTCAAGGAATCACCTCTTTCACCATCTTTGAGATTGTAAAAAAGAATCGTTCCATCTTGATAAGAGTCGTCATACCCTAAAATAAATTTAGGTCTGAACGGAATCTCATCAGCATAGAATTGATAGGTAAATCCAGAACCAAAAAAGTAGCGATTGAAGTCCCGGAAAGTTCCCCTTTCTGATCTTTGTAAAACTTTCGGCTCAAAGAAAATCCTTAAATCAAAAATATGATTTTTTGCAAGCGGTGATGTCAAATTTAATCCAATTTTCCCAATTCTGTTATATCTTCGCTCTTTGCGATTGAAGTAAGTTTGATTTGCAAGTGCTGGGCTTGAATTAAACTGTTCAATGGTCAAAGGTCCAGGGATATAAAAAAGATTTGAAACGAAGCCTGTGATAATTTTAAGTTGTGTTTCTTTTGCGATTCTTGTCTTGATGACTGAATATATTTGTTTTTTCTGGTTTGAGCTATTTTGACGCCATCCGTCAAAGTTTTTAATTGTCCCAGTTAAAATTGCATCACCTGTTTCAAACTTTACACCCACTTTAAAATTAGTTTGCCAAAGTCCAAAACTTCCATACATACCAATTGCTTCTGCAAATGAGTTTCTCACATCAAAAGTTTCAAAATTTATAATTCCACCCGAAGCATTTCCAAATAAAGCTGAAGCATTGGTTCTCATTATCTCTATTCTCTCTGTTGAAAGCAAATCAACAAAATCAATTGATGTTCTTCCATCTGGCTCTGTTATCGGGAATCCATCAACCAGAAGTTTTATCCCTCTTATTGTTCCTGCGTTTGATTTATCTCCATAGCCACGAGCGCCGAATCCACGAACTGTCAACCTTACATCGCCTCCACCCGACCTGCTTTGAACGAGAATGCCGGGAGCAAAATTCATCACATCAGATAAATCCATCTTCCTTTTCAAAGCAAAATCAGAAAAATCAAGCAAACTTACTGACATCGGAAGATTTAAAACTTCTCCACCAGCACGATAAGCCGTAACCTCAACTTCGCCGAGATAATAAGTTTTTATTGTGTCGTTTTGTTGAGAGAGGACAAATTGATAAAGAATAAAGAACAAAAAAATTTGAGACAGTTTTCTCATCCCCACTCCTGGATTTATTTTTATTTAGCCGGGGGCAATAAGCCCCCGGTTGTTTTATTTCTTCTCAATTATTAACGCTGGAATGTCAAGTTCTTTAATTGCACGATTAAATTCAGGTATATCCCTTTCCATCACTTCCTTAAACTTGTTAAGTTGGACATCAAGTCGTTTTGATAGGTCATCAAAGACATCATACATTTGTTTGGTTGGTTTGGAATCGGCGCTTGCGACTGCACTTGCAAGTGCAGCAAGTTTTCCATTTAATTTAACAGGATGATTCAAAATGTCTTGTGAGCTTCTTGCTTTATTTTGTGTTATTTCGCTTTCAATTGATGTAAGTTTATCTCTCAAAGGTTTCGCAAGTTTTCTAACTTTTTCATCGTTTTGTGTGCCTTTTAATCTCTGTGTTAATTCGTCAATTTGCTTAACTATGTCTCTTATCGTGTTAACTGTTTTATTTGCCTCGCTGAGTTTATCTCTGATTTTGATCAAAAGTTCAAATTGCTCTTTAAATTCTTCATCCGTTGTTTTTATCCTCGGGTCTTTTTTAATTTCAAACCATTGTGTTAATGTTTTGCCACCGACTGTGAGTTTAACTTGATATTTTCCGGGAACTGCAACAGGTCCTCTTGTCGTCCCACCCCAGCTCCAGAAACGAATGTCTTTTAAGTTTTCAGCATCAGGATAGCGCATATCCCAGACAAATCGGTTCATCCCCGCTTCCACGGGAACTCTTTCAGCGCGAGGACCTGCACCAAACATGAAGAATTCTTCCTGTTGGGGTTGTTCTCCTTCCGGTCTTTCGGCTTTGCTTGAAAATGATTTTATCAAGTTTCCTTTTTCGTCATAAAATTCAAGTTTGACTTCGTCTTTGGGTTTTTCTTTGAAATAATAATAAACAATAACGCCATTCGGCGGATTTTGCCCAACTGTTGCACCTGGAACCCTAAAACCACCACCTCCGCGCATCCTGTATGTATCGCGAGGCTTGAAAAGATAAACATCTGACTTTGCAACTTCATCGTTTATCTGATAAAGCGGTGTTAAATCATCAAGAACCCAAAACGAACGCCCATGCGTTGCAACGACAAGATCTTTCTCTCTTGGATGAACCGCAATATCATAAATTGGAGTGATTGGAAGGTTGAGTTGAAGCGTTTGCCAGTTTTCGCCATCATCAAAAGATACATAAATACCGAATTCAGTCCCAGCGTAAAGCAAACCCTTTCTATTCGGATCGGCGCGAACAACTCGTGTAAAGTGTCCATCTGGAATTCCATTCACAATTTTTTTCCATGTTTTCCCGTAATCTGTGGTTTTGAAAATATACGGTTTAAAATCACCAAGTTTATATTTCGTCGCAGCCACATATGCTGTCCCAGCGTCAAAAGGCGATGGCTCAATTATGCTTATCAAACTCCATTCTGGTAATTCCTTCGGAGTTACATTTGTCCAAGTTTTCCCGTTATCCGTTGAAACATGAATTAGCCCATCATCAGAGCCAGCCCAGAGAACTCCCTTTTTGACGGGAGATTCTGCGAAAGCAAAAATAGTGCAATAATACTCCGCCGTCGTGTTGTCTTTTGTTATTGGTCCACCCGATGGACCGATCTTTGAAGTATCATTTCTTGTTAAGTCAGGGCTTATAACCTCCCATGTCATCCCCTCATCCGTGCTTCGGAAAACATGATTTCCCGTAACATATAAAACATTTGGATCATGAGGTGAAATAACAATTGGATAAGTCCACTGGAAACGATATTTTATGTCTTTCGCTCCGGCTCCAATTGGTGTCTCTGGCCAAACGCTTATGTTTTTAATTTCACGAGTTCTTTTATCAAATCTTGTTAAAAGTCCACCATAACTTCCCGCATAAACTATATTCGGATCATCTGGTCTAACTGCAATATAACCACTTTCGCCTCCACCAACAGGAAACCAATCTGTTCTATCTATTCCGAAACCCGTTGTTCTACTTGCAATTCCAACAGTTGTGTTGTCCTGTTGAGCCCCGTAAATGTAATATGGAAATTGACTGTCAATTGTGACATGGTAAAATTGTGCGGTTGGATAATCTTGCTCGGTCCATGTTAAACCCCCATTAAATGTAACAGAAGCTCCTCCATCGCTTGCGTGAATCATTATATTTGGATCCTTCGGATTTATCCACAAATCGTGATGGTCGCTGTGCGGGGTTCTCACAGTTGTAAAAGTTCTCCCTCCGTCAATTGACTTTAAAAATTGAACATTTAAAACATAAACGACATCTGGATTTTTCGGGTCAGAGAAAACATGCATATAATAAAAAGGTCTTTCCCATAACCTTTTGTCGTCGTTAACTTTTCTCCATGTTGCGCCACCATCTTCCGATTTGAAAAGTCCACCATTTTCCGCTTCAACAAGAGCCCAGACAAGTCCAGGTTTTGCAGGTGATGCCGAAACCCCAATTTTGCCTTTTATCCCTTTTGGAAAGCCCGGATTATTTGAAATTTCAAACCATGTTTCCCCACCGTCTGTTGATTTCCAGAGCCCACTTCCTGGACCACCACTTGAAAGCGTCCAAAAGTTTCTATAAACTTCCCACATTGAAGCGTAAATAACTCTCGGATTCGTTGGATCAATTGATAAATCAACAGCTCCTGTTTTTTCATCTTTGTATAAAACCTTTCTCCATGTTTTACCGCCATCTGTTGATTTATAAACACCTCGTTCTGGCGATGGTGCAAATGGATTACCAAGCGCAGCTACATAAACAATGTTTTCATCTTTCGGATGAATGCGAATCTTTGATATAACTTTCGTTTCAGCAAGTCCAAGATGTTTCCATGTCTTCCCAGCGTCTTCGGATTTATAAACCCCATCTCCAATGATTATATTGTTTCTAAGACACGACTCGCCCATTCCAACATAAATCACATTTGGATCAGATTCAGCAACTGCGATTGCACCGACAGAACTTGACTTTAAAAATCCATCTGAAACATTTACCCATGTGGCGCCACCATCTTCCGTCTTCCACACACCACCGCCAGTTGCACCGAAATAATAAGTCAAAGGTTGTTCAGGATGACCTGCAACTGCTATTGACCTTCCACCTCTAAACGGTCCAATCTCACGCCACTGCATAGCACGATATAAACTCGTGTCGTATTTAAATGGTTGCGCTTTTACTGGCTCAGTTTTTTTCTGCGCAAAAGATGAAACAAATGAAAAAAGAAGAATAAACCCAAACAAAAACAGTAAATTTTTTACTCTCATCTTAACACCTTGATTTTGTTTGTGATAAATTCAAAATAATTTGACGAGATGAAGAAAGCGAAATGTTCCAATGGCTATTAACTTAAAAGAGCTTTGATCGCTTTCTCAAATGCTTTGATTGTTTTTTCAATGTCTTGCTCTGTATGTGCGGTTGACAAAAACATCGCTTCAAACTGCGACGGCGGGAGATAAACTCCATTTTTAAGCATAAGGTTGAAAAATTTTGCAAATTTTTTTGTGTCCGATTTTAAAGCCGACTCATAATCATAAACTTCGCCATCCGAAAAGAAAATAGTCATCATTGAGCCAATTTGATTGACCCGAACCTTTACACCATTTTTATCTGCAATTTCTCTGAATCTTTCGGCAAGATACTTCGCTTTTGAATCAAGTTGTTTATAAATCGTTTTTCTTTTTTCGTATAAAATTTTCAAAGTTGTATATCCAGCAGTCATTGCGATTGGATTTCCTGAAAGCGTCCCTGCCTGATAAACAGGTCCTGATGGTGCAACTAATTGCATAATTTCTTTTTTCCCGCCATAAGCTCCAACAGGAAATCCACCACCTATAATTTTCCCAAGCGTTGTCAAGTCAGGTTTAACTCCAAATAACTCTTGCGCACCCCCGGGAGCAAGACGAAATCCCGTTATAACTTCATCAAAAATCAAAACTATATTTTCACGATCACAAATCTCACGAAGCTTTTTCAAAAAATCATCTTTTGGCAAAACAACCCCCATATTCCCCGGAACCGGCTCAACAATTATGCAAGCAATTTCATTTTTATTTTCATCAACAAGTTTTTGAACTGATTCAATATCATTAAACTTTGCATTCAAAGTAAGCGATGCGAGTTCATTTGGGACACCGGGACTGCTCGGTATTCCAAGAGTTGTAGCGCCAGAACCAGCTTTTACAAGGAAACTATCTGCATGACCATGATAACAACCTTCAAATTTTATGATTTTCTTTTTTCCCGTGTAAGCTCTCGCAAGCCGAATTGCGCTCATCGTCGCTTCCGTCCCAGAGTTAACCATTCTAACAAGTTCAATTGACGGAATCATCTTTTTGATCAATTCAGCCATTTTAACTTCAATTTCCGTTGGAGCGCCATAACTTGTTCCGTTTTTCAAAGCATTTTTAACAGCAGATATAACCTCCGGATGTGAATGTCCAAGTATAAGCGGACCCCAAGACATAACATAGTCAATAAACTTATTCCCGTCAACATCCCATATCTTTGAACCCGACGCTTTTGCTATGAACAATGGATTTGAATTAACCGCCTTGAAAGCCCTGACTGGTGAATTCACACCCCCGGGCATTAAACTTAACGCCTTTGAATAAAGATTTTTGCTTTTGCCCGTCTTCATCAAAAATTTCTCAATTTTGTTTTTGCAAAATTTCCGAAATGAATTCCGCAAATTTTTTAATTGCTTTCGCTCTATGACTTATCCTATTTTTCAAATCTTTTGGCATCTGCGCAAATGTTAAATCAAATCCATCCGGAACAAAGAGCGGATCATATCCAAACCCACCATCCCCGCGCGGTTCAAATATAACTTTACCTTCGGTCACGCCTTCAAAAATTTTCTCAACATCACCATCAACATAAACAATCACACATCTAAAACGAGCTGTTCTATTTTCAATTGGAACTCCTTCAAGAAGTTTTAAAAGTTTTCTGTTGTTTTCATCATCGGTTGCATTTTCACCGGCATAAACTGCGGATATAACGCCGGGTTCCCCATTTAAAAAATCCACCTCAATCCCGCTATCATCAGCAACGGAGGGAAGACCTGTAAATTTATGAACTATCCTTGCTTTCTTTGAAGCATTCTCATAGTATGTTTTACCGTCCTCGTATATATCGGGAATTTCTGGGAAATCAGCAGTGCTTAAAATTTCAAGTCCTGAATAAATCTCATCCGGAAGATAAATTTTCAAAATTTGCTTTATCTCCTCAACCTTGTGCCTGTTTCTCGTTGCAAGGACTATTTTCATTTTCAGCTGGATTTATTTTTACACGAGGGAAAAATTTGAAGTATAAATTTATCAAACTTCCAATTGATGCAAGAAAATTAAGCGTGAAGAAAACAAAATTTCCAATAGCATAAATTGTCAGCGATAAACTTCCAATGAAATATATTAGCAGGAAATAAAGGTTCATATTCGTATAACCACGTTTTATGGACTCATAAGTTTGAGGAATCCAGCATATTACAATTGCGATAAGCCCAATTAAACCAAGAGCTTCTTTCATCGTTTGCCTTTTTTGTTTTAAATGTTCAAAAGTTCTTCAAGTGCTTGATTTACTTTTCTTACGCCAACGATTTCAATTTCTGCGTCAATTTTTAAACCACGCGTGTTATTTTTCGGAATGATGATCTTTTTAAATCCAAGCTTTGCTGATTCTTGAATTCTTTTCTCTATTTGCGTAACCGATCTGACTTCACCCGCAAGACCAACTTCACCAACAACTACGGATTGAGAATCAACAGGAATATCTTTCAAACTTGAAACTATTGCTGTCACAACTCCAAGATCAATCGCAGGTTCGTCAATTCTCAATCCACCCACAATTTTTATAAAAACATCATTTCCGCTTAACCTAACGCCAACTTTCTTTTCAAGGACAGCAAGAAGCACAGAAAGGCGATGATAATCAAAACCAATTGATGTTCTCTGCGGAGTTCCATAACTTGCCGGGGTAACAAGCGCCTGAACCTCAACAAGAAGAGGTCTTGTCCCTTCAATACACGCAACAACCGATGAACCCGAAACTCCAAAAGTTCTTTCAGAGAGAAAAATTTCAGATGGATTTTTTACCTCTTTCAATCCTTCCGTCGTCATCTCAAAAATTCCAATCTCATTCGTTGAGCCAAATCTATTTTTCACAGCTCGCAAAATTCTATATGCCTGATGCCTTTCGCCCTCAAATTGCAAAACAGTATCAACCATATGTTCAAGAACCTTTGGACCCGCGATCAAACCGTCTTTCGTCACATGCCCGACAAGAAGAATAGATTTACCCGTATTTTTCGCAAGTTGCATAAGAACAGATGCACATTCACGAACCTGACTCACGCTTCCGGGAGCACTTTCAAGCTCGGGTCTGTACATCGTTTGAATTGAATCAATTATGATTATATCAGGATTTACCTCTTCAATCACATTTATAACAAGGTTTAAATTTGTCTCCGCAAGGACGAGAAAATTTTTTGATTGGAATGACTTTGGAAAATTTAATCTTTCCGTTCTAAGTTTCAATTGCTTTACTGATTCTTCACCAGTAACATAGAGAACTTTTTTCCCTTTCAACCCCGGAACAATTTGTGTCATAAGAGTTGATTTACCAACGCCTGGGTCTCCCGCAATTAAGACAACCGAACCTGGCACGATACCTCCACCAAGAACACGATCAAACTCATTTATCCCAGTTTTTATCCTTTCTTCTTCTTTTAGATCAACTTTTTCAAGGTCAACTGCTATTGCTGGTGGCTTTAAAAGTGAAATTTGCTCCTGAATTTTATCCTCTGGCATTATTATTTCCTCAACCATTGTATTCCATTCATTGCATTCGGGGCATCTTCCCATCCATTTTAGCGAGATATAACCGCAGTTTTGACATACGAATTGCGTTTTTTGCTTTGCCATCCTAAACAAGAATTTTAAATTTTTAGCGAAAACCAAATAAATATAACCCCGCTTTTGAAATTAAACAAGTTTAATTTCCGCTTTGATGACCCCTCCCTGCAAAAAGCAGAGAGGGGCAAAATAAAATCAATAATTAATCCCCAGAACCTTGAAAACGAAAGCGTAAATATCCGATTGTTCTTCAATTATTTTTGATGTCGGCTTTCCAGCACCGTGCCCTGCTTTCGTTTCAACCCTCAAAAGTATCGGCGTATCCCCTGCGTTCGCAGATTGTAAAGTTGCAGTAAATTTATATGCGTGAAGTGGGACAACCCTATCGTCGTGATCCGCAGTCGTGATTATTGTCGGTGGATAAACAACGCCTTTTTTAACATTGTGAAGCGGTGAATATGCGTATAAGAATTTGAAATGTTCTGGATTTGCCTCCGCATTGCCATATTCCGGAATCCAATATCTCCCAACTGTAAATTTATGATACCTTAACATATCAATTACCGGAACTTCGCAAACAACCGCACCGTATAAATCTGGTCTCTGAACCATACACGCTGCAACAAGCAATCCACCGTTACTTCGCCCGTTTATGACAAGTTTTTTTGAATTCGTATAACCGTTTTTAATCAACCATTCACCAGCAGAGATAAAATCATTGAACACATTTTGTTTTTTATCAAGCATTCCTGCCTGATGCCATTCTTCTCCGTATTCACTTCCACCTCTTAAATTCGCCACTGCATAAACACCGCCTATTTCAAGCCAGAGCAATCTCACCGCCGAAAACGATGGCATTATACTTATGTTAAATCCACCATAACCATAAAGCAACGCAGGATTATTTCCATCAAGTTTTATCCCTCGCTTATGAACAATATACATCGGAACTTTAACTCCATCTTTTGACTCATAAAAAACTTGTTTCACTTCATAATCCTTCGGATCAAATCCTTTCAACTTCGTTTCAAAAAATAATTCAAGTTTCCCCGTCTCAAAATCATATCTATAAACATTCATCGGATGCAAAAAAGATGTGAAGCCAAAAAACATTTCTTTATCATCCTGCCTCCCGGATAGACCTGAAACACTGCCCGCCTCCGGCAATTTAATCTCCTTAATAAACTTTCCATCAAGCGAATAAATTTTAATTTTATGTTTGACATCTTCGGTGTAAACGATGACAAATTGATTGTTAATTATTCTTGCATCTGCGATAACTGCTTTTTTATCCTCACCAATCACATCTTTCCAGTTCTTTCTATCCGGATTCTTAACATCAATTGCAATGATTTTATATTTCGGGGCATTTAAATCTGTAACAAAGTAAAAGACGCTTCCTTTATTTCCGACAAAATCATAACTTGCATCCGCTTCATCAAGCAGACGAATGAAATCGCCATCGCTGTTTAACTCACGATAATAAATTCTATTTTTCGGACTTGTTCCGTGTGTCACAGTTAAAATTAGATATTTCCCATCTTCTGTAATTCTCGGATAAAAGTTTAACTCCTTTGCATCTGGTCTTTCATAAACGAGTTTATCTTCTGATTGTGGAGTTCCAAGTTTGTGGAAATAAACTTTATTGTGGCTGTTTTCCTCACCTTTTGGAACAGTTCCGGGTTCGGGGAAACGATTGTAATAAAAGCCCGAATTATTCGGCAACCACGCAATGCTTGAAAATTTACACCATTTTAAAACTTCGTCATAATCTTTTCCCGTCACAACATCTTTTATTTTAATTTCTTGCCAATCGCTACCACTTACGGAAACACCATAAGCGATAAATCTCCCATCTTTACTATATGAAATGTTCATCAAAGCAACTGTTCCATCTTCACTGAATTTATTCGGATCAACCACAAGCATATCTTTTCCCCTCAAACCATCTCTCACATAAAGAACGGATTGATTCTGCAATCCATCATTTTTGAAGAAAAAGTATTTGCTTCCTGCTTTCACAGGGACGGAGTATTTGGGATAATTCATCAGTTCAGTCAATCTTGATTTAATTTTTTCATAAAACGGGACGGAGCGAACGAAATCAAATGTGATTTTATTTTGAGCATCAACCCATTGTTTCACCTCTTCCGATTCAAAATCTTCAAGCCAGCGATACGGGTCGGCGACTTTAACGCCGTGATAATCATCAACTACATCAACTGTTTTCGTCGGTGGGTAATTTAATTTTTGTGAAAGTGTTAACGCAGTGAAGAGCAAAGTTAGGAGTAAAAGTTTTTTCGCCATGGCTTTTGAAGAATTTTGTTTTTATTTTTGCGCTCTGTTTTGAAACTTAAAAAATTCAAGTTTGATATGCAAGGAATTTCCAATTTGGTTTGGTGGGGAGATTTTGCTAACGATCTTATTTTATTGGCAGGAATTAAGATTAAAGGAAAAATTCAGCGTGAGAAATGTAGTGGAAGTTAAAATCGTTTAATAAAATCTCAATCCCTCACAGGTTCAATTCACACTAAACGGAGAACTAAAAATAATTCCCGTTTCATTGTTTCAATCCCTCACAGGTTCAATTCACACACATTAGCACCTGCGGATTCAATCGCAAGTGTATATCGTTTCAATCCCTCACAGGTTCAATTCACACAATTTTACATTGTCGGTTGAATAGGCGAGGTTTATTATGTTTCAATCCCTTGTATATTACAGGTGTTATGATTTATTTTAAGATTAATACAAGAGGCGCAGGCGAGATTGTTAATCCCTTGTCTTACATAAGACGTCTTGTGAGATTAATTGCCTGCGCCGTAGTTCTCCCCTTGAATAGAATCATGTCCCTTCGTGGG
>Ga0105163_1001130_pt1 | contig 14393 bp, 14 predicted proteins | sample JNZ110809AmetaG_FD_81531 | JGI IMG/M metagenome (GOLD analysis project Ga0105163, IMG submission 81531) | Hot spring microbial communities from Jinze hot spring, China to study Microbial Dark Matter (Phase II) - JNZ 110809A | ecosystem: Environmental > Aquatic > Thermal springs > Hot (42-90C) >... | reverse complement strand
GCATTCCCTTCAAGCCGAATGTCTTGCTCAACGCGCGCAACATCAGATAAAAACTCAATTAACTTCTTCAAAAGTTTTTCTCCAAACTCCGTATGTAAAATTTCCCTGCCTTTGAAAATTACTTGCGCCTTGACTTTATGACCTTCAAGTATGAATTCTCTTGCGTGACGCGCTTTGAATTGAAAATCGTGCTCGCCCATATTCGGATGAAATCTTAACTCTTTCAGCGTGGTTGATGCTTGCTGCTTCTTACGCTGTTTCTCTTCTTTTTGTTTTTCATACTTATACTTTCCATAATCCATTAACTTACAAACTGGGGGATTCGCAAACGGCGCGATTTCAACAAGGTCATATCCCCTTTCCTCTGCAAGTTTTAACGCATCACGCGTGTTCATGATCCCGATCTGCTGTCCGTTCTCGTCAATTACTCTAACTCTCGGGACCTTGATCTGCTCATTAATGCGTAATTCTTTCTCTATGGCGACTTCCTCTTTTGTTTTTAAAATTTAACGCCTCGCTTTTTTTCTTATCTCTTGCCGGGTTCTCTCCCCGTCCGTGACGATTAAATTCGCAATATATCTAATCGTCTCCTCGTGGGATCTTCTAAACTCATCCATCCTCTCGTTATGTTCTCGCCTAAATTCTTCAAGAGCTTGCATCATAGTTTGCATCGTCTCACGATGTTCCCTTCTGAATTCTTCCAAACTTTGAGTCATTTTCTGCATCATCTCGTGATGTTCCCTTCTAAAATCTTCCAAACTTTGACTCATTTTTTGAATCGTCTCACGATGTTCTTTCCTGAATTCTTCTAAACTTTGGTTCATTTTCTGCATCATCTCGCGATGCTCCCTTCTAAAATCTTCCAAACTTTGACTCATTTTTTGTATCAACTCACGATGTTCTCTTCTAAATTCATTTATCGTCTCATTATGTTCTCGTCTGAATTGATTTATCAGCTCGTTTGTATTTCTTGCTTCTGCTTTAAGAGTTCTATTGTTTATAATTGCATACAAAGTTAAAAACGCACCAAGTATCGTTGCCATTACTCCACCCAGTGTCAAAATCTCATAAAAATTCATTCACTCAACCGCTTTAGTTTCAATTTCAAATTTAATTCGTGAAATAAAACTTTCCAAATCAAAAACTCCGAGATCGCCTTTGCCGTGTCTTCTCACGGAAACAGTTTTGCTCGTTTTTTCCTTTTCACCAACGATAAGCATATATGGAATTTTTTGCGTTTCAGCTTCTCTAATTTTGTAAGTTATCTTTTCATTCCTTGTGTCAACTTCTGTGCGTATCTTCAGGTCTTTAAGTTTTGTGTAAATTTCAATCGCATAATCATTCTGTGCATCTGTTATCGGCAAAACAGCAACTTGAACGGGCGCAAGCCACACAGGGAAATTACCCGCAAAATGCTCCGTCAAAATCCCAACAAATCTTTCAAACGAACCAAATATAGCTCTGTGTATAGCAACTGGTCTTTTCGGCTGTCCATCTGCATCAATGTATGTCAAATCAAATCTTTCGGGCAACATAACGAAATCAAGTTGAATCGTCGCAACTTGCCAATCCCTTCCAAGAGCGTCTTTTATTTGAACATCTATCTTTGGTCCATAAAATGCGCCTTCTTTCTCTTTTAAGCCATATTTAATTCCGTTCTGTTCAAGCGCTGTCTTCAAGGCGTTTTCTGCTTGCTCCCACAACGCCGGGTCACCCATTGCATTATCCGGCTTCGTTGAAAGGTAATAAGCTGGCTCAAACTTAAAAATCCCATAAACATAATTTACAAAATCAATCAACTCATTTATCTCGTTCAAAATTTGATCTGGTCTGCAATAAATGTGAGCATCATCCATCGTTATTTGACGAACGCGAAACATCCCACCAAGTGCACCCGATATCTCGTTTCTGTGAAGCCGTCCAATCTCTGCAAGTCGCAAAGGCAAATCTCTATAACTTCGTGTCTTCATCTTATAAACATAGGTGCTTTCGGGACAATTCATAGGTTTGAGCGAATAAATTTCATTCTCAACCTCAAGGACAAACATGTTCTCCTTGTAATGCTCCCAGTGTCCAGACCTTTCCCACAAATCTTTCTTAACAAGGATCGGGGTTGAGATTTCCACATAACCACGTTTATCAAGTTCCTCACGGATAAATTTCTCAAGCTCGCGGAAAATTACCATACCTTTTGGCAACCAGAACGGAGCACCTGGAGCGATATCGTGAAAGACAAAAAGCTCAAGCTCTTTCCCAAGTTTTCTGTGATCTCTTTTCTTGGCTTCTTCAAGACGTTTCAAATGCGCATCAAGAAGTTCCTTCTTCGGATAAGCAACGCCATAAACTCTTTGAAGCATTTTATTCCTTGAATCGCCACGCCAGTAAGCCCCAGCAACGCTTAATAACTTAACATACTTTATCTTACCAGTTGAAGGCAAATGAGGTCCGCGACATAAATCTGTAAAACTCCCCTCACTGTAAAATGTTATCGTGTCGTTATCGTCAATTTGCTCTATGATTTCAACTTTATAAGGGTCTCCCTTCTTTCTGAAAAATTCAAGCGCTTCTTCTTTTGTCACAACTTTCCTGATATACGGCTCGTCTCGCTCCGCAAGTTCCTTCATCTTCTCTTCAATCTTAACAAGATCATCCGGTGTTAGCGGTCTATCAACATCAACATCATAATAAAATCCATCTTCAATTGGCGGTCCAACACCAAATTTCGCACCAGGGAAAAGTTCTTCAATCGCATGTGCCATAAGATGAGCTGAACTATGCCAGAAAACTTCTCTACCCTCGGGATCATCAAAAGTTAAAATCTGAAGCTCGCAATCCTCTTCAAGCGGACGAACAAGATCAATTACAACACCATTTACCTTTGCAGCAACGGCTTCCTTGGCAAGTCGCTTGCTTAATTTCTCTGCAATTTGCAAAGGCGTCGTCCCTTTATCAACTTCTAAAACACTGCCATCAGGCAGTTTAACCTTTATCTTGTCCATAAACGAAAAAAATTTTGAATTTTCTTTGGAAAGTTTTCCTAAAATTACGAAAAATCAGGGGAAAATCAAAAACCTTACATGTTTGACTTTCAATCATCTTTTCACCTTAAACGCACTCAACCCTGCAAAAACAGCATCTTCCCCAAGGTCTTCCTCTATCCTCAAAAGTTGATTATACTTCGCAACTCTATCCGTCCTTGAAGCTGAACCCGTCTTTATCTGCCCAACATTTGTGGCAACAACAAGATCAGCAATTGTTGTGTCTTCCGTCTCACCTGACCTGTGACTAACAATCGCAGTATATCCATTTCTCTTTGCAAGCTCAATGCAATCAAGCGTTTCAGTTAAAGTTCCAATTTGATTTAACTTTATCAAAATTGAATTTGCGATCCCTTTTTCTATCCCTTTTGAAAATATCTCAATGTTTGTCACAAAAATATCATCGCCAACAAGCTGAACCTTATTCCCAAGCGCCTCCGTTAGCATCTTCCACCCATCCCAATCGTGTTCAGACATTCCATCTTCAATTGAAATGATCGGATATTGATTGACAAGTTCCTCGTAAAATTTAACCATCTGTTCAGATGTTTTCTCACTTTTATCTGATTTAAAGAAAACATATTTCCCATCCTGATAAAATTCACTCGCAGCTGAATCAAGCGCAAGATAAATATCTTCACCAGCTTTATAACCTGCTTTTTCAATTGCTTCAAGAATTACCTCAATTGCTTCAACATTTGATTTCAAATTCGGCGCAAATCCACCTTCATCTCCGACCGCTGTGTTATATCCTTTTGATTTTAAAACCGATTTAAGAGAATGAAAAACCTCAACGCCCATTCTTAACGCTTCTGAAAAATTTTCTGCTTTAACTGGCGCAATCATAAATTCTTGAATATCAACATTGTTATCTGCGTGTTTTCCACCATTTAAAATGTTCATCAAAGGCACAGGCAAAACTTTCGCATTCACTCCACCGATATACCTGTAAAGTGGAATTCCAAAATGATTTGCAACTGCTTTGGCAACTGCAAGAGAGACACCAAGAATCGCATTCGCACCAAGTCGTGATTTGTTCGGCGTCCCGTCAAGTTGAATTAAAAATCTATCAATCCCAACTTGATCAAGCGCATCCCAACCCTCAAGTTCATCTGCAATTATGTTGTTAACATTTTCAACTGCTTTTAAAACACCTTTACCCATATATCTTTTCGGATCTCCATCTCTTAACTCAATCGCTTCATTCTCACCTGTTGATGCTCCACTTGGAACTGACGCTCTCCCCACTGCCCCAGATTCAAGATAAACTTCAACCTCAATCGTTGGATTTCCCCTTGAATCAAGAATTTCACGTGCTTGAATATCAACTATTGTCGTCATTTTTCTCCCGAAATTTTGTTTTTGTTTAATTTTACCAACGAAAACCGATAAAAACAAAAAATCAAACTGAAAACTTAACCTCCTTCCAAATTCTGAAAATATCATCTGGCGGATCATTTCTCCAAATGAAGAAAACAGAATCAACCACAAATTTTAAACTAACCCACGAACTTTGCAACTCTTTAAGCAACTTTTCAAGATTTTCTCTACCCTTAACTTGCCCAACGCTCAAATGTGGCGTAAAACCATTTTCAAATTTCCTCACATCATCACAATCTGGAACAATGCTTTGCAATTTCTCCTGCAAAATTTTCACCCCCTCCGCTGGCTCTGGATTCAACCATATCGTATAACTTTCCCCATAATGCTTGAAAAACCTAAACTCTGAAAGTTCAATTTCAAAACTTTCAACTTCTTTACACACTCTTTCAAAATCAGGATAAACACTCTCAAACTCCTCAAAAGGTCTGAACGGATATAGAAGCGTTATATGTGGCATCCATCTTCTAAATTGCCTGTCATATTTTTCTCTAATCTTTTGAATTGGACTCCAAATTTCCTTCGGCGGAATTATAACAACTGCGGTTTTGTGCGTCTTCTTTCCCATTTTGAAAATTCGTTTATTGCAAATACACTGCTAATTTTTTATTTTTAAACCTGAAAAACAAAATCTATCAACAAGATGAAATTCGTCGCAGATACAATGCTTGGAAAACTTGCAAAATGGCTTCGTCTTCTCGGATACGATACAATTTATGAACCAAATTTGCCTCTGAAAGAACTTTTAAAATTTCTTGAAGAAGACAGAATTTTTCTCACAAGAAGCAGAAGAATTGTTGAAGAAAACAACATAAAAAATTTTTACATCGTTAAATCTGAAAGATTCAAAGAGCAACTCTCCGAAGTGATAAAAAATTTAAATCTTGACACACAGACAAACCTTTTTTCACGCTGTTCAATCTGCAACACCGAAATCGTTGAAGTCCCAAAATCAAGCATAATTGATTTAATTCCCGAAGAAACCGCAAAATCATTTGATGAATTTTATCAGTGTCCAAAATGTGGCAAAATCTATTGGAACGGCTCTCATACCGCACGAATTTTGAAAACTTTAAACGAGATCAAAAAATGACAGAGACAAAAATCTGGAGAATAATTGACATCATAAACTGGGGAACTGAATTTTTTAAATCAAAAGGCATCACTCACAACTCAAACGGAAACGAAGCAAGAACAACAATTGAACTTATTCTCTGTCATGTCCTGAAATGTAGAAGAATTGACCTTTACATTGATTTTGAAAGACCTCTCTCAAAAAACGAACTTGAAGAGATAAAAACCTTGATTAAAAGAAGATTGAAAAGAGAACCATTGCAATATATCCTTGGCAAAACTGAATTTATGGGACTTGAATTCAAACTTACTCCCGATGTCCTAATACCAAGACCCGAAACCGAAATCCTCGTTGAAAAAACGATTGAAACGATAAAGAAAGAATTTGCACAAAAAAATTTGGTTAAAGTTCTTGACATTGGAACAGGAAGCGGAAACATAGCAATAAGTTTGGCAAAATTTCTCGGAGAAAAAGTTTATATTGTCGGGATTGACATAAGCGAAAAAGCAATTGAAGTTGCAAATGAAAACGCAAAATTAAACAAAGTTGAAAATGTAAAATTTCTTGCTTTTGATCTTTTCAGCGATGAATTCAACGAAAAATTTAAAAATCAATTTGACATCATCGTGTCAAATCCACCATATATTTCAATTGAAGAAGTCCAAACATTGCAGGATGAGATAAAAAATTACGAGCCGTGGATTGCTATTACAGATGGCGCTGATGGATTAAACTTTTTCAGGAGAATTTCAAACATAGCAAAAAATTTAATCTTTGAGCGTGGCTTCGTCCTTGTTGAAATGGCTTACAATCAATCCGAAAAAGTGAGAGAAATTTTCACAAAAGCAGGATTTAAAGAAATTGAATTTTTCAAAGATTATCTCGGAATTGAAAGAGTTGCAAAAATAAAAGTTGAAAAATTATGAGAGCACTCGTCCAAAGAGTTAATCGTGGAAGTGTGACAATTGATGGTTCTCTTTACAGTCAAATTGGAAAAGGAATTGTGATACTTCTCGGAGTTAAAAATGGAGATACAGAAGAAGATGCGAAATATCTTGCGAAAAAATGTGCAAATTTGAGAATTTTTGACGATGAAAACAGAAGAATGAATTTATCAGTTAAAGACATAAATGGAGAAGCGCTCGTCGTTTCACAATTTACTCTCTATGGCGACACAAGATATGGAAACAGACCCGACTTCACACAGGCATCAAAACCAGAAGAAGCAGAAATTTTATACAACAAATTTGTTGAATATCTCAAACAGGAAATGGGAGAAGATAAGGTTAAAACAGGCGTTTTCAAGGCGATGATGATAGTTGAAATCATAAACGATGGACCTGTGACGCTTCTTGTTGAAAGCAAAGAAAAGAATCAAAAATAAAATTGAAATCTGACAAAAGCAGAAGTTGAATAATACCAGTATTCATCCCCTTCATCACCGTGAAAAATTAAAGCCCCAAAGTTTAAATCGGAGTTATCGCTCACCGAATATGAAAAGCCAAGCGAAACAAAGCCACTTCCATCGTTCAAATTTTTATTTAATGACGCAGAAAAACTCGCAATTGGATTTAAAGCATAATTTAGCATAACGAAGACATAATTTTTGCTCAAATTTAAAATCTCACCATTTATCAATCTCTCAATCTCGTATTCATCTTTTTTGGATTTGCCTTCGCCGTTAAAGTGATATTCAACAAGTCCGTATATATTTTTTGTGAATTGATTGTCAAAGCCAAGTATGAACTTGAAAAAGTTTGATTTAAAATTTTTCACATCAGCAGAAAATATCATCTCACCTCTTACACCCGCCTTGAGGAGATTTCCCGCAAAATCAAAACCAGCAACACCTCTTTTATCAAATAAACCCGACATAAAAGAAAAATCAAACTCGTGATAATTCGTCCTGAAACGAACTCCGTAATTATTCATTTTAAACTTGTCAATCGGATTATAAACAAATTGAATGTCCGTAAAACTTCCAAGATAAAACTTAACAGACACGACATCTGCACCATCTTTTTCAATCTTGCTGAAATTTGCTGGATTTATCGGATTAAATAAATCAGTTGGATTCCAAATTCTCCCCGTTCCCCACGAAATTCGCTGTCTCCCAAGTGTTAAGTTCAAATTTCCAAAATCTTTTTTGAAATATAACCTGTCAATAAAATGAAATGTGCTAAATTTTGAACCATTCGCAAGATTCCATCGCAATTTCAAAATTTGTCTTCTCGTTCCAATCTCCGCAAAATTGAAAAATAAATTTGAAGAATTGTAAAGAGCGTCAATTTCATATTCAACATAAACTCCACCTCCCCATTCGTATTCAAACTCTGGGCGAAGCCGAATCCTTCCAAAATTTAAAAACAAATTTTTATCCAAGCCAAAGCGAACCGCAAAATCATCTTTTATCTTTTGATAAATTACGAAATCGGCAAAGTATCCAGAAAATTTTAAACTTTGACCCAACCCAAAACAATTTGACTTCAAAATTAAAATCAAAACGAAAATAATTTTACCAAAACTTTTTGTCATCCTCTATTGTGCCATCTCTTAACTTTATCAATCTCCCTGCTTTTTGAATGACTTGTGGATCGTGCGAACAAATAACAAATGTAATCCCTCTTTTTCGGTTCATCTCTTGCATCAAATCAATTAACATAGCACCAGTTTTTGAATCAAGATGTGCCGTTGGTTCATCCGCAAGAACTATTGATGGATTTGTGACAATCGCTCTTGCAACTGCAACTCTTTGTTGCTGTCCCCCGCTCATTTCGTTTGGCTTCTTATCCGCAAGTTCCCCGATTTCAAGCAGGTTTAAAACTTCCATCACTCTTTTTCGTCTCTCGCTTTCCGAAATCCCAAGCAAAATCAAAGGCAATTCAACATTTTCAAACGCAGTTAAAACAGGTATAAGATTATATGCCTGAAAAATAAATCCAATTTTTCTCAATCTAAAATCAGCCATCTCATCCCTTTTCAAAAGAGATATATCAACACCTTCAAGATAAACTTTTCCATCCGTTGGCTTATCAAGTCCGCCTATCAAATTTAAAAGCGTTGTTTTACCCGAACCAGATGGACCAGCGACGACAACAAATTCGCCCGCTTCAATTTCAAGGTTAACACTTTTTAACGCTTCAACCTGAACTTTCCCATCGCTGTAAATTTTTGTTAAGTTTTCCGTCTTGATCAATGTCATTTTAAAACTCAAATATGTTTTAACGCTTCAACTGGCTCAAACTTTATAGATTTTATCGCTGGATAAATCGCACCAATTAGCGAGATAAATGGCATCGTAAAAATAAGAAGTGAAAGAGTGAATTCAGTTAAAACTGGATAAATTATTCTTCCGCTCCCGAACCAAGCCAAACTTTCTGCAAATATCCCCAAATCAACCCCTGTTTTTGAAAGTGGAAGATACAAAACAAGTCCAATCACAAGACCAATTATCGTCCCAACCACGCCTATCATAAAAGATTCAAGCAAAATCAAAGCAAAAATTTTTTTGTTCTTCATTCCTATCGCCTTTAAAACTCCAAACTCTCTCACCCTTTCAAACACAGACATCAACATTATATTTACAACCCCAAAGCCAACAGCAATCCCGAAAATCAAATAATAAATCCAAATCAACTCCTTATACATTTCAATTCCAATTCTAATAAGCGGTGATATATCATCATAACTCAAAACCTCGTAAGAGTTGCCAATTGCTCTTGCGATTTTGTCTTTAACAGAATTAATAAAATTTTGATCTTTCAAAATCAAAGCAAACTCAATAACTTTATCACCTAAACCAAGAAGTTGTTGAGCACTTTCAATCGGAATGTAAACATAAACTTTATCAAATTCAGAACTCGGCGACTCATATAAACCGATGACTCTGAAAACATCTGAACTCACATTCCCGTTCAAATCAGAAACCATCAAAACAACTTTATCACCGATCTCAACATTTAACTTTTGAGCAAGTTTTTTGCCCAGAATTATTCCCCTATCTTCCCCGATGTATTTTCCCTCAACAATTGATCTTGAAATTATCGTGATATTTTTCTCTCTTTCAGGTTCAACCCCGACAATTATCACGCCAGAAGAATTAAAAGCACTGTTTATCAATCCATAACTTATTACTCGTCTGCTGTAAAATTTTATCTCATCAATTTGCCTTAAAACTTCCTCAATCTTTTCAGAATCTGGAATGTAATTTTTGAGCGTTTTATCGTCGTTGAAACCTCTTTTATGAATTTGAATGTGTGCGATGTGAAGATTTATCTGGTTATCAAGCATCTGTTTCATCATCCCCATAGAAAGAGTATCAATGAGCAAAAGCACGGAAACGCTTACGACGATTGAAACAACTACGATCAAAGTTCTTCTCTTATTTCGCCAGATGTTTCTCCACGCAAGTTTAAAAATCATGTGTATCTTATCCCTTTTAATGGCTCAAGTTTATAAACTCTATAAACTGGCACAAGAGCGGAAATCAGAGAAATAAATAAAATTGACAAAGCGGTATTTACAAATATCCTCGGATTCAAACTTGAAACAAGTTTCGGCTCAAACCCGAAATCTTCATAAACAGAAGCGTATTCCCCTGTTAAAACTATCGGATTTTTTATGATGTAATAATTCACCAAACCACCGAGAAAACAGCCGATGATTATCCCAATGATTGCGATGATTACAACTTCAAATAAAACAACCAAAGCGAGTTTTTGATTTTTAAATCCAATCGCAAGCGAAATTCCAAACTCATTAAACCTTTCAAAAACTGACATTGAAACTGTGTTAAGTATTCCAAAAGCGACAAGAATTATCAAAAACGCAAGGAATAAAATCCCAGATGCATTGTCAAAATCAATTGTTTGTTTTAATTCAACCATCACTTCATCCCATCCCAAAACCACAAGTCCCTTTGGATTCAAAATATCAGAAAAATTTTTCTTCACTTTTTCAATTCTATCAAAATCAGAAAGAAGAACTGAAATCACGCTCACACGATTTTCAGCATAGAGAAAATCTTGAAGGTCTTTTAAACCCATAAAGATAACCATATTGTCAAGTTCCGTATAACCAAGTTTCACTACACCAACAACTTTAAATTTCCCATCGCATAATCCACCGTCAATTCCCTGTCCCAGAATTACTACCTCATCGCCTATGTTTAACCTTAAATTCTGAAAAAGTTTATAACCCAAAACGACCTCACCAGAAGAACTTGAATTCAAGAACTTCCCTTTCACAATTTTATTGTGAAAATTTGAATACTTAACTTCAAAATTTGGATCAACCCCGTAAATTAACCCACCGTATGAATTTTCACCCGAACTTACAAGAACATTTGCAAATAATCTCGGAGAATAAGCAACAACATCACGATTTGAATCAAGCAAATTTTTTATATCCTCTGTAAAATGGAATGTCTTTCTCAACGAAGGATCGTCTTTATAACCTGCTCTTTGAATTTGAATATATCCAGAATAATCACCAGCGATTGTCCTGATAAAATAAGCATAACTTCCAAGTTGAAGCCCCCGCATCACAACCGTGAGAGAGGTTGCGAACATAACTGCAAGAATTGTAATTAAAGTCCTTCTCTTATTTCGCCAGATATTTCTCCAAGCAAATTTCAAAAAGAATTTCATAAGGTGCTATCGCTTTCTTTCAAGTTCTCTGAAAGAAAAAATTTTCTCATCTATCTTGATGTCAAACTTAACATCAATTAAAACAAATTCCGTCCTCCTTCCCTTTTCAACATTGTTATACATTATCCATCTCGTCGGAAGTTTTCTCCCATGCATACTCTTCACATCGTAAAATTCCATATACCTGACAAGTTTCCCTTTTTCATCATAATACTCAATTTTAGCGGGAAGATAGTCAATTTTTCTAACCCAGTAATAAATTTTTCCCCAAACGACAGGAGCATTTGGTTTTGGGACAAGTTCTATCTTCCAGCAAATTTCCGAATTAACTGTGTCATCTGAAACAATTCTCATCTCGTAATCTCTTTCAAGATTTGACTCACGGACGAGATCATCGTAAGTGAAATCAGAGCCATTCCACGATTGAAGCATCATTGATGGCGGAATTTTGACCAAACTTTCCGTATTGCGAAGATAGAGCCAGATTTCGTTTCCAATTTTTAATGTCTTATTCCCCTCTTCCCTTTTCGGATATTTAATCTCAATCAACGCTTTCTCATTCCCAACCCACCACGCTTCTATTTTTATCGTGCGTTTAAATTCAGGCGTGATTATGCTCATCTCAACAATTCCCCACGATGTCTTACCTTTGATTAAATCCTCCGACTTCTTAACAATTTCATGTGCTGATTGTGAGAATAAAAGCAAATGAAATAAAATTGTGAAAAGAAAAACTAAATTTTGCTTCCGCATTTAATTTTTAACTTTTGATTTCTTCAACTTTGAAAAGTTCGTTTATGTCAATTTTCATCTCTTCACAAATTTTTAAAATTGATGTGAATTCATCCTCAAAAAGTTCTTTTAAAAGTTCAACTATCGCATTTCTTTCCTCACCACTTTTGCAAGTTGTCCAGATGAAACGCCCTTTGAAATCTATTTCAACTCGTGTAAATTGTTCGTTTAATTTTTGCAACCTCAATTCAATGAAACCAAATTTTTTCTTTTCAATTTTTTGCATTTTCCCTCCAGATTTATTTTTAAATTTGTGTGATCGTTCTTGCCTTCAAACTTTTTTTGTAAAGTTCGCCATAAAGATAATACTGAACAACGCTCGCCCAAAATCCCGTCAAAAGCACACCGACAAAACACAAAACAATTCCAAGCGATGCAAGTATTTGAAGAAAAACAACGAGAAGAAAAACCAAAATCGCATCACCAAGATTCTCTCTGAACATTGACAAAATATCTGAAATAGCAAACGCATCATTTATTGATTCGTTCTCCGCAAATTTACTCACGATAAAAGGCAAAATCAAAACAAACAAAATAATGTAAACTAATGCACTCAAAAAGAATAAAAGCGAAATTCCTGACATCTCACCTCTGAAAAGAAAATTTGAAATTAGCATAGGAATTAACAAAACTATCTCTCTGGTTCTCATATGGTCAAATTCAAAATCGGAAAATGGAACGCTTAAAGCAATCAAAATAGCAAACGGCAAAAGATAAACAATTATTATCACAGCAAGTTTAAACCCAAGAGCAATTTTATGTCCGATGTTATCCCAGTCAGGTAAAAGTTGAGTTTCATCTTTGATAGTTCTTCTTGTGACCTCAACAAGAAAGCCGTAGTAAATTAACAGCGGAATTATCAAAAAAGAGAAAAGAATCATCAAACCACCAACGACAATTTTGCCGAGCCAGTTTTTCTCTTGGAAAACAAATTTAAATCCCCTTTCAATATTCATTGTTTGTTCCTCCTTTATGTTTTGCAAGATCAATTATTCTCCCTTCAACTTCTGATTTTATAACCTTTTGTTTTTTCACTGCTTCAATGAAAACATCTCTATCAACTACGCCGAGATTTTTAACTTCAACGCTTTCCTGCGGAATTCCAAACAAATCATAAAGATGATCAGCAACCCAATTGTTTGTGACGATTGAATATCTTTTATTTTCATCAAGTGGCTTTCCCCCAACTTCAATTGAGATCACTCTTTCCCCGACATTTCTTCTTGAATCAATTACAACTTTAATTCCCGAAACTTGCATCAACTCTGCTTTTCCCGACGCCTGCCATTCCATCATTTTTTTCAAAGTTTTACCATCAACCTCAAAAACAACAAATGTATTTCCAAATGGATTTATTTCCCATATATCACGAACTTTTATCTCCCCTCTTGGCAAGTCCTTTCTTAATCCACCAGAATTTTGAAAAGCAATGTCTGTTTTAGCAAATTCACGCATCACATCTGCTTCCCAATTTCCAAGATTGCTTTCACCGTAAAAATTTCTCTTCCAATCAACCTCAAGCCATCCTATAACCTGCCCAAATTCTTTATCAACAATTTTTTCAAGTTCTTCAACCTTTTTCAACGCAACTTTATCTGGCTCAACAATGCCATTTACAACACGGATTAATTTACCGTTGTAAGAATAAATAGAATCACCGTCAAGATCAACTTCAATTGAAAGATATCCAAGATATTCACCTCTTGAACCTGCTTGACATATTATCACGCCATTTACAACTTTTGGCTCAAATAACGCCGTATGGCTATGTCCACCGATTATAATTTTTATCTCTGGAAATTTCACAGCAATAAGCGAATCACCATACACTCCGATGTGAGTAAGTGCGATGATTAAATCAACTTTCTCTTTATTTTTGAGTTCATAAATGTATTGTTTTAAAACTTTGTCAATGTCAAGAAGTTCAATGTCTTTCAAATTTTCTCTTAAAGAAAGTTTAAAAAGTTCTGGCGTCGTAAGTCCAATCACTCCAATTTTTGCTCTGCCGACTTTTTTAACAATGTATGGTTTGACAAATAATTTTCCCTTTCTTTTGTCCCATAAATTTGCACTTAAAACATTAAACTTTGCTATTTTCAAATTTTCTTCAAGTGATTCCCTCCCATAATCAAACTCGTGATTGCCAAGAGTCATAGCATCTGGCTTTATAATGTTCATCAACTCAATTTGTGATTTCCCCTTTGTGATTGATGATATAGGAGTTCCTTGAAAATCATCTCCCGCATTTAAAACGAGGACATTTTTCTCTTCATTTCTGAATTTATTTATCAAGCCAAGTAAATTTGCAGTTCCTCCAACATAGCAAACAGAATCACCACATTTTGTTTTCATCGGCGTATTTTGAGCGTGAAAATCATTCCAATGAAGAATTAAAATTTTTTCAAGGTTTTGCGAAAGCAGGAATTGAACAAGAAAAAGAAGAAGGATAAAAAATGATGC
>Ga0105163_1001128_pt1 | contig 14417 bp, 9 predicted proteins | sample JNZ110809AmetaG_FD_81531 | JGI IMG/M metagenome (GOLD analysis project Ga0105163, IMG submission 81531) | Hot spring microbial communities from Jinze hot spring, China to study Microbial Dark Matter (Phase II) - JNZ 110809A | ecosystem: Environmental > Aquatic > Thermal springs > Hot (42-90C) >... | reverse complement strand
GTGGATACGAGACTCTGGGTGAACGTGCAGGTCTCCGACGACAACTTCTCAACCATTAAAGATAGCAATCTTCTGGTTCTCACCCCTGGTATGGGAGGCATCGACAGAACGTTTCCGCTCAGCCTAAAGCCTGCCAGATATGCCCGAGTAATCTTCTCCTTCTTCACCGACGACCTTTCCAGAACAGCGGTACTCACATCCTTTACCCTCAACACAAACATCGTTACTTTAGAAAATGGCTGGTACATGCGCACTTTTGAGGCTCCTTCAACGCTGGGTACGCACCAAATCAAATTCACAGTGGAGAGATATCCCTATCTAGGAGAAAACACAAAAACTTTCGACGTGCGCAGACTAGTTTTCGAACCGGCTGGCCTCCTCGACGAACACGGGCAAATAGACAACATCTTGAATCCGGGAGAAAGATACTACGTCCTTGTTAAAATCCAGGAAGAAAACGGAACTCACAGATATGATGTCACATCTGGTTCGTTTATCGAAAACATCGGCGGAACTCTCCATAGCCTGATATACCTTGAGAATTCGATCTGGAGGACATCCCTCCAGCTCACCGCTCCAACGACGATCGGCACATACTCCTTCGGTTCAACAGTCTCCGGCGACTCTGCCGAAAACATAATAGGTTCTGGCAACGTTACACACACATACTATGTCAAGACTCTAGAAATCCAGCTCTTCTTCGAGCGTTCTTGGGTCAACCCGGGAGACAATGTTACGATTTATGGCCGGGTGAAGAAATGGCCCGACAACGTCTGGGTCGAGGACGCGGATGTTGACGTGTATGTGGCTGGGAACTATGTGGCGACAGTAAGAACTCAGAGTGGAGAAAACGCTGGAAGATATAAATATACCTTCCAGGCTCCGAGAACGCTGGGCGGATATCCGGTCAGGGTTTGGATATCCCACCAAGGACTCGACAGAGAAAACACCTCCACCTTCTACGTCAAAACCCTCACGATCACCGTTGACATGGATCCGGCGAGCCATCAGGTCAGACCTGGCGTGAAGGTAAGAATCTATGGAGTCGTCAGGAGATGGCCCGAGGGAACTCCTGCGAGCTACGCGACAGTTAAGCTTAGAATGGGCCCGCTAGACAACTACGAAAACATAAACTGGCCCGTTGCAGACAACATCGCACGAGCCGACGGTTCCTACGACATTTACTTTACCGTCAGGGATGAATGGGTCGGAGAATTCAAGCTCGTTGTAATCGCGACAGACAACTACTTGTTAGAGAACGAGAACTCCACCTGGATGCTCAGCGAAACTATAAAAATATCCGTCTACTTCTCAAGAAGCAACGTCCCGCCCGGAACGCTCATCTACGTTTGGGGATGGGCAATATTCCAGCCGAGCGGAGTTCCGGTTTCTAACAATCCCGTCAGCATCTGGAAGTGGGAAGGTGCAGATGAAGACGCTACATTCACCGACGAGAACGGAAGATATGAATATTATTTCTACGCCCCACAGAACTGGGGTAACTACAACTTCAGGGTGAGAACTTCGAAAGCTGGACTGACCGGAGAAAACGTGTATCCATACAAGGTTAGCACTATCTTGATTTCATTGAACATAGACGATAAGATCGTAAACAAGGGACAGGAGATAAACATAAACGGAAGAGCGGCGCTCTTCCCGGACAACTTGCCGGTGGGCAATACTGTTTTCAGATATTCTGTCGGATGGAGACCGGGGTACAGCTACACACGAACGGATGAAAACGGAAACTACACATTTGTTGAAACTGCCCCATCCGCAATCGGAAGATACACCATAAAAGTTGAAATCGCCCAGGGAGATTTCAGCGGGGAGAACGCCGACAACATCGAGACTAGGGACATGCTGATTTCCGTTTCATTGAGCAAAACAAAGGCTATCCCGGGCGAAAGGGTAAGAGTTAGCGGCTTGACAACCGTGTTGCTTCCGGGCGGGGAAAATAGGCCTCCTCCCGGCGGAACAAGAGTAGATATATACATCGATGACGAATGGTGGGCATACACATACACCGATACGAGTGGATATTACTGGAAAGACATAAACGCCCCTGACGTTGGACCACACGAGGTAAAGGTCGTCTGCGCAGATAACGAGAACATCATTGGAGAAAACGTCACGTATCTCTACGTGGAACGCATTCTTATTTCCGTTAACGTTGACAGGGATCCTTCCAACCCAGGAGCTGCAAACAGAGTCTGGGGATATGCATGGTTCCAGTACAGCGGAGACCCTGTTGAGAACTATGTACAAATCCGTCTTAATGGTGTGCCGATTGCAACGGTTATGACAAACCGTTTCGGATACTACGAAAATAACTTCACCTCACCAACCTCGCTTGGTGAGCACAGAATCGATGTCACAATGTTGCATGAAAACTTCAGGGGAGACAATACGCGGTGGTTCTGGGTAAGAACCCTGGACATTCCAGTGAATCTGAGCGATAAGATTGTGAGGAGCGGGCAGTACATAACGGTCAGCGGAAGAATAACCGTTCAACCTGGCGGATGGCCAGTTCCTCAGTATACAGTTGTGCGCATATATCCGAGCTGGACCTCTCCAATAATAACATCCACCGGCCCAGATGGTACTTACACGGCCGGTCTAAATGCCCCCGCAACTCTTGGGATCCACACGATAAGGGTTGAAGCGGAGGAGGGGGAGAACGGCATAATGGGAAGCAGGGAAAACACGATAGAGGTCCGAGAGCTCCGCTTCTCAGAGTTTAAACTTGTAGACAACCACGGGCAGGAGGACCGAATAATGAATCCGGGTGAATCCTACAGGCTATTCATAAGAATTCAGGAATTCAACGGAGCCTCATATTTCGACGTTGAGGAAACTCATCCATCAAATCCGTTCAAGGTCACAATCGCGGGTCAAGACTACACCCTCGCATACACCGGAAGTTCTGGAATATGGAGAACTCCTTACCTCACAGCAGAGAGTTCGCTCGGGATGTATGTGGTCTCCGCATTCTTCTCCGGAAGTTCAGCTAACGATATCTATGGAAGCCAATCAATCAACTATACATACGACGTGAAGACAATCTGGCTTTCGCTTATCATAGATAATGTAGTCAATCCTATGGAAAACACAACAATTTCCGGCAGAGCTATTCTATTGCCAGATGATGCCCCTGTCAAACGAGAAAACGTATTTATCTTCAAAGAAGACGAACTGCTTACAATCGTTCAGACCGACTGGGAAGGTTATTTCAGATATTCCTTCGTGGCTCCTGACCTGCTCGAAAATTACTTCCTGAAAGTTAGAATAACCGATGCCAACGGAATTGAGAGAGAAAACTCCAGAAGACAGTGGGTGAAAACAATTGAAATTTCCATATTCCTAGGCGAAGAGGTCGTCGGAATTTCTCCCACTGACAATGTGTATGGTTGGGTCATTCTACATCCAGACAACATACCACAAAGCGGCTTGGCTGTGAGGATTTTCGGAACCGGTCTGGACAACGAACAAACTGTGTACACCAACGATGAAGGTTATTACTTCCTGCAGTTCAACGTTTCCGCATATGCTAGGAATTACGGATTTGGAGAGGTCAGAGTTCAAGTCAGGAATGCTGACAACATTTACAATGAAAACTCCGCGACCTACTATGTCGGAACTCCGGTAAACGTGAGGGGATGGATGAAGAATGCTGAAGGAAAGCCGCTTCCCGCAACTTTCGAGTTCACATCGATTTCGAAAGGTTATACCCTCAGAATTTCCGTAAAACCGGACGGAACATACAGTGGCGTAATAATAAAAGACGATTATCATATGACATTCAGACTCTTTGGGCATTCTATAACTTTCTACTCCGTGAGGACTTTCTCAGGGGCCCAGCAATGGGAGAACTTTGATAATCTAATCCGAATAGACAATATACCGCGATCCGCCGCATACGTTTCAGACAACGTGAACACGATATTCGCTATTGCTATAGAAATAGACAACAAGCTCGCGGACAATTTCCAGACTGCAACGATCATTCTGGATTACACACCATGGCTCGGGATGATAACAAACGAAAGCAACCTTGCCGTCTACAAGGCGAGCTGGGATATGGCGAGAAGAGAAAACACAAGTAAATGGACAAGGCTTGGAGGAACTATCAACAAGGTCGATCACACAATAACTCTCAGCGGAGTTACCAAATTCTCGGCATATGTGGTGGGCGAGAGTGTACCTTCCATGCAGGATGTCGTTGGACCGATCGTTGGACCTTTGGTGGGGCCGATCGTTGGACCACTTAGAGGACCGATACCAGATTACAGCGGAACTCTGAGGAAGATCATGGGGCTCATCGCAGATATTCAGACGACGGTGGAGAACCTGCCTACTCTTGAAAATCTCCCGCAAACTCCACCAGTGGAGGTTACTCCGAGTCCTTCCGCCGGTGTGTCTCTCGATATGTATCCTGGAGAAACGGCCAAGGTTCCACTTTCAATCAAGAACAACTCCAATGTTCCGATTATCGTCACCGCATCAAAAGCCGGTCAGACATCCGCCTTCATCTCCTTCGAAGAACCGTACATAACCGTTCAGCCAGGAGATGTAGGAAAAGTCATGCTCGTCATCTACATACCTGAAAACACGCAAAAGGGCCTTTACACGGGTTCTGTTTTCCTCTATCCTGGTGTCACACAACCCCCAGTCGAAATTCCTGTCAAGATTCGCGTTCTCTCTCCGGCCAGAAGTCTGCTTGATGTGAGAATATCTTCACTTCTCCCAAGCGTTAATCCTGGTAAACATCAGAAAGCCGAGGTTACACTCTACAACATGGGAGAAGAGAAGAGAGTCGATGCCGTGGTGAGAGTTCAACTCATTGATCCGGACACTTTAGCTGTTCTCAATGAGGTTGAGGAAACTATGGCGGTCGAGACTTCTTTGAGCAGAATCTTTAGCCTGAAGGTTCCTGAAAACGCAAAGGAAAAATATTACTACCTAAAAGCTTTGGCGACTTATCAGACAGGCGAAAACAGAGAGATGCAGGCAAGTGCTCTCGCCTCGATGTCTGTGATAATTCCATTCTGGGATAAAACAACCTGGGGGATTTCCAACAAGATATTCTACTCTGTGATAGCCGCTGCGATTGCCGCCGGAACGGCCGGTTACCTGTACTACCGCAGGCTGAAGAAATTACGCGAAGCACAGAAGAGATATGAAAGGGTTCTATCCTTCACCGAACTTCCACAGCCTGGACCGAGAAGCGCCTTCATAGGAAAACTGGCTGAAACCCCGAGAAAGGCATATCTTTACCTAGATGACCTCAGAACTCACGCGATTGTTGCTGGAGCGACCGGAGCAGGCAAAACCATAATGACGCAGGATCTTGCCGAAGAGGCACTCATGCACGGAATCGATGTCTTCGTTTTCGACCCGACAGCCCAGTGGACTGGAATGCTCCAAAAGTGTACCGAGCACGAGATGCTTAGACACTATGACAAGTTTGGAATGAAGGAGAGAGATGCAGCGGGATTCCCAGGATATATAAAGAGAATCAAGGATCCAACTGAGTATCTCAACTTAGGCAAACTGCTCAAGAGACCGAAGAAAGAAGGAGAGATGGGTAGGATATGGGTTTTCCTGATCGACCAGCTTGACAGCAGAGATCTTGACGTTTTCATCGCAAACACCATAAACGACATCTTCAAGAGCAATCCCGAGGAGAGCCAGAAGCTTAGGGCGCTCATAATCTTTGACGAGGTCCACAGACTCCTACCCAGATTCGGAGGAAAAGGTCTGGGAATAACGATGCTTGAGCGCGCCGTAAGAGAATTCAGAAAATGGGGAATTGGTCTCGTGCTCGCTTCGCAAGTCATTGCTGACTTTGAAAAGGAAATAAGAGCAAACATAAGAACACAGATTCAGCTCTGGACGAGAGATGAGGAGGAACTCGAGAGGATAAAGGAGAAGTTCGGACTCGGCTACATGCAGTCGGTCGCCAAAGCGGCCGTTGGGACCGGAATGGTATTCAACTCCGACTACAACAAGGGTAGACCTTACTTCATCCACTTCAGGCCCATTCTCCACAGATTGACCAGACTAGAAGAAGATGTGATAATAAAGTGGGACAAATACACCAGGAGACTTGAGGAGCTCCAGGAGAAACTCGATAAGCTGAGAGAGGCTGGAGCTGACATTTTCGACCTTGAGATCGAACTCGGGCTAGCGAGAAAGAAACTAGAAGAAGGTGCGTTCGACGTCGTCGATCTCTACTTGGAATCTGTTGAACCTAGAATTGATAAAGAGTGTAAGGCGAGAAAAATAGAAATCAAAAAAGTCAGGGTTACTGAGGAAGAGCTGAAGAAGGCCGAGATGGAGGCTAAGAAAGAAAGAGTAAAAGCGGAGAAGGCGGAGGACGAGAAGGAATCCAGAAAGCCCGAAAAGAAAACATGATAAGGGTTTTTGAATATAATAACGATATTTTTGATGGTTGGTGAATTTGCCCGAAAAAAAGAAGAAAGAAACTCTTGCGGATAGGGTCGAAAAGCTGAGCGCACAAATGGAAGCTTTCGGAAAACTCAGGGAGAGCTTAGATATGAGGATCTCCATGCTGAACGAAAGAATCGGAGAGCTCAGAGCGATGGTTCTGAGAACCGAAAAAGATATGATGGAGATCCGTGCGAAAACCGAAAGGGCTACCGGGATAATCGAGGAGCTCGACCCAAGCAAAATAATGGGAGAGATCAGGAGGATGCAGGCGCGGGTCGAGACGCTGGCGGCGAGGATAGATGCAACCGATGCTAAGCTTGACGCAATTAGTTCTGAACTTAGAGAAGTTAGGAGAGAGATTGGAAAGTTCCGTGGAGTTGAAAGCGTACTTTCCCTCTCCGAGGAGGTCAGAGCTGACTTGACGGAGATGGAAAAGATTGCGGCAGATGTCAGGAGGCAGGCGGACAGGGTGATGGCCATCTTCGCGGAGCTGAGGGATAGGATGGGAAAAACCGAAAGGTTTGTAGCTAGGCTCGAGGCGCTAGAGGATTCGACAAAATCACTAAATAAGGGACTGAGCGAACTTGCACCGAAGGTCGAAGAAGCTCTTGCTAGAATAGAAGAGCTGAGGGCGACGGCAAAAGCGACAAATCCTGAAGCCAAGGAGGAAAAACCCAAAGAGGAGAAAAAGAAATAACACGGGTTAGAGAAGGAATTTGAAATCTATGAAGGTTGCGTGTGTCTTCGGGACGAGACCGGAGATAATCAAACTCTCGCCGGTGATTGAAGAGTGTGGAAAAACCGGGCTCGATGTGCTTCTTGTGCACACGGGACAACACTATGATTATGAGATGAGTGATATCTTTTTGCAAGAGTTGGGTGTTCCAAATCCGAATTACCATTTGGGAATCCGGACGGAAAATCCTTTGGAAAGATTTTCGGAGATAATCACAAGATTGGAAAGAGTTTTGAAAAAAGAAAAGCCAGATTTTATGCTCGCGCAGGGAGATACCGACACTGTTCCAGCCTCGCTGTTCGTCGCTAGGCGCTCCGGGATCCCTGGAGGACACGTGGAGGCAGGGCTTAGATCGTTTAATCAGGCGAGCCCAGAGGAGCTCAACAGAAAGTTGGCCAGCCGGCTCGCCCTTTTGCATTTTGCACCGACCGAGCTTAACAGAGAATTCCTTCTGTCTGAGGGAGTGGACCCGGCGAATATTTTCGTGACCGGAAATACCATCGTCGATGTTGTCAGAAAAGTCAGAAAAAGACTCAAATCTGAAATCCTGAGCGAACTTGAAATTCGGGATGAGAAGCCGATTCTACTGGTTACGGTCCATCGACCAGGAAACGTTGACAACAAAAATAATCTTTCCGAGATCTTCGGTGCTCTCTGCGATCTCAAAGAATTCCAGATAGTATTTCCGATTCATCCGCGCACAGAAAAGAGAGCTGCCGAGTTCGGACTTTTGCAGAACCTTCAGAGAGCCGAGCATGTAAAGGTTATAAAACCTCTTGGTTATCTAGATTTCCTTTCTCTTATGTCAAAGTGTGATCTCATTCTGACAGATTCTGGGGGACTACAAGAAGAAGCTTGCGAATTCAAAAAGCCCGTCGTAGTGATGAGAGAAACCACGCCTCGGTGGGAATCTGTTCTAGCTGGTTTTGCATTTTTAGCCGGGACAAAGAGAAGCAGGATAACTGCAACTGTTCAACGCATTGCAGCAGATGATGGTCTCAAAAAGAAATTGAGGAAAACAAAGAATCCCTTTGGAGATGGAAAGGCCTCAAAGAGAATCGCTCGGATTCTGCGCAGACTAGGGAATAAAATAGGATATCCCGAACCGGACGAAGCTATGGCTAATAGTATCTTGAGAAAAATACGGAGGATGACGCGTGCCAGTTGAGGCGGTTCTATTCGACATAGATGATACCATTTACGACCATAAAGAATGGCTCGCTGGTGCTTTCCTCAAGGTCGGCGAACTCCTCGAATCTCTCTTCGGTCTAAATAGGAAGGAGGTTAGAGACATCCTGCTCCAGCTTACAGAAAAGTATACCTCGGCTGCCGGAAATCTTTTTAACCTTCTTTTACGTCAGATCGGCCTGCCCGAAGAGGAGAAACTCATAAAAAGAATTATAGAATCTTTTTACTCCTACATGCCGGATAGACTCACTCCTTATCCTGCAATGTATGAAGTTTTAAAAACTCTGAAACAAATGGGAAAAAAGCTTGGCATAGTTTCAGATGGAAGAAGAGATGTTCAACTCCAAAAATTGAAAGCTCTTGGGTTAGAGGGATTTTTCGATGTGGTTGTGATATCTGATGAATACGGAAGAGAAAAAAGAAAACCCAACACTTTTCCATACGAATTGGCTCTAAAGAAGCTTGGAGTAGAAGCTAAATGTGCGGTCTACGTTGGGGACAACCCAAACAAAGATTTCATCGGAGCAAAAAAACTGGGCATGAAAACCATCAGACTCCTGATGGGGGAGTACGCCAACGTTCGGACGAGTATCGAGCTGGAAGCCGATTTCTCGGTAAGAAATCCAATTGAGATACTTTCTGTGCTCGATAGAATAAAATAGTTTTTCTTTCAAATATTTAAAATGTGGAAGATAAAATCCTCATAACCGGAATTGGCGGTGCTGCTGGCATATCCGTTGCAAAAAGTCTAAACGAGTTTTATTTAGTGGGTGTAGACGCTAATCCAAATGCACCTGGAAAAGTGCTGGTGAATGAATTCTATCAGATACCCTATGCTCGTGAGGAAAACTTCGTCGAAGAGCTCACGAAAATCGCGAAAGAATGTTACTGCATGTTTTGCACGGTCGATGAGGAACTTCCAATCGTTGCAAAAAACATGGATGTTTTCGGCTGTAAGGTGCTTGTTTCACCATTAGAAAGCATAGAAAGATGTCTTGACAAGTTTGCGCTCCATTCATACCTTCGTGATAGAGGACTACCGACTCCCAAGACAGTGTTGCTAGAAAACCAGAGTTTTGAAGAACTAATGACGGAGCTTGGACCTTTCATCGTGAAGCCTAGAAGAGGAAGAGGTAGTAGAGATTTTTTTGAGGTCAAAAATGAAGATTACTTTAGGTTTATTTTGAGCGCAAAGAATTACTTAAAGAAAGAGTTCATCTGTCAGAAAGAATTGAAGGGCAAAGAATACTCGGTTGACGTTCTGCTAGACGAAAATGGAAAATTTTTGATTGCTGTTCCGCGCGAGAGAATCTTAACCGATAGCGGAATTTCGATTGTTGGGAAAACTGTCATAAATCCAAAACTCCAGGAGATCGTGCCGAGGATTGTTGAAGCGCTGGGATTAAAATACATAGTAAATGTTCAACTTAAAGAGGACGAGAATGGTGAACCCTACGTAACGGAAGTCAATCCCCGACCCGCTGGAACACTTTATCTAACAACGCTGTCCGGAGTGAACATGCCAAGACTCCTAATTAAGCTACTCGCAAAGGAGGAAATTGAGCCGTGGGAGTTGAGATATGAGGAACTTATCATGTATAGACTTTTTGAAGAGAAGATTACCGGAAAAAAGGAAGAGGAGGAAAATAGAAAAGCAAAATATACAGGCATGATGACGTCTATCTGAAATGAACAAAGATAAAAATCAACATTTTGAAATCCTCACAAGAAGATATAGGAAGAAAGAAGGCAGAATATTCGCGTTTTCCATCCTTATTCTCTTTCTGATATCCCTGCTTGGGTTTGCCAGATTTGACGGAAGAAATTTCGCGGCGTATCTTACGATTGCGATTCAGGCCGTCTTCATCGCTTATCTTCTCAGACATATGGCGTTTGCATATACAGGATTGCAGATGAAGTGGGATCGTGAAGAATTTTCCGATTACGAACCACCCATAAGCATTCTGATTCCCGCAAGAAATGAGGAAAAAGTCATTCGAGGACTAATAGAAAGCCTCGCGGAGGTTGATTACCCTAGGGAAAAATTTCAGGTTATCGCCGTCGATGATGCAAGCGATGACAAAACCGGAGAAATTTTGGATGAACTCGCCAGAAAATACGATTGGTTAATTGTCATCCACAGATCTAAAAAAGACCATGATCTGGCTCCTGGTAAGAGCTCGGTTCTGAACGATGCTCTCAGATTTGCTAGTGGAGAAATAATCTTTGTCTACGATGCGGATCATCAGGTGAAGAAAGATACGATAAAGAAAATTGTTAGACATTTCAAGGATCCGAAGGTTGGAATGGCAATGGGCAGATGTGTTGTTAGAAATGCGGACAAAAACATTCTCACCAAACTCATTTACATAGAATTCCTAAGCGGCTATAAGGTCAATCAGTATGGAAGAGAGCTTCTACATGGGCTCGCTGCTTATGGTGGAAGTAACTGTGCCATAAGACGATCCCTTTTAGAAGAGCTTGGTGGTTTTAACATAAGCAGCGTGACGGAAGATACGGATTTAACAGTTCGCGGGGTTCTTGAAGGTTATCGAGTAGTTTACGATGACGACGCTGTTTCGACTGAATTAGCGGTCACAAATCTAACAAGATATTGGAAGCAGAGATATCGCTGGGCCTATGGCCATCAACATGTCTTCTACGACTATTGGCTTGATGTCGTAAGATGCAAGCATCTCGGAATTCTTGACAAAATCGAATTTTTGATGTTTCTTTTCATCTATCACATGCCGGTTGTCATGTTCCTTGGTCTTCTCTTAACTTTCATGTGGGCTTTCGGAATTTTTCTTCCTAGAGATCCGTTTATCGGGCTTACACTCTGGATAGTTTTGCTCCTCGGACCTCTTTTGGAACTCGCAGCCGGACTCGTGTTGGCTAGAGAAAAGGGAAAGATGGCATTCTATCTAATACTCTTCCTTCCGCTCTTTTTCCTATCAATTATGATATGTACAAAGGCTTTCCTAGACGGAATAATCCGGGGAATAACAAAAGAGAGATATGTGTGGGTAAAAACTGAGAGGGAGATTTGATGAAGAGATATGTTAGAATTAAAGCGGTAAAATTCTTCGTAACATTCTTTCTGATTTTGTCCGTTGCTCTCGTCTTTGCATATCAGATAAATGATGAGTTTAGGGAAATTGAAACAAAATTCATCGTGAGACTTACTAGAGCTTTGGGTTTAGAGACAAGTAGAGCTCCCCCTCACAAAATTTTTGCATATTATCCAGAAGGAGCATTCATTCTTGAAATGACATTGTCCTGCTCGGCTCTTTTCCCAATTGCCACTTTCTTGTTTTTGGTTCTCTTGACGCCGGGTATATCTTTGAGAATGAAGCTTCTAGCTGGAATATTAACATGTCCGATCCTTTATCTCTTGAACGCTCTCCGCGTAGTGCTAGTTTTTTACGCCGGAAAAGTTTTGGGTAAGGGAGCTATTCTTCTATTTCACGATTGGATGGGCGGCGCGATAATGTTTTTTGCCGCTCTCACTTCTTACTCGGTATGGCTCTTTCTCGTTCTGACAAGGCCAAGTGAGATAAAACCAAGAACTTTATATCCTGAGTAAGAATTTGCTGGCCCAGAATACCTCGGCATATTTTACCCCGACAGCTAGACCCCGATATGCGGCGGTCTTTTCAACGTAATCGCACAGGTTTGCCCTCGGACCGGAGAGCTGAGAGCGATGAATTTTCAGAGCACGAAGTTTGAGTCGGAGTTCCTGCGATATGTCCACATAAATGCATCCGATGGAAGGTTTTATGATTGAGGAAGGGGTCTCGCCAAAGAGAATTCTGTTGTGTCTGCGAGCCGCAGATATTGTTGAGCGTCCGGTTGCTTTGTGATCCTGGTGACTGTCCCAAGGAAGATGGGTTACTACAATATCTGGTTCAACTTTCCTTAACCATTCTTCGATAAGGTGAATTGTATCGACATCGTGCTGGATCTTGCCGTCGGGCAATCCTCCAAACAAAACTTTTCTGATTCCGAGAATCTTGGCAGCTCTTTCTACCTCTCTTCTCCTTTGACCCGGTCTTCCACCGAGCTCGCCGTTGGAGAGAATCCCTGTAGTAACCTCTGTCCCCAGCTTTGACAATTTTGCGATTGTTCCTCCAGCTATGAGCTCCGGATCATCTGGATGTGCTCCAATGACTAACACCGATTCAGGTATGATTGGCATCCTATCATCTCAAAGTAGGAAGAAACAATAAAAGATTTTTGCCGTCATTTTTTGATTCTTCTTCTGGTGGAATACATACAACCAGCTTGGGGCTTTCCTATACCCACACAAGGTTGGCAATGCATTTTTCATGGAAGCAGAGATTCTCCCGTCCAGCCAGACATCTTTTTCAGTTCCTCCCCACCCACGTACACGATGGCATCTACCTTTCTCCCATCCTCGAGCTCGACTTCCACGACCTTCTTTGTAAAAAGTCCAAAAGAAACTCCCTCTATCTCATCTAACTTCCTGATGATTTCATCCGGAACGTATTGATAGAGCTCGCCCTTAACGCTTCCTGATGGGTCCTCTTTGATGAACGGAAAGTTTAGCTCAGAAGGCCAGACTAGTCTGAAACCCCGAATTCTACCTAAAACAGGCTGATAGCAGGCCAATACATTGGATCTAGGATGCGTGATAACCTCCCCGCTCCTGGGGTCTCTGAACTTCCTCATCAAGGTCCCATAAACAAAAACGTTCGTCATTTTGTCGGAATCGATTTCAGCTTCTGAATGTAGTCCTTTGGAAAGCCGTTCTTAACCGCGGAACGAATCAACAGATTTAAGTACTCTGGGGTCGGTGGTACGAACTGGGCTGCTGGCTGCTTTACAACAAATGTTATTGCCTCCTTCACCAAGCCATCACGCGTCATCACGCTCACCCGCTTTTCTTGGTAAACCTTTGGGGCTCCCTCCTTCTTCCTGAGTTTCTCAAAATCATCCTTCGTGAGCTCCATCAAAAGCCCCCAGACTTCCTCTCCCTCACATCTTTGAATGTTGGCCACTCCTCCGCATCTGGTTGCGGAGTAATAGTTAAAAACAAGCTTCCAACCTTTTAGCACTGCTACTTCTTTTACAAGTGGCTTGACGGGCTGATAGTTGTGCATTCGACACCAATTTTCCAGATCCTCCTCGTCCATGTTGGATCCATAAGCAAAGTAAAGCAAGCGATCTTCATTGGAGCAGATTTGAGCAAACAATCCTGACCTTACTGATAACACATTAACAAGTGTTTCTTTTCACATTTAAAATATTTGTTTCCAAAATTTAGTGATGTCCGAAGAATCCGCGATTGTTTTCTAGTTAATCTAGCACCGATTCGAGTATGACGGGCATCTTATTATCTCAAAGTAGAAAGAAACAATATTTGCCGTTATTTTCTGGTTCTTATGTAGAGACCCAGAAATGCAAACAAAAGCACAACAGAAAGCGTGAACAGGCCAGCCATGCTGATCGGGATAGCTGAAGATTCTATTTCATACATCTGAGTTGAGTCTTGGGGATTTGTGAAACTGGAAGTAGACCACTGGAAGTAAACGTTATCATATTGGATATCCATGTTTTCCACCCCTATCGAGAAAACTAGATAGTTTTCTCCTATTTCATAGTACGGTTGAGTTGTTGTTTTAATCAAGCTTCCATCCTCGGAGAATTCAACGATTGACGGAATCAAGTACCATGGGGGAGCGTACGGCTCGATGGGTGGAGGTTTGGGAGGCGGAATAAATATCAAAAGAGTCCAAGTCAAAAGGTAATCGACCCCAGTTTCTGATTGTCCACCTGGCCTGCAATCAATGTTTACGTTATAAGTGTACCTCAATACTCCAAATAATATCTCTCCGTCACCGCCCGATGGAAATGGTCCATGATACTCCGATCTGAATAACCACAGTCCGTTTTCCACTTTATATCCATGACCCCTTATGTCGAGCCACGCTGGAATTCCGGGGTCTTGTCCATCATCTCCTAGGTAAGTCCACCCTTCCCAGTTATCGAAGACTGGTGTAGTAAATAAGACTAATGC
>Ga0105163_1001126_pt1 | contig 14420 bp, 17 predicted proteins | sample JNZ110809AmetaG_FD_81531 | JGI IMG/M metagenome (GOLD analysis project Ga0105163, IMG submission 81531) | Hot spring microbial communities from Jinze hot spring, China to study Microbial Dark Matter (Phase II) - JNZ 110809A | ecosystem: Environmental > Aquatic > Thermal springs > Hot (42-90C) >... | reverse complement strand
GGAAGGAACCCAAGCCGTTGCTGGACGTTTTTAACGAGGAGGACTGCATAGTGGTTGTTGCAGAGCTTAAAGGTTTCAAGAAGGAAAACATAAAAATTAACGTGGAAAAGCATCAGTTAACCCTTTCAGCGAAAGCCCAGAGCTACAAATACTTTAAACGTTTAAATCTGCCAGATGCAGTTGTTCCAGAATCCATACATACAACTTATAAGAATGGAGTGCTGGAAATAAGGCTTAAGAAAGCCTTCAAGGAAAACGCAATAAGCAAACTGGCGGGTTAAAAGGATGCCTCATAGAATGAGAAAGATTAGGAAAAAACGTGGTTCCAGAACATGCGGCTATGGCAGAGTGGGCCAACACAGAAAATCCGGGTCGAAAGGTTATAGACGGGCAGGTCGTCACAAGCATGGTTGGACGTACGTCATAAAGTATGAACCAGATTATTTCGGCAAGAGAGGTTTCACTTCGCCCCAGAGTCAAAGACGGGTAGTTAAAGCCATAAATGTTGGAGAACTTGCAGAAAACATTGAAAAATTTCAACCAAAAGAAGAGCATGGCAAATTTTTTGTGGATTTGGAAAAATTTGGGATAACGAAACTTCTAGGGGCTGGAAAAGTTTCAAAACCCCTCATTGTAAAGGTGGCTTCATGCTCCAAGGCTGCTGCTGAAAAAATAAGAGAGGCTGGAGGACAAGTTTTAGTAGAGTCCCTTGAAGAATCCCGGGAGTAGCTGCTAGTCCATGGCTGGAAGATTTCTAAACGCTTTCAAACCAATTGTGAGGGTCATTCCAGAAGTCAAAGCTCCAGAGCGGAAGGTCAGCTTTAACGAGAAGCTTTTCTGGACTGCTATGGCCCTAATAATATACCTTGTTATGGCGAGCATTCCACTATATGGGCTTAGGGGAGGAGTGACGGAGAGTTTTGCTCCACTAAGAATTATCTTTGCATCGACTAGAGGTACGCTGATGGAGCTGGGTATAGGCCCCATAGTGACGGCTGGCCTAATCTTACAGCTTCTAGTTGGCTCAGCTATGATCGAATGCGACATGTCAAAACCCGAAGACCGAGCGTTATTCACGGCCGCAAGCAAAGTCTTAGCCCTAGTTTTAACGGGCGTTCAAGCGTCAGCCTACATAATAAGCGGCATGTACGGCACATTGTCCGGCACAATAGCAATAATAATCTTTCTGCAATTGTTGGCTGCAGGATTGATAGTCATGCTTTTAGATGAACTTGTCCAGAAGGGCTGGGGCTTCGGCAGCGGCATAAGCCTTTTCATAATGGCTGGTGTAGCCCAACAAATATTCATGGAATGCTTCAACCCATCGCCGCCCGTTGACGAATATGGAAGCGCAGGAGTTTTCATCGCGTTAGCGCAGACGATAATGAACGGAAAACCAGTAACCGGTCTGCTGCTTAGGGGAAACTACCCCTCGTTGGTTGGGTTTATGGCAACAATAACAGCTTTTCTCGTGATAATTTACATGGAAGGCGTAAGAGTGGAGCTGCCGCTTTCGTACGCTGGCTATCGTGGTTTCAGAAGCCGCTACCCAATCAAGCTGTTGTATGTTTCAAACCTTCCAGTGATTTTCGCTTCAGCCCTTTTCGCTAACATATACTTCTTCTCCTTTATTTTGTGGAATAATTGGAGCAGGCCTCATGGGGGGAACTTTTGGATAGACCTATTAGGCTGGTACAGGGTAGAAGGCAATCAATATGTGCCAGCCGGAGGCCTAGTTTATTATGTAACTTCTCCGGGCAACCTCTCAAACGTGATGGCTGAGCCTGTAAGAGCTTTTGGCTACTTAACGATTCTTGTGATTTTCTGCGTCATTTTTTCGCTTACATGGCTTGAAGTTGGCGGTTTGGGACCATCCACTGTTGCGAAGCAGCTTGTGGACGCTGGCATGCAGATTCCAGGTTATCGTCGTTCTGGAAAGGCTGTTGAACAAATTCTCAAGCGTTACATTCCAGCTGTGACGGTGCTTGGCGGAATAATAGTGGGTCTTATTGCAGGCTTATCTGACTTTTTTGGGGTTTTCGGCTCTGGTGTTGGAATTCTCCTTTCAGTAGGTATAATTTACCAGTACTACGAGATTTTAGTGCGGGAAAGAGCGGCTGAGATGTACCCGGCCTTCAGAAAAATATTTGGAGGCTAGTTAATGCTGCCCGTAGACCCGCCTTTATCAACGCTTTTCATTTTTTCGCTTGCCGCCACGGTGACCTTTCTCATGTCTCTTGCAAATCGTCTCTCTGCAGACCCTGAAAAATTAAGAAGTTGGAGAAAAGAAATTTCAGAATACTATCAACAGTTGCGGGAGGCCCAAAAAAGCGGGGACAAAAAACAGATAGAAAAACTCATGAAAAGGTAGCAGTACATACTGCAACTTAACAATAAAATTCTTTGGCAGTCAACTAAGGTGACGCTTGTATTCATTATTCCATTAATGATTGCTTGGTCCTTTCTGGGCGGAGTATACAGAGATGTTAACATCGCTTATTTTCCGGGCATCGGATGGGAACTCCCCATTCCATTGTTTGGGGGTTCTCTGTTTTGGTGGCATTTGTTGTGTTCCCTCTTTTTCAGCACGTTGTGCTCACACTTATGCGGTTTGACTAGTGTGGAGTGATGTAGTATGCCGCGACCAGCCCTGCGGACGAGAAGTAGAAAACGCGTTTCAAAAGCTTTACCCGGAGGACGAACTGGCATACACTTTAAACGTGAAATTCCCGCTCAAGCTAGTTGTAGCGTCTGTGGTAACCCGCTTGCAGGGCTCCCCCGTTTACTTCCATCAGAAACCCGAAAGCTTAACCGCTCGAAAAGGAAAGTTTCAAGAATTTACGGAGGACATGTCTGTCCAAACTGTCTAAAAACAGCGTTAAAACAAGCGGTAAGAGCCTCTAACGCTTCTGGTTGAGGCTATCCGGATGGCTAAAGAGCCTGTGATCATCTGCGTCTGTGGCATGGCTGGAAGTGGCAAAAGCACCGTGGCCAAAAAGCTAGCGGAAAAGTACGGGCTAAAATATTATTCCGGAGGGGACGCCTTAAAGGCTTTAGCTATAGAGAAAGGCTACAAACCTATCGAGAAAGGCTGGTGGGAGAGCCCGGAAGGTTTATCCTTCCTGGATAACAGAAATAGAAACCCAGAGTTTGACAAGGCCGTGGACAAAAAGCTTTTGGAAGTGGCGGAGCAGGGCAACGTTGTACTAGATAGTTGGACTATGCCGTGGCTTCTTAAAAAGGGATTTAAAATATGGTTGGAGGCCTCTGCCAAGAAAAGAGCTGAAAGGGTTGCCAAAAGAGATGGAATAAGCATCGAAAAAGCCTTAGAAGCGTTGAGAAGTAAGGAGGAGAAAACAAAGTCCATTTACAAAAAGCTTTACGGGTTCAGCCTAGGAGAAGATTTCACACCCTTCCATCTGATACTGGATACCGATAATTTAACGGCGGATGAAGTCTTTCAAACTTTGGTCGCAGTCTTAGATCGACTGGTTTTTAATAAATAGCTTTTTCGCAATTCTTAAAAACATACTGGACAAGAAATCTTCTTCAATACTCCTTAGTCCTATATAATTCACAATCCAACTTAAAGAGGGAGAGGAAACTGGTAAACATTTCCTTAGGTTTAGTCACGGAAACTATGCAGGTGCTACTTGTCTTCAACATCCTTTTCATGTTTATGCTTTTCCCGCTGAGAAGTTCGTTGAAAAGAAAGGTGGTGGTCATTGTTGCTGGAAACTTTTTCTGTTTCGTATGGAGCGCATCTTTTTTCATGTTTGTGTTAACCTTTGCGAGCAACGTTTCTAGGGTTTTGCTTGCTATTTTAAGTCCGATGCTTAACTTGCTTTGGACCGTTTCTTTTTGGTCTGTAAGCCTAACGTTTTTAGTTGGATCCAAAAAGCAGCAAGCGATGGAAAAGGGATGAAAACATGTTTATCGAATTTTTGGAAGCCTTGTTCTTCCTTTTAACCGCTATTATGGCCGTCTACCTCGTTCGTCATTATCTTTTCACGGTAACGGTGCTTAAAACCAGCCAAAAAAGAAAGGTAAACTCAAATTTTGGGAATGAAGCTTACAAGCCGACTGTTTCGGTTTTAATACCAGCTCGCGATGAAGAACGTGTTATTGGAAGGATTCTTCAAAGGATGACAGAGCTAACATACCCAAAGGATAAATTGCAAGTAATAGTTATAGACGATGCTTCGCAGGATGAAACTGGGAAAATAGCAGAACAAGTACTCCAAAGTCTACAGCTACATTAAGGTGGTTCATCGCTGTGAACATGAAGGTGGACGTGGAAAAGCTTCTGCCTTAAACGTCGGGCTAAAACACGCTACTGGCGAAATAATACTATGTTTTGATGCGGACTATTACCCTCAAAGAGACATCGTAGAAAAACTTGTAAAAGCGTTTGAAGATCCAAATGTCGGAGCGGTTCAAGGCAGGGTGGTTGTTTTAAACGAGCCACAAAACATCGTTACAAGAATTGTCTCGTTGGAGAGAATAGGTGGATATCGTGTTGACCAAGAGGCTCGTGACAAGCTTGGACTAATTACGCAATTTGGCGGCACTGTGGGGGTTTCCGTCGAAAGCTTTTGGAAGAGCTTTGCGGTTGGGACGAGCAGATGCTTGCAGAGGACACAGACCTAACCTTTAGAGTTTACCTTGCAGGTTATAAGGTCAAATATGTCTTGGATGCTGAATGTTACGAGGAGGCTGTTGATAGCTGGCGGGCATACTGGAGACAGCGCTATCGATGGGCGAAAGGGCATATGCAATGTTCCTTCAAACATTCCTTAAACCTTTTGAAAAGCAACAAGTTAACGTTAACCCAAAAAATTGATGGACTACTTTTGTTGGGCGTCTATTTCATGCCAGTAATAGTCCTACTTTCATGGATCGTGGGCATTCCACTTCTGATCTTCAAATTTTCTCAATGTTCTTCTCCGTTTTGGACCGTTATTTCGATATCTCTGTACAGTACAATCGGAAATTTTGCCCCGTTCTATGAGGTTAGTGTTGGAATTTACTTGGACGGGAGAACACGCGCCCAGTGGCTCATTCCCTTTTTAGCGCTAGCATTTCTATATAACATTCCAATATGCACAAAAGCTTTCCTAGACCTCCTGTTCTCAAAGCTAACACGGAAAAACAGCAACCGCTGGGACAAAACGGTGCATTCTGGAAGTGGAAACTCTTATATTATAATGCTTGCAAACTTAAAACAATGGTTCCGAGTCCGATTCTGTCTTCAACCGTGATGTTTCTTGGTGTACTGCTCTTCATAATTCTCATGTTTCTGCCATCCATAATTGAGTTAAAAAAGCCAGAAGATCCAGGGCCGAGAATAATCGGAGATTATAATTTTGTCTACCTCTACGACCTAGACGTGAAAAAACCTTACGGAGAGATTGATTCCAAAACTGGTGTTTTAATCCTTCGAGAAGTCACCGCCGTTCTGACGTTCTTGCCTGATTTGGAATCCGAGTTGATGTGCTGATTTCGTCAATTCTGGAAAGCTTTATAGATAGAGTTGCTAATGACCACAATTCCGCAGAGTGGTTTGAATGCGAATCTACATAGTCACAGCGTCGATAAACCCGCTAGAAAATCTCTGCATGCTCGCTGGTCACCTGTCTGCTGTTAATGAGGTTAAAGTTCTTGTCATAGACGAGGGCGACGAAAATGTCCGCAAAACGAACGATAAACTTTTGTCGGGGCTATCTCACGAGTATTACGGACCAAAAGAAAGGGAAGCATGGTTCAAAGAGCGATTTGGACGATCATATCAAAAGTATTCTAGGCTAATTCCCGGAAGATGCCACGCAGAAATTTCGTTTGGCTTTCTAAAAGCTTACGAAGACGAAGCGGACGTCGTGTTGGAACTAGACGATGACGTTGAGCTATCAGATGGCTTTCTAGAAGCCCACATTAACAACCTTTTTGGCGAAGAAGGTGTTACAGTTAGCTCTCTAGGAAAATGGTATAACACCATTGAAAACCTTGTCTTAAACACTAACCAAACGATCTTTCCAAGAGGACACCCTTACAATTCAGAGTGTAGAAACGAGAACTATGCATGGATAAACGAGGGTGGAAAATGCGTTTTAAACATGGGACTTTGGAGCGGACATCCTGATCTAGACGCTTTGACTATACTCTATTACGGTGGGCTGGACGGCAAATGTTCAATAGAAAGTATGGGACATAAACGGGACAAAGTAATTTTGGGAAAGGGAACATACTTCGCGGTTTGCAGCATGAACACCTCTTTTCTGCCAGTGGTTATACCAGCCTTTTATCAGCTTTACATGAACTTTAATGGAATTGACAGGTTTGACGACGTTTGGTCCGGTGTTTTCCTTAAAAAAATTGCCGACCACGTGGGTGACAAACTTTGTTTAGGCAAACCTTCTGGAAAACATGTCAAGCGAAGCAGAAGCATTTTCAAAGATTTGCTTAAAGAGGTGAACGGGTTGGAAATGAACGAGTACTTATGGAGAATTTGCGAAACTGCGGAGTTCTCGGCTAAAAGCTATGCTGACTGTTACCTCGAACTGGCTGACCATCTTGACAAAAACCTAAATACCTTGGCGAAACGTCCAGAATACATGAAATTCTGGAAAATTCAGATAGAAAACATGCAGAAATGGGTTGAGGTAACAGATAAAGTATCATAAGAATGGTGTTTCCTTGCCAAAAAATTGGCCTATGGTTTCCGTGGTCGTGATAAACTTTAAAGGGACAAGCCAGCTTGAAAAATGTTTGAATTATTTGGTTCGGACAAAATATCCTCGCTATGAAGTAGTTGTTGTGGACTGTTTAACCAAAAATATAGAGTCTTGGGTTAAACAACGCTTTCCAAAAGTGAAGAAAGTTGTCCACTACGACCATGATATCGGGCCCTCCGCCTCTCACAATGTTGATAAGCACGTCTTAAACCCGGAAAGCAAGTACTTAGCTTTTCTTGATAACGACACCTATGTGACGGACAACTGGTTAACAGAGCTTGTAAAGGCTATGGAGAACGACGAAACAGTAGGTATTGCCCAAGCAAAAATACTAATGGCATGTAACGAAAAACTTATGGATCATGCGGGGATAGCTATAGACGCTTTAGGAACTTGGCACACCACGAAAGGCTTAAACGCCGATAGCTTTCAAAACATTGTCGAGCTTTTTGCTGCATCTTCTGCTGCGTGTTTAGTGCGCCTAGATGTCTTTGAAAAGGTCGGAGGTTTCGACCCAGAATATTTCATTTACGATGATGACACTGATTTTTCTTTCAGAGTAAGATTGCTTGGATACAAGGTGGTGCTTGTCCCCTCAGCTATTGTTTTTCACGGTGGGGACCCTGCGAGGGCCTCTTTGAATCTGCGAAAACTTTGGCATTCTGTCAAGAACAGAACTTACACGATGATTAAAAACTATGAATTGGAAAATCTTTGGTGGCGGCTTGTCATGTACCTTTTTTTAACATCCTTGGCTGGAATTGGATTCGTGGCTGTTGGGCGTCTTTTAGAGGCGAAAGAAACTTTTAGAGGCGTTTTCTATCCATTGCTAAATTTTAAACGGATTTTGGAAAAGAGGACGTTTGTGCAATCTTCCAGAAAGGTTAAAGACTCTGAGCTTTTTAAGCAAGGTTTTATAAGAAACGATATTCGCGCTACGGTTATAGATTTCAAAATGAAATTGGGACAAATACTTTAATAATTCATTTTGACTGTTGCAAAAGTTGGTGAAAATGGCGTTTCTTGAATGTGCTGCTTGTAGTGCAAAGTTCGAGGCTTATCCACCCCGGATTTTTTGCAGCAAATGTGGAGGCATATTGGAATACGGGTACAACTATGAGAAGTTTAAGGCTTTAAAGTTTATAGACCGCTTTTCTTTTTGGCGGTACAAGCAGTTTCTGCCAGAGGTTAAGAACACTGTTTCCATGGGAGAGGGAGGAACACCCCTTCATAAGGCTCAGCGAATAGCCAAAAACACGGGTTTCACCAACTTCTACCTTAAAGATGAAACAAGAAACCCAACAAACTCTTTTAGGGATAGATGCGCCGCGCTTTTGGTTTCTAACGCGTTAGACTTAGGTTATTACTCAGTTGTATGTGCCACGAATGGAAATTTAGGCGCCTCTCTGGCTGCTTATTGCGCAAAGTTTGGACTTGCTTGTCATGTTGTTGTTCCCAGAAACGTTGACGTTGGAAAACTTGCTCAAATGCTAATTTACGATGCTGTAATCGAGGAGTGTGGTGAACTTGTTGATGACTCACTGGAGAGGGCTGAAGAAATCGCGAAGGAGACAGGTTGTTATCAAGGTTCCTTTGAATTAAACCCTTTGGCTTTGGAGGCGCTTAAAACCATTGCCTACGAAGTTTTCGAGCAAGTTGGTGTTCCAGACTGGTTTATAGTTTCTATGGGAAGTGGTGGAACACTCTATGCCGTATGGAAGGGGTTTAAGGAGCTTAAAAAAGCTGGTAAAGTAGACGTTTTGCCAAAAATGGTTGGTGTTCAAGCTGAAGGATGTGCACCGATAGTCAATGCCTATTTATGGAAAACAAATAAACCAGTTTTAAAAACGAAACCTTTAACACACGCTCTTGCTATCCTAGTTAAAAATCCGGTTTATGGAACTTTAGCTCTAAACGCCATTAGAGAATCAAACGGTTTGGCAGTGGCGATTTCCGACGAAGAGATTTTCCTAGCGGAGAGGGAGCTAGCAAAGTTTGAGGGTATATTTGCTGAACCAGCAAGCGCCGCAACATATGCCGCTGCTAAAAAACTTGCAAATCAAGGATTGATGGGCAGAGCAGACAAAATCGTATGCCTAATAACTGGGAGCGGGCTTAAGGCCACCGACGTCCTGCAAGCTTTAACCAAAAAGAAGAAGACGGTGATCGTCGGCTTGGAACTAAGTACTAAAGAAAAAATACTGAGAATATTGAGCGAAAAAGATGCATATGGTTATCAGTTATGGAAAGAGCTTGGAAAAATTATGACGAGAGCCGCCATCTACCAGCATCTAAACGAGCTTTCAAGTAAGGGGCTTATAACGAGTTACGAGAGGGATGGACGAAAGTTTTTCAAAATCACGAAGCGTGGAATAAAGGTTCTTCAAGCGTTTGACGACCTAAAACTTTTATTATGAAAATATCAAAAATTTGCGATGGTCAAAATAGTTAAGTTGCAACTATAATAATCCGACGTCGAAGGAGCAGCAACTATGAAAAAGAAAAGTTTAACGAAAAAGATCAGCATTACGGCTGTTTTCACGGCTTTAGTCTGTGTAGCAACCATTAGCTTTACTGTTTATGTGCCAAGCACTAAAGGATACTTCAACATTGGCGAGGCCATGGTTTACACGGCTGCCATTCTTTTCGGTCCAGTTATAGGCGCATTTGCCGGTGGAGTTGGTTCTATGCTTGCTGACATTTTGCTTGGCTACTACTATTATGCTCCTGCGTCTCTCATTATCAAGGGTGTCGAAGGGTTTGTTACCGGTCTCCTAAGCAAAAAGTTGCAAGTCCTTGCTGAAAAGTACACAAGAAGTGAACTGAAATTATTTACCGTCGAGATATGTGCTCTTGTGGGTGTGCTTGTAAGTCTCGTGGGCTTCCTATATTATAGCGGCTTTGTTGAACTTTACTCAGGCGTGATTCCCACCGAAGAATTGACATCGAACTTTTTTATTCCCGCTGAGTTTTGGTTTGGAGTAGGTGCGCTTGTAATTTTAGTAACAGTGTCTCTTGCGTTTTTCTCTGAGCCAGAATATGGCCTTACGGTTTTTTCATGTATTTCTGGCGGGTTGTTGATGGTTTTTGGATATTTCTTATATGAGCGGTTTTTGCTTGGCGTTTTCGCCCTCGCCGAAGTGCCAATAAACATTGGTCAAATGACCATCGGCCTTATAATAGCAATACCACTGGTAAAGGTCGTTAAGTGTGCCGTCACAACTAGAAGCTAGGTGGGGGGTAGAGTTGAAACTTCCAGTAGGTAAGGTTCCCGTTGAGATACTAGAAAAGATTGTTTTCAAAAATTTAGGAGCAAAAAGACGAGAAGTCATTTTGGGACCTTCAACTGGCTTCGATGGTGCGGTGATTGATGTTGGCGAGAAATCCCTTATAGTTTCCATGGATCCGATAACGGGGGCTGTTGAGCGAATAGGATTGCTTGCGGTTAACGTTAACGCCAACGATGTTGCAACTTTTGGCGTTGAACCGATGTTTTTCTCCTCGTGTATTCTCTTACCGGAAAACGCTGACGATCAAATTGTCAAAGCCATATGCTCGCAAATGAATAAAGCTTCAAAAAACCTTGGAATAGCCATCATAGGGGGACACTGCGAAGTTACTCCGGGGCTTGTCAATCCAATAGTTATCGGCTGCGCCATGGGCATAACCAACAAGGGAGAATATGTGACGGCTGGGGGCGCTAAACCGGGCGACAAGTTGATACTTACAAAAAGTGCTGGTGTAGAAGGAACAGCAATTCTCGCCACGGAACGTTACGATTTGCTTTTAAAAAATGGATTTAACGAAAAGTTGTTAAGGTCGGCGCAGAAGTTTTTCGAAAAAATAAGTGTTGTAAAAGAGGCTATTTTAGCTTTTAAATCTGGAGGCGTAAACGCCATGCACGACCCCACGGAGGGCGGGGTCCTAGGCGGGGTCCATGAAATGGCTATCGCATCAAACGTTGGTGTTAGAATTTTTGAAGAGAAAATTCCTGTTGCAAGGGAAACCCTCGAAATCTGCAGTTTTTTCGGGATAGACCCCTTGCAGCTAATAAGTTCTGGAACCTTACTTATAGCATCGAAACCGGAATTTGCGGAAAAAATCGTTAAGGAGCTTGATAGAAATGGAATTAAAGCTTCAGTGATAGGCGAGTTTCTCACAGCAAAGGATCAGCGCCTTTTTGTTCGGAAGAATGGTATTGTGGAAACGCTTTCACATCCGGAAAGCGACCACCTGTGGCTTGCCCTGGCAAAATATAGATAAGCCAAGTTAAACCAGCTAAAATGTGTTTGCAGGGGGCGACATGCTGCACTCAAGTCTTGGAAAGGTTTTCATAACGGGCGGTGCGGGTTTCATAGGAAGCCATTTAACTGATAGACTATGCATAGAAAATGTGGATGTTGTTGTTTTTGACAATTTAAGCGCTGGAAAACTAGAAAACATTGAAAAGTGGCTAAACGCACCAAACTTCCAGTTTATTTTAGGCGACCTCTTATTCCCAGAAAAAATTTTGGAACATTTGAAAGGTTGCGAAACAGTTTTTCATCTTGCGGCAAACCCTGAAGTTAGAATAAGCTCAGAGAACCCTAAACTCCATTATGAACAGAATGTGCTCGCAACCTTTAACTTGTTAGAGGCTGTTCGCAAAACTGACAGCGTTAAAACACTGGTTTTCGCTTCTACATCAACGGTCTATGGCGATGCGAAGCAAATCCCAACAAGAGAGGATTACGCGCCTTTAAAACCCATCTCGGTTTACGGCGCCTCCAAACTGGCTTCAGAAGCACTAATAATAAGCTATGCCTATAACTACGGATTCAAAGCAGTCATCTACAGGCTTGCAAACATAGTTGGCTCCAGAGCCCAGCATGGAGTAATATGCGACTTTGTTAAAAAGTTGAGAAAGAACCCAGAAAGACTTGAAATATTGGGAAACGGGACTCAAAGAAAATCTTACTTGCATGTGAATGACTGCGTTGACGCAATTTTGTTCGGCATGAATTTTGTTGGTGAAAAAGCGGAAATTTTTAATGTTGGCTCAGAAGATCAAATAACCGTTAAAGAGATAGCTGATATAGTCTGTAGAAAGATGGGACTGAAAAACGTCCAATATGTATTTACGGGCGGCGTTGACGATGGAAGGGGATGGAAGGGAGACGTAAAGTTTATGCTCCTAAATATTGATAAAATTAAAAAGCTTGGTTGGAAACCCAAACTGAACAGTCGGCAAGCAGTGGAGAAGGCCGTAGAAGAAATCCTAAAAGCGGGTAACTGACTGAAGGAATGATGTTTGAGGAGAAAGGATCAAAATTACCCCAAAGTTTCGGTAGTAATTCCTGTTAAAAACGGAGCGTCGAAAATAAAGGACCTTTTGGATTCTTTAATGCAAGTTGACTATGATAAAGACAAGCTTGAAATAATTGTTGTTGACGGGTGTTCAACTGATAGCACCCGAGAAATAGTTTCCAAATATCCAGTAAAACTTGTGGTGGAAGAAAAACCGGGAGTTAATGCCGCAAGAAATGCTGGCATAAAAAGCAGCACTGGGGAAATTATCGCCTTTACGGATCATGATTGTGTTGTTCCACGGGATTGGATTAAAAAGATCGTTGAGAACCTTCGATATCCTGATGTGGGATGCGTTGGCGGGCAAGTTTTAAGGTATAACGACGAGTTTTGGGCGCGGTATGCTGATGAAAGCATAATTCCCGTTATGCGGATATTCAAGAAGAAAACGTTGCTGAACAGATTAAGGTCCCCCATTTATTATCCTGTCGGATGCAATTTCGCTGTGAAAAGAGAGGCTGTGGAAAAAACAGGGTTTTTTGATGAACGTTTCGAGTATGGCTTTGACGAGTTGGAGTTCGCTGAAAGGGTTTGTGAAAAAGGATACAGAATACTGTTGACTCCTGAAATTACAGTTAAGCATAAGCATCGCTCAAACTTATCCGAACTTCTTAAGCAAGCGTTTCGTTACGGGCAAGGCGGTGGTTTAGTGCCGAAGATCAAGGGGGTTAACAGTATGCTATCCAAATGGGTCTTGCTCAGTATAACTGCCTTTTCCATTTGGTTCTTTACACTGCTGTCTTTAACAATATACGAAGTTTTAACGGGGTCGACAGAGCTTCTAATGACATTGCTTGTACTTCTATCTTTCCCTCCAATGGGGCTTATGGCGTTGTACACTTACCGAACCATTCGCTCTGGGGATGGAATGTATAAGCGCGTACTGATTTACCCATTTGTAGACATTGCGCGTTCTCTTGCTTTTGTTTTAGGGGGAATACATCGTCTACTAAGACCGGGGAGGCGAAGAACTTCTTGGAAGTTTTCAGTTCCAAAGTTAGATGCTAAAATAGGGAAAACCTAAATTGCATACCTAACAGTTATGTGATTGTGGGTTGATTGTTGTGACGGAGAAAGAGGATCCTGTTAAACTTCACAAAGACGGGAACACGCTTTACGAGCTTGGCAAGTACGAGGAGGCAAAGGAAAAATTCCTGCGGGCCTCTGAACTCTATCAGAAGGCAAACAACTTCTTTGACGCAACGTATTCGCTTTTCAAGGCTGGTGAATGCGCCTTCATGCTTAAAGACTATGATAAAGCCGTTGAGTATTTTCTAAAATCCGCGGATTTATCCTTCAGCAAAGGCTTTGAAAGATTTGGAGTAAGCGCACTCGAATATGCAAGGGACTGCTACGAGGCTATGGCGCAAAAAGAGAAGGCTGCAGAAATAGAGAAGAAAATAAAGGAAGTTAAAAAGCGGCTAGAGGAATCCTTCTAAAACCATCCACTTTCCTTTATATCCAAGATTTTTCTATCTAAAATAGAACAGAAAGGGTGAACCATGCCCACCCCTTTTAGGGCCCTTGCAGAGTTATGTGAAAAACTGGAGGGCATGAAAAAGCGCACATTGATGGTTAGCCTAGTTTCCGATTTTCTTAGAGTTTTGGAGCAAGGGGAGGTTGAGCCTGCTGTTTCGATGATTCTTGGAAGAGCTCTTCCAAAATACAGTGAACACACTCTGGAAGTAAGTTGGGCTACTTTGAGCGAGATAATTAGGCGCATAACCGGAGTGGACTGGACGGTTTTTACAAACGCTTTTAATAAAATTGGGGACATCGGTGCGGCAACGAAAATAGTTTTTGAAAGCAGTGGGGTTAAAAAGCAACTGTCACTATTCGAAAGAGTTTTGACGATAAACGATGTTCGTAAGAGTTTCGAAACCATAGCCGAGGCCGTTGGACCCGGTTCTAGAGAGAAAAAAGAACGTCTTTTAGAAGTCCTGTTAAGTTCTGCGTCACCTATTGAAGCCAAGTATCTAGTCAAAATAATCATTGGGGAGATGCGTACAGGCTTCAATGAAGGCTTGATGGAACAAGCAGTTTCCGAAGCATTCCATATTCCACTTGAAATAGTTCAAAGGACTAGCATGGTACTTGGCGACATTGGTGCTGTGGCGTCTATTGCGAAAGCAGAGGGCCGAGAAGGTCTTTTGAGGGTGAGCTTCGAAGTTTTTAGGCCTGTTAAACTGATGTTAGCACAGATGGCTGGCGATGTGACTGAAGCCCTCAAAGAGCATGGTGGAAAGACGGCCTTTGAATACAAGCTTGATGGGGCAAGAGTTCAAATTCATAAGAAAGGCGAAACTGTCAAAATTTTTAGCCGTAGACTAACGGATGTCACTG
>Ga0105163_1001125_pt1 | contig 14438 bp, 12 predicted proteins | sample JNZ110809AmetaG_FD_81531 | JGI IMG/M metagenome (GOLD analysis project Ga0105163, IMG submission 81531) | Hot spring microbial communities from Jinze hot spring, China to study Microbial Dark Matter (Phase II) - JNZ 110809A | ecosystem: Environmental > Aquatic > Thermal springs > Hot (42-90C) >... | reverse complement strand
TCCCATGTCTGTCCCCCCTCCACCTGCAAGTTTGAACAAGGGCACATCAGCAAACCCCTGCACTTTGGTAATGGTCTCCTTATACAAGGTGACATCTGCAGATGCCAGCATGCAATCAAACAATTGTGCTATGTAGGCTATGTTGGAAAGAATTGTTGTCAGGTGCTTCCTGGTCATGCTGCCAGAAGTGTCAACTATGATGCCAAGCCTGGGCTTGAAACCAACCCTGCCTGGCTGGATGAAAGGCAACTCAGGTCTTGCCCTCCTGGACACTCTGTCATAACTCTCCTGCTCACTCCCCTCCCAATAGTAACTGTTGTAAACCTGCATGATGTAGGCATTAAGGATGTCCTGCCAGGGAATTTTTGTTGAAAGGTAAATCTCAGCAGTCCTGAGCAACCCCAAAGGGACATTGCCAACCCCCTTTCTCTCAAGTATATCCCTTGCCACTTCCTTGACTATCCTTTCAATCTTTTCCTTTGCCAGGGCTGGGGGAACATCTTCACTCTCAATGTCTGGGGGAAATTCCCAGGATTTCTGCACACCATCAGAGGCACTGCCACTTGCCTCCCCCAACCCCTGCCCCCTTTCAGATTGCTGCTCACTGTTAAGGAGCATCTCATAATATTGCTCTGCAGTCAGGTCATTTGCAAAGCCATAGTCCCTGGGGAAAAGAAGTGGCAAATTGGTCTGCAGCCCCATCTGCAGGATGTCATCATTGATTTCCAAATCTGCTGCTATGTTCCACCTCACCATGTCCCTGTTCCTTATTCTTTGGGCATGCAACTTAAAAATGTGTAGCGCCTCATGCATCAACAGGAATTTCAAGTCCTCACCAGTTACCTTCCCTTCCTTGAACCCATTCATAAGTTCCTCACTCCAATAGACCCTGCCCCATTTGTCTGTTGCTATTCCAACTGAGTATGGGGGCAAGGGGACAGGATGCTTAACAAACTGCAGGGACAGCAACAATTTGCTCATGTAGGGAAACTTCTTCATCAAGTCAAATCTAACCATAGACAGCACATCAAGGAACTCCATCATTTGCTCCCCCCTTTCAATGTATCTTCCAACTTAATCAGCATCTCAAGCCTCTTCCTGAATGCATTCTTAATCTTAATGTAAGTGGCTTGCTTGTTCTGAGAAAAGTTTATTGCCATGTGCAAGGTCAACCCAACCATGTCAGGGGTCATATGGTTGAATAGGTTGTCAATCTTGGTAATGTGCTGCTCATCCAGTTCATTTGTTGAAATGAATTTAGCAATCTGACAAACTACAAGATACTGAATGTCAATTGGCAATTTCCTGAAGGCTGAAGGGGGATGAATGTCCCCCCAGGAGGGAACATTCAAAGAGTTATACCAAGTAAGAAACTCCTCTGCTATCCCCTTGCCAACTAACCCTTCAACAAGGATTTGCAACACATCATCTTCACTCCTGGAAGCAAGCCAACCAGCCAGGGCACAGGCAACACTTTCCCAAGCCCTGAGGCTGGGGAAAGGCTGACCTGGGGTTATTGGCTGCCCCCCCTTGAAGTGCTGGGGAAACCTGTTAAGGAAACCAACTACAAGGGTTTTTGAAATCTCAAGGGTATTCTGATATTCATTGGGGTCAATCAGAGGTAATTCATCATCCCCCCAATTGCCTGTAAGCAGCCCCCTCTCAAAGTCCCCCACATCCACCTCCCAGTTTATCACAACACACCTGTTCAGGAATGCAGGGTCAAGTATCTGCAAGGGGGGGTTGCAGGCTACAATGAAGCGCACATTGTTGAAGATAACCCCACCAAGTTCCCTCTCTTGCACGAAAGTTAACATTGCTGATATGACTGTTGCTGGGGCTCTGGTAATCTCATCAAGGAAAATAAGGTAAGTTTTATCACTCTTAGCAATGTCAGCAAGTTGTTTCACCAAAGCAAAGGAATAGATGTAACCTTCCCCATCAGTTTGGGTTGGAACTGGGAGAATGAAATCTGACCTTTCATGCCTTGCAAGAATGAACCTAATCCACTCCCAGCCAAATCTCCCTGCAAGTGCTTTTGTGAAGGAGGTCTTACCTTCCCCTGGGGGGCTAACAAGCAAGGGGACAAGGTAACCCCCTTCTGAAGGTCTCTGACACTGCACAGCGATTGCTGCTGCTTTCTTCAGTTTAACCATACTCATCTTGTTGCCCTCCTTTCAAGTTTTTACTCCAACACAATTATAACCTTCAGACCGCATGGCAGGCTAAACTCTCAAATGGTGAAGGCAATAATGATTTGGACAGTCCAGTATAGAGCACACCTGCCCCCAAGAGAAAGCAATATAGCAGGCTCAGCACTGAACAAACTGAGACCACAGGTTGACCTGTCCAAAATTTTCTCCACACTGGCATCTGGCAACCTTATTGTCCCCAACTTTGGGAGCATCCCTGCCAACTTCCAGTTTGAATACACTGTAGCCCCACAAATCAAAACTGATGAAGGTCAATACTTGCCTTTTCTGAAGGAACTTGAGGAAGAGGACTTCAAAATCCCCCCTCTGGAAAACAAAATTTGGGCTATCAGACCTATCTCATTCTACTCAAGTGGCTGGTTTATAAAAGGAATTCACAAACTCCCTGGGTTCAAGGGAATGGATGTTGGTTGGAGCAGTGTCCCCCCTGAACATGAAGGCAAGCCCTGGTGGGGGGAATACTATGACCCAGCAATGAGACCTTACTACAACCCCCCACCTGAAAGTGCCTTTGCAGAAGATTTCAGGAGTTACACCTACACAGGTAACCCAAATGACCCAAGAGTTTGTGCCCCATCCCTTATCCCTGATTACTGCTTTGACAACCTCAGATACTTCTTCAGGTTCTTTGACACAGTTTACATCCTGAAGCCAACTGACTATGCAAAGAAAAGATACTACAGGTTGGTGGAAGATGAATTGCCTGCAACCATGAGAATACTGCAGGGGCTCTCCTGGCTTCAGAAAGTCCCAGTCCCAAAAGAACTGCAAAATGTCCCACTAACAAGGTCTGGGGTCTTCATGAACATTTCCCTGGGAGAGGCATACTTCCTTGCATACAGACCCACTGAAGAGGAAGGTGGGGGATGGGATGGAGTGCCAATCTTGCCAACACCTTCTTTCTACCCACCAGCACTGCAAAGTTCCACTCAAGCAAGACACTTAAAGTTAGGCACTTGGCAATATTCCCCAAACTCAGGCTTCCCCTACATTGGGCAGCCAACATGGTGGGATGTAAGTGACTTCCAAGTTAGAAAAGTTGGACTTTCCCTACTGGGGTTCATCAATGCCCTCCCCAACAGGGATTGGGACAGTGACAACCAGTGGTGGCATGATGTCAGGGAAAATGGTATCCAAGACCATGTGTTTGCATCCTACTCAACTGGCTACTATGATGGACAAGGAAACTGGATTATGCCCCCCTTTGTTGAAATTGATACCCCCCTGCTCATTTGGTCAGGGACAACAGGAAACTACATCATCTATAACCCTGAGACTGAAGAAATCCCTGCAAAAAATGTCACAAGGACATTCATGTGGGGAACTGAAGAATACACTGGCAAAATAGTGGGCTTGGAATATAAACTGAAAATTACCTTGAACACTGTAGTCAGGCTGAGTTTCCTTTCCTTCAAGAAATTAAAAGAGAATGCACATGTGTATGCCCCACCTGACCCCAGGGAAATCCAAAAAATTGTTACCCCCTGGTTTGAAGTTGAAGATGTTTTCACCTTCCCATTCACCAAATTCCTTGATAGCAAGCAAAGGAAATCTCAATTCAAACCAAGAGATTATGCAAGGCATGTTGACTACCTCCAACCCCCTGAGAAAGTAGCCACTGAAGGTGGCAGGGAAATACTTGATGGAATTGCTTTCAGGTATGCCACACTCCCCACTGGGGAAAGCACAAATGTCCACATTTGGTCTGATGATGAAAGGTTGGGACAAATCATTGGTAGTTACTCACACTTCACAGATAACCTTTCTGTCCAGTTACCTGAGACCCAAGTAGATGGCAATAGAGAATGGCTTGAAAGATACCTAAAACCAGCATTCAATTGGGCTGTAAGGGAAATCAGGAAATACTTTGTTGAGAACAGGTTCATACACTCCAGGATGGCAAGAGGTGATGTGGTCTGCTGGCAATTAAGAACCAGTGAAGGCAAGCCCAACCCCAGCCTGCCAATCACCTTCACCACAAAAAAGGAAATTGTGAAACTGAAGGATTATGCAGAGAAGGTTGGCTTCCTGATAAGAGGAGATGACCCACCAAAGGACACCACCATCAAGAGGAGAATTCTGGGGTTCATTCCTTTAGGGTATTTCTTCCCAACACCAGCAAGGACTGATTTGTTCAGTTACCTGAGGCTGCCACTGAAGGAAAGGTTGAAAGAACCCATTACCTATACCCCCACAGGCATCTTTTGGGTAGGAGGGGCTGTCTCCCCCCCTGAACTCCAACTTGTCCCTGCCTACCAAGTTATTGAGCATCCCCAAATTGCACTTGCATGGGACTTCTTTGGAAAGACCTATCACCTCAGGAAACAGAAAGAAACCAAGTGGTGCTACCTAACTGGGCAGGGGGAAGATAAACCTGACTACTGGGCTTCCCTGCTAAGCCTTATAACCCTGAGACCACTTACAAAATCAGACTTTGCTCTGTTTGAATTCAACTACCAATATGACATGTATTTGATGAAGTTTTACTGGCAACCAATAGTCCTCTCAGCCTTCAATGACATTGACCTGCTGCACAACCTTGTTGACCTGCATGTGCAAGGGAGTATAGTGACAATTGGTAAAAGTGGGGCTGCAGGGAGATTAAACACAATAAGCATAGGGCATACATCATATAAGCATCCAGCACAAAAGGTTACAAGGGCTCTGTTTAAGGCAATTGCAAGTTATCCCCCCAACAAGTGGACTGACCCAATAGCATGGGGCAACTTCTTGCAAGAGTTTGCAGCACAAATGCAGTTTGAAGGACTGCCAGGGGGGCTACCACAAGAGGCTTTCAGGCACTTGGGCTCTCCACAACTTCCCTTTGATGCCTTTGTCAGCAACATAACTTTCCCCAGCATACTCACTGGACTAAAATTCCTCAACTACAAAGAAGAACCCAGGATTATCTCCTACCTAACAGCAACAGAGCAACCTGAGATAGAAGCCACCAACATTCCAGTAATTTTCAACCCCCTGTCCACTGGGGTCGTTGCCTGGCACATGGAAGGGCTCAACATCTCTGCTGGGGATGTCAGCAAGAGGTGGATAAGGGGAGTGGCTACACCACACACACAAGAGAGACACATCAGCCTGACCCCAGCATTGGGGATTGGTTACCAACTCTGGTGGAGACACTTGGTCAGAGTGGACTTGGACAAAGAATGGAAGGCTTACATGCACTTCAGGGGCATACAAAAGAACAGAGGGATTGCAATTTGCTCCCCACTCTCAGCAGTGCCAATTGTCCCCCCAACCATATCCAAAATCCCATTGACTTCACTATACCACTTTGACTACTCCTATTACCTGCAGTTTGAGAGAGTTCAGCAAGGTGAGAAAACAGTTGTGGGCTCTGGGGCATTAGTGAGGGATGTTCACTCCCCAGTAAGGCTAAACTTGCAAGCATCCCACCTGATACTTGAGCAAACCTTAGGCAGAGAGAAACACTTGCAGGAACACATACAACTCTACCCCCATTCAATCAGGGATGAAATCAAGATATTGAACCTCAGTGACTACATGCTGCAAGGGCTGCCTGGTTGGTTGATTAGGTGTGAAAGCATCCCCCCAGAGGGCAGCCTACTCAGCATCAAAAACAACCTTGAGATAAAAAACCCCCTGCAAGTCCTGCCTGAATACAACCTTGACATCAAAGTGGAAAATGACACTGTGCTCAAAGTTAAGAGCAGGTGGCTGGTGGAAAGCCTAACAGTTCCAAAGAAAGTCAAAGGGGAGCAGGGGGCTGCTCTCCTTTACCCTGATGGGCAAACCCTTATTGTCCTGTGGCATCCCAATCCTTCAAAAGAGGAATACTGGGAAAAGGTTTACTTAACTGGGGATGGCTTCCTGCTTGGATACTTTGAGAAGACAAGTGATGGGAAGGTCAAACCTATCTCTGATGGGGTAGTGAACAGGGGGTTCTTCCCCCACTTGTCCCCCCAAGCCCCTGAGGAAATTTGGGTAGGGTCAGGAAGAATTGAGGTTGAAGAGTATGGTGAACTGACCCTTCACACCTTCAGGGCAGACCATCCACTCCACTATAGGGTTTACTTGAGTGTGTTCCTACCCCAAAGGGCTGGGTATAACTCAGCAGTGCTGAAGGAAGGTTACCAGACAACATTTGCAGCATATTGGCAAGAGGGGGATTATATCTTTACCTTGCTCAGGGCTGCCCACACTGAAAAGGGAATTGCTTCCATCCCCAATAGGTTCTCCCCCACAAATGTCCTTGAGATGGCTCACCTGCTCTATGAGATTGACCAAGAACTGAGGACACTCAACTTGAATTTGCCTGCCCTGCAGGCTTTCCAGACCCTTTCCAACATAACCCAAGCCCTGGGGGCACTGAAGAAGGTTCTAACATATCTCCCCTACTCCCAAAATGACCCTGACTACCCTACTATCAAGGCTCAAGAGGAACTGGATGCTGAAACTCAAGAGAGAATGAACTTCATGCTATACTTCACAAAAGCCATTGAGAACCCAGTTTACAACCCCTTTGCCCTATACTATGCCCCATTAGACTTCAGCGACCAACAAGCACTGAAGGACTGGGAAGAAAGGAAACCTTTGAACTATGAGAAAAGAACTGCCTGCTGCCTGCTTATCTTACCTAAATGCCCCACACTGGCAACTCACAACAAAGTTGATGCATCCCTCTTTCAAAAGAAACTTGACCCTGTTGACATCATTAAACTTGTCTCTCAAGAATTGAGAACCTACAATGCACCAACCCCAGCCACCAAAGCAGATTTGCCACTGATTACCCTCTATAGGGAACTCCATGCCCATGTTGTCAAGGAGAAGGAAAGGGAATATGCGGTGAAGGCTGGGAAGGATGAGAACTACCTTGCAAGTGTGTTCCCAGAAGTGAACCCATTCATCTTCCTGCCCCCCAAGTGGATTTTATCCTGGCTCAAGAACACACCTGATTACCAAGAAGTTAAAAGTGAAATGGAAACCATTGTCAACTTCAAACTTCTCCTGAGTGAACTGACTTGCTGTGCCTTCTACCATCCCTTTGTCCCACACTACATTGAAATTGCACAGGGGTTGGAAGATGCCTTTTTCCTTGCAATGAGGAGATGGGCTAAACTCTATGGACAAACCTTTGAGTTCAAGCCTCTACCCATCCCCAAGAAAACACCAAGCCTGGCTTACCTGCTCTGGGGGATTGATGGGGACTTGTCCTACTTGGTAAACCCCAGCCTACCCCCCAATACCATTGAAGTGGATGTAAGGGACACGGGGTTGGTAGGTTGGCTGCCAAATGGGGGAACTCTGCAAACCATGTGTGTCCCCACTGCATTTACCCCCATCAGCCACCTGCTCTCCCAAACCTTTGTTTACATGGCTAACCTAACCTACAAGTTGCAAAAAGATGCAGTGTCTATCCCCCCCACACGGGTTGCAGAAAGGTGGAGAACACAAGTTAACCCCATCACAAGGATTGAAGCAAACAGTGAACTGAGGGTCACTGTCCATGATGAAAGCCCTGTAAAAGGTAACCAAGTGAAGTTAGAGTTTCTCACCAATGCTGATGCCTTTGCTTTGCCAATCCTGTCCTTCCCTGTCAACATACTCAACCCAATCATACAACTCAAGAGGAGTTTGGGACAACAAATCCTTCACAGAGTTTGGAAGCAAGTGCCTGAGAACCCTGGCTTCTTCATCTCCCAAACTTTCCTTGAGCAACTTGGGGACAATGATGCAGCACTCATCTTCCTGTTTGGTAAATACACACAGCCTTATTGCTACCCTGAGCCACAGGGGATAGGCTACACCAAACTCTTCCAATGGTATTGGGAGCAGGAAAATGCAGGGACACTCTTCTGGAAATACCACATCCTTTCAAAGGAAAGCCTGAAGGAACTGAGAGCACTGTTGCCAACAACACTTGCCCCCTACAGCCTGAAACTTGCAAAATACCCTGCCCTGCCCCCCAAGTGGGCTGGAACTCCACTCAAGAACCTGGCTCTCCTTAACCTGAGGACAGCATCCAGGGAGGCACTGTCCTTACTCTTCTCCATAGAGCAATTCCTCTTCAGGCTGCCTGAAGTTGTTCCACCTATACTGTTCATCCTGCACCATGAGTTTGGGTTAGTTAAAGCACACAAGCAGCCCATCCCACTCCCAATGAGCACCATGCCTTTGGTAAGTATCTGGGAATTGTTCTGCCTGCTTCACTTATTCCCCCTTGAAATAAATCAAATCTTGTGATATAATTGCCTTGATGGAGGTGACTTAAAATGAAGCCTTGTTGGAAAAGTGTCCTGATATATCTCCCCTTGCCTGAAGGGGTAAAAAGGAAGGTCATTACTGAACTGTATGAGGAAGCGGACACCTTGTCCAGAATTTTAACCCCCTTCACCACAATCCTGCACATGCATGAGGCTCTGTTTGGAGTTCTTGAAACTTGGGGGGCTCTCCAAGTAAGCAGGGGAGTTCCCATGCCTGTCCCTTGCCCCATCTGCCTCAGGTTCAACAATGAGAAAACACAAATCAGGTTTACTTTCAATGTTTACAAGCAAGGTGTTCCAAGCCTTTACCCAACAGATAAAGCCCTACAGTGTGACAAAGGACATTGGTTTATCTTGTATGACCCAGAGAACCTCTACTACAAGCCCTTCCTCTATGAAATACTGAAACTCTACCTTGACAAGCCAGAAGAATTTGAGAAAGACATTAACTTGCAATGCCTAATCCCACCAGAGTTGAGAACACCTGAAAAAATAAGCAAGTTGGTCAAGTTCTTCCCCTACCTGCCAGGGAAGAGCGAACTAAAGGTTGCAGCAAAAGCCCTTGAGGCAATTAACAAGTTCAGAGATGCCTGCCATCCATACATTTCAGGCTGGGAAGACCTACACTATGTCTTGCCTGCAATCAAAGAAACTCTACCTGCATTCAAACTTGCCCTCTACAAGATTTACAGCCTTAAAACCTTACCAAGCATCATAAACCTTCTGAGAAGGGGGTTAAAAGAAAGTGGATTGGGTTCTCCTACAAGAGATTATCAACCTGATTGGACTGAAGATTGAAGATTTGCCTCCCCCAGTTGCCACCAATAAGCCTGAAGGTGGACTGGTGAGAACCCCCTTAGGGGACTGGGTCATAGAAGTCCCTGCAAACCTAAGCAGGGAAGATGCTATAGCCCTTTACCTGCACAATGTTGCACACTTCATCTTGAAACACCATCTCAGATGCCTTTTCAAGGGAGACCCTGCCTGGGATAGTGCCTGTGATTACATAGCAAATGGCTTGCTGGTCTCCTTGCTCACAGAGCACTTCAAAGGCAATCCCAAGATAAGGGAAATTGCATGCAAATTGCATCCCTACAGGAAGGAATATGTAGGTATGTCTGCTGAGAGCCTGTATCTCCTGCTGAGGGATAAAGCACTTTCTTTTGGAGACAGCCATCAAGGCTGGGAAGAAGGGGGAATACCCCTGAGCCCCCAGGAAATTGAGGAAACCATCAAACAAGCCACAGGGGCAGGAGATACTCAAGCCAACCAGAGAATTTACTTGAACATGCTCAGACTGAAACCCATTCCCTCCAGCATCCTTGACCTCATCTCTCAAGTATTCTCATTCAAAGTTGAAGAGGTGCTTGATATATTGATGCTCCCCTATGCAAGATACTGGCAAATTGAAATGCCCCAAAAGAAAACAAGTGTTATCCACTGTGTAGATGTCTCTGGCTCTATGCGTGAAGCCATGAACAACACAATCTCCACCATGCTCTCTATGTTGGTTGCCATTCAAAGCATGGGGAACTGCCTTAAACAAAAAGTAATCTGTGTTGATGTGGAGAAGCAATTTGAGTGGGAAGGGACTGACCCAGACATTACCTTGCTCAAGGGCTTGAGAGAATTAAAAGGGCTGGGAGGGACTACTTTTCCCAATATCCTAATCCAGGAGTTAACCAAACCCCCAGACATCCTTGTGGTTTACTCAGACATGATAATCCACTACCAAGCCCTGGATAGTTGGGAGAAAATAAAAAAGGAGATAGCCCCCCACATTCATCTCTTCTTAACTTACAACCCTTCCAGCAAGCATCATTGGGACATCATCAGTCCTCCAAAGCCTCAAGCAGGGCATTGATGAGCCTTGCCATAATAGCCTTCTTGAGCATTTCCTTCTTCTCCACTCCCAGTTCCTTGTCAGCCTTCTCCCTCAATTTGGCTGCAACCTGTGCAACATCAGCCTTGACATCAGAGGGCAGGGCTGCTGGTGTCCTTGCCCCAGCAAGGTTCTGCTGGACAGCAATAACTGCCCTCCTGTTCACATGGGGTTCTCCACCAACAATCTCCACCACAGGGAATTTGAAGTCCTCAAACTTGCTGGGGTTCTCTCTGTAAACCAAATACCTGAGAGAATACTTCTGCCACTCTTCCTTGCCCCACTCTGAGGGGTCTTTGTCAGAAACCCACCTGCGGAAGGGTTCTTCTGTGGCATCCTTGTCCCACTCTCCATCAGTAATGGGCAAATCAAGAACTCTCCTGTTGATAACCCAATCTGCCATCTGTGCACACCTCCCAACACTGGGCAGTTACCTTACCTAACCACAAGTATATTTAGCCTAATGGAAACCTGGCTCTCTTCCTTTTCAGGATTTCCCTCAACCACTTCTCCACCTCAAGCCATTCCTCATAGGTCAACTCCCTCCTGGATTTACCAAACCTGTTGCCAATGAACACCTTGAGAAAGTAGTCATATGCCCTCTGGTTGTTGAAAATCCTGGCATCACCAAAGGCATCCTTTGCCATTGCAAAGCATCTTCTCATGCACTTGCTCAGGTCTTCCACCTTGCAACCCCCCTTTCATCAGATTTCATCATCAACTCTCCTGGTTTTGACATCTACCTTTGAATAAGTCTTCCTTATTGTATGCTGGGACAGGATTTCCTCAAGGACTTCCCTGTCTATGTAACCTTCATTTACCAGAGTATCACATACCCCCTGCCAGTTGACATCAGTCCTGGTCACAGTGAATTTCTTGATGAAGCCTATTGGAGTGACCACTTGCTCCTGCATCTTATCTTTAGTCAAATCAAGGAATAAGTCCCTGAGCCTTTCATACTCAGCATCAAATTCCTTCCTCTTACTGTATGCCTTGATAAGGTCAATTGCAAGTTCCTTCATTTCCTCTGAAGCACTCTCCATCTTCTCCTTCCAACACATGTCCCAGAAGGGGCAAATTGCCTCACCAAACTGGTTGCTGTAATAGCAAGGGAAAGAGAATGGCTTGTAGTTTGTTGGAATAGGGGGAATTTCCCCAGCAGCAACCTTCTCCTTCAACTTGAAGAATGCCTTTATCCCCTTCTCAGCAATTGCAGGGTTGTAGGCAATCCAGTGTTCCTGCCTCTCAAACATGTAATAAGGGTCTTCCCTAATCAGATAGTAGATAACCCCCCTGACATCTGAAGGGGTCTCAAGTTTCCTGATGGGCTTACCACCATCATCAACTTCCCAAACCTCCCCCTCCATTACCCCATACATGTATAAGGAAACCTGAAGAATGTGTGCTGGGTTTGGGAGATAGGGAATGCTACTCTTCCCTGTAGTCTTCAAATCCAACACAACTGCATAGTCACTGTTTTCCCCCTGTGGCAGGTAGAAGTCAATGTGCCCTTCCAGGTCATCAACAATCTTCACAAGACACTGATACAAAAACCCCCTCTTTCTGAAGTAAGGGGCTAATGCTGCCTCAATTATCTTCCCCATCACCATTGCCCCCTTGCCCATCTGCCCCCAATTGCTACTCCTTTCCACATCCTCATCTGGAACTTGATGGAGAATGCTCAATGCATTCCTTCTCTCACAGTGCCCAAGATTAGATGGTCTGAGTTTGTGCTCCTGCACATCCAGCAATGCATCAAGGGTTGCTCTCACAATTTGCTTAACCATTTGCATGCTTTTTCCCCTCCTTTTTGGTTTTTGTGAACGCTTTTACAACCAATGCAGCCTTCTCTTGCCCCCCCAGGTCACTTTCCTTGACCAAGTGGGCAATGAAGGCTGCCACCTCTGCATCCAAATGCTTCACAAGCCCTGTTATGCTGCTGGGATGCTGGGATGCAAGGTAAAGCATAAGGGCAATTTGCTGGGGAATAGCAAGAGACTTAATGAAACTGGGAGATTTGAGACACTGCTCCGCTGCATCCCTCACATCCCAGGTCAGGAATGGTAAGAACTTTGCTGCTGCCTCACCAACCCAACCTGAAAGAATGATTTCAATGTCAGTTTCCTTCCCCCTAATTGGAATATCAGTGCCCCACTCTGCTATTGCCCAGGACAAGTCAACAAGTGCATTGAACCAACTTCTTGGGGTAGGGTAAACAACACCACTGTCTACCTGGGAAGGCTGCATGAAGAAATACTTGGGCTGAACCCTAAGGAAGGCAATCAGCAAGTCTGCAAGGATACTGTGAACCTTCTCTCCCCAGGGGTAAACTGTGACATCAGTTGCAGAATGACCTAAAAGATACTGTGCAAAATCTACAAGGTTGGGGACAAGCAAATAGTGCTTCACTCTGTTCAACACTGCCATGCTTGGTCTGATAACATGTGAACTATCTTCAATCCTATTGGAAGCAAAAACAACCCTAACCCCAGGGGGCAAGGAGAAATCCCCAACCCTCCTGTAAGTGGTCAAGGTCAAAGCAACCCTCTGCTGGGCTGGGTCTGATGCAGCAAAGTCATCAAGGAAAAGGATGCCCTCCTTCAGCCTCTTAATGTAAGATGGGGGTAACTTTTCAACTTGCCTCTCCTTCCACAACACAACAGGTAAGCCCCCAAGAGTGTAAGGATGCTCAAGGGCAACTGATAAACACACCACCTCCAACCCCAACTCCCTCCCCACATCATTCACTATTGTGCTCTTCCCAACCCCAGGTGCTCCCCAAATGTAAACTGGATAAGCACCATGTTTCAAGTCCCTCCTCAGGTGCTCTATCAAAACCATAGGTGTTACCTGCCTCATGCACCTTTCCTCCTTTCCTTCAAAATATCTTGTGCCCAGTCAGGTAAGTGCTTTGCACACATTGGAATGACTATATTGTAATCCCCCCTTTCAACCACAAGGGCATAAGTTGTCTCCTTGCCACATGCCTTACCTGTAACCAACCACCTCTGGCAGGGTAACCCCACCTTGAGTGTGTAAAGACTAAGCCCAATGACCTGCACAGAACCAAGTTTCTCATTGAGATTACCATTTTGCATTGATTGCTGTTTCCTCATCTTCATCCCCCCTTTCAACTGAACTTACTGATGCAAGACTTTCATACAACTGCTTCAAAATTGGAAAATCATCAAGGCTAAATTCCTCACCTGCAAGGATTTTGTATCTTAACTGTGGATACTCCCTACACACAAACAGGATGTATAAGTCCTCTGAAGTTGCTGTGCTCCTATCAAGGGCAACCTTCCTCTGAGCAGCCTGAATTTTACCCCACAGCAATCCCCCCCTTTGTCCCTGCAACCTTAACTCTTTCCAAATAGCCTCAGGGTCAGGTAACCCCCTGCTTTTATGAAACTTTGCAACAGAAACAAGTGCAAAGTAGATGTCATATTTCACAATTAACCCTCCCCTCTCCTGGCAAGGTGGGCAATCCTGTGAAAGTTGTCAAGAAAATGCTTGAAGGAAACTGTGTCATCTTCACCAAGCAAACTGTCCAGCAGCCTAAAATAGGTGTTGATAAAAGATTTCCAATCAGAGAGAGTATATTGCATTCTTGCAGCAACCTTGACAAGTTGGATGTCCTGAGAGGAAGGCACATAAACCCTGGGGAGACCTCTGGTGGAGAAATATTTCATGTAGGCTGTGGAGAATAAGTCTAAAATGGCTGCCACCTTCCTTAAATTTGCTTCCTTGCTCTCCCTTCTTTTTACTTGTCCAAGTTCCTTGCTCCCTGGTTCTTCTTCAATCACACCAGGCAAGCCTGAAAATTCCTGCATCCTTTTTCCTCCTTTCACTGAAAATTATAGCATCAACCCCATGCTTTGTAAAGAAAGCATGCCTCTGTGCTGGCATCCAAAAACTCCTGCTTCAGTGCCAACTTGAGCCCAAGATGAGGACAAAACTGAAACTTGTGAGCCCAATCCCAATACTTCACCTTTGGCTTCAATTGCCTCTCCATCCATTGCTGCCTTGCCCTCTTCCTCTTTGCTACTTTCCCTGCAAGGTAAGGATTTCTTTTCATGTCCCCCTAAAGGCTCTCTACAC
>Ga0105163_1001123_pt1 | contig 14470 bp, 8 predicted proteins | sample JNZ110809AmetaG_FD_81531 | JGI IMG/M metagenome (GOLD analysis project Ga0105163, IMG submission 81531) | Hot spring microbial communities from Jinze hot spring, China to study Microbial Dark Matter (Phase II) - JNZ 110809A | ecosystem: Environmental > Aquatic > Thermal springs > Hot (42-90C) >... | reverse complement strand
TGGAATGTAAGTTATCTTAACACCCCACTTGCTTCCATCTCCGATTGCTTTTGGAACTTCATCACTATCTGCGTTGTGAACGATGCCAATTTCTTTTATCCCTGCCTCCGCAACTGTCTCAATCGCATAATGAAGCATTGGTTTGTTTGCAATTGGAATCAAATGTTTGTTCTGTGTATGGGTTAACGGTCTAAGGCGAGTTCCCCTTCCACCACTTGCAATTAACGCTTTCATAATTTTGAAAAATTTTTTGTTTGTAAGTTTCAAATTTTCAAAACAACTTTTCCAAATGCTTCTCTTTCCTCAAGAATTCTGTGTGCCTCTTGCGCTTCTTCAAGCGGTAATATCGTGTGAATTACAGGTTTTAATTTTCCATCCGAGAAAAACTTCAAAACCTCCATAAGTTCTCCCTTGCTTCCCATATAGATTCCCTCAATTGACAAATTTTTCCCGTAAACAAATCTCAATTCAATTGGCACTTCACTTCCACTTGTTGCTCCAAGTGTAATTAATTTACCTCCTTTTTTCAATGATTTCAAACCTTTCATAACAGTGTCAAGTCCAACATGGTCAAGAATCAAATCTATTCCCTCACCTTGCGTTTCAATTTTCAATCTCTCTTGGAAATCCTCTTTCTTGTAGTTTATTAAAACATCTGCTCCTAAATTTTTCGCCTTTTCAAGTTTTTCATCGCTCCCTGCTGTTGTAAAGACAATGGCATTGAAAAGTTTTGCAATTTGAATTGCTGCGATACCAACTCCGCTTCCAGCTGCGTGGATTAAGACCTTCATCCCAGGTCTTATTCCACCCCTTGTGACAAGGGCATGCCACGCTGTTAAAAATACAAGTGGAATTGAAGCTGCTTCTTCAAAATCAAGGTTTGGCGGAATTGGAAGAACATTTTGCGCTGGCAAAGCAACATATTCAGCATAAGTCCCATCTTTTTGAACACCAAGTATATGATAAAGTTTGCAGAAATTTTCTCTCCCTGAAGCACATTCCTGACAGATTCCGCAACCTATACCAGGAGATATTAAAACTTTTTCGCCAACTTTAAGATGCGTAACTCCCTCTCCAACATCTGCGATTATTCCAGCTCCATCAGCTCCGAGAATATGCGGGAATGGAATTTTGTAAAGTCCTTTTCTTATCCAAATGTCAAGATGATTTAAACTGGCTGCTTTGAGTTGAATTAAAACTTCGCCTGCTTTTGGCTTCGGCTGGGGTAAATCCATAAGTTTTAACTTGTCCCTTCCCCCAAATTCGGTTATGGCAACTGCTCTCATCTTTTTCTCCTTTTTTAATGTGGATTTATGAAAAACACAAGCAGAATTATGCTTACTGCTGCGTATTTAAAGTAGTCAAAAGTTTGATTTTTCGTTCTCTTTAAAAAGTTCAATGCGTAAGAAAAAGCAAAAACCACAAGCGCAAGCAGTATGAAAATACCAAAAACATGCACATAACTTAACATTCCACCAAGGAGAGAATAAAAAGAGTGAAATGGATTTATAGGGCTTCCATAAACCAACATCAAATGAAAGACATAAGCAAAGAGCGACTCCATACCGTAAATTTGAAGTGGATGAACCTTTAACTTTACAATCTTTTCAATCTTCCAAATCATATAAAAAACAACAATCACGAAAGCAAGCCGTGAAGATTGCAAAAATGGGCTTGAATAAATGATGAATTGATTTGGGTTTAGCAGGATTTCAAATATGTATTCTGATGCGAACAGAACTGGAAATGAAAGTATGGCGAAGTTGAAAATTTTTTTGAAGAAAGCATCAGCATTTCCCCGAGATGACTCAATCATAAATTTATAACCGATGTAAGCTCCAATCAAAATATATCCAATCCATGGAAAGAGCGGAAATTTTGAACCGTGAAATGTGTTAAGATACTGCGCTATGAATAAAGGCAAAAATTTTGAGAAGTCAACTGTGAAAAGAAACGGGGAAATTAAAAATGAGATAATTCCGAATAGAAACAAAAGTTTTGCGAATTTTTCTTTGTCTTTGATAAAAAACAAGGCAATTTGCATTGAAAGAAGCGAAACCCCGATAACCTGCAAAACATCCGATGAAAAAAGTTGTGCTAATGTTTCAAAGTTTGTTTCATTTATCAACTTTTTCAGCGAAAGATACGGCAGATGAAGAAAATAGCCAAGAAGCACAATGAAAAGAAATTTTCTCAATCGCTTCAAAAATTTTTGTGAAAACCTCGTGTATTCATCAATGTGTTTCAAAGTTGTGATTGAAAAAGCGAACCCAGAGATAAATAAAAACATCGGTGCTGTGAAACCCCGAAAGATTGTGTAGATTTGAAAAGCCAAACTCATTTTTTCACCCGGATTCAAAAGCGCATCCGCAGTGTGTCCGTGTAACATCAAAAGTATTGCAAGCCCGCGGTACACATCAATAAATCTCAAGCGTTTGCTCATACCTTCAGAAATTTCCCAATCCTTTGTTTTATTTTTTCTTTCCCAAAGAACTCAACAAGAAGAGGAAGCTCCGGACCGTGAGTTTTACCCGTAAGCGCTATCCGAATTGGCATAAAAAGATTTTTTCCCTTTATCCCAGTTTCAGATTGTATTTCCTTTGCAATTTGTTTGAATTTTTCTCTGTCTATTTCAGTGTCAAGATTTTCAATCTTATTGATAAATTTCTCAAAGACAATTTTTGTCGTGCTTAGATTCAACATCTCTTGCGCTTCGCCATTCTCAAGTTGAATTTCATCGTTGAAGAATACATCAACATAATCAACAATTTGAGCAAGATATTCAAGATGAGTTCGGACTGCTTCAACGATAATTTTAACTTTTTGAAAGTTTGAAACATCGTAACCTTTTTCTTTCAGAAATGGTATCGCAAGTTGTGTTAATTTGTCAAGGTCGTAGTTTTTTATGTAATGCGAATTCATCCAATTGAGTTTTTTGATATCAAATATAGCACCAGCTTTGTTGACTCTTTCAAGTGAAAATTCTTTTATCAATTCTTCAATTGTGAAAAATTCTCTTTCATCGCCCGGATTCCAACCAAGCAAAGCGATGAAATTAACAACGGCTTCGGGGAGATAACCTTTTGCTCTATAATCTTCAACTGCTACATCTCCCTGTCTTTTGCTTAGTTTCGTTCTATCCGGATTCAAAAGCAATGGCAGGTGAGCAAATTGTGGTTTTTCCCAGTTGAGATATTCATAGAGCAAAATATGTTTGGGCGTGCTCGGGAGCCATTCTTCGCCACGGATCACATGTGAGATTTTCATATAATGATCATCAACGACGACCGCAAGGTGATATGTTGGGAATCCATCTGATTTCAAAATTATTTGATCATCAAGGACTTTAAAATTTATCGTCACATCTCCACGAATTAAATCGTTAAAAGTTATTTCCCCCCATTCTGGAATTTTCATTCTTATTGTCTTTGGTATTCCTTCGTCAAGTTTTTTCTTAACTTCTTCTGGGGTTAATCTTCTACAGGTGCCATCGTATTTCGGGGCTTGACCTGATTTAATTTGCTCTTGACGCATCTTTTCAAGTCGCTCGGGCGTGCAAAAACAATAATAAGCGTGTCCTTTTTCAATAAGTTCAAGAGCATGTTTGTGATAAAGTTCAAGCCGCTGGGACTGAATGTAAGGTCCATAAGGTCCTCCTTTAATCGGACCTTCGTCAAATTCAATTCCAGCCCATTTTAATGTCTCAATTAAATTTTCAACAGCCCCAGGGACAATTCTTGTCTGGTCGGTATCCTCTATGCGAAGGATAAATTGACCGTTGTGTTTTTTGGCAAAAAGATAATTATACAGCGCTGTTCTTAATCCACCAACGTGAAGAAATCCAGTTGGACTTGGAGCAAAACGTGTTCTTACGGACACAACAAGTGTTAAAAATTTGGTTTTACTTGATGTAAAATATACTCAAATGAAGTTTGAAATCCAAAAAAGTTCAACAGTATTAGCAAAACCAAGTCGCTATCCTTTGAACTTGCTTATTCTATTGTCTTTGCGTATTTTTATCATTGAATTCAAAACAAAGTCAGAATTTTTCATGATAAAATTCACGGAGGAGCGACTTTTAAACCTTTTCAAAAATTTTGAAAATGTAAAAGTTGCGGTAATTGGCGACCTTATGCTTGATCGCTACATCTGGGGTAGCGTCAATAGAATTTCTCCAGAAGCACCTGTGCCAGTTATTGAAGTTGAAGGAGAAGATTCAAAACTTGGTGGTGCTGGCAATGTCGCAAACAATATAAAATCTCTCGGTGCGTTTCCGCTTCTTATTGGAGTTGTCGGAGATGATAGAGAAGGTGAAATTTTGTTTGATCTAATGAAACGAGAAGGTTTTAACACAGGTGGGATTATTGTTGATCGTTCAAGACCGACAACGGTTAAAACAAGGGTCATAGCCCATAACCAGCATGTTGTCAGAATAGACAGAGAATCAAGAGAGCCGATAAATTATTCAATTCAAGAAAGAATAAAAGAGATTGTCCTTCAAAACATTCATCAACTTAATGCGATAATAATTGAAGATTACAACAAAGGTGTTATCGTGAGAAATTTAATCCACGATTTGATTGACATTGCTAATAAATATGGCATAGTTATAACTGTTGATCCGAAATTTGACAACTTTTTTGAATTTAAAAATGTGACTGTCTTTAAGCCGAATAGAAAGGAGGTTGAAGATGTTTTAGGTCGTAAAATTGACACAGAAGAAAAAGTAATTGAAGCGGGGAAGATTTTGCTTGAAAGATTAAAGTGTGAATATCTTCTCTTAACACGTGGCGAAAAAGGAATGACGCTTTTCACAAAGAATGGAGATGTAAAACACATTCCGACGAAAGCAAGAAAAGTTGCTGATGTCTCTGGTGCTGGTGATACAGTTATATCAACGATAACAGTTGCCCTTGCAAGTGGTGCTGATATAATTGAATCTGCATCGCTTGCAAATTACGCTGCTGGAATTGTCGTTGAAGAAGTTGGCGTCGTGCCAGTTGATAAAGAAAAACTTTTTAAGGCTGCTCTTCTTGATTCAAAAGGTGAATGGTAGTATGGGAAGAATTGTTAATTTGGATGAAATAATTGAGATAAGAAATAAACTCAAAAACGAAGGGAAAAAAATTGTCTTTACAAATGGTTGCTTTGATATATTGCACAGGGGACATGTTGAATACTTGATTAGAGCGAAAGAACTTGGCGATGTTTTGATAGTTGGTTTGAACAGCGATTCTTCGGTAAGAAAAATAAAAGGTGAAGGTAGACCGATCGTCCCGCAAGAGGATAGAGCGTTTATACTTTCAAATCTTGCTTTTGTTGATTATGTCGTCATTTTTGATGAACCAACACCTTATGAATTGATTTCAAAAATAGTTCCAGATGTTCTTGTTAAGGGAAGTGATTGGAGCGTTGAAAATGTCGTCGGGAGAGATGTGGTTGAAGCAAATGGTGGAAAAGTTGTTTTAATTGAGTTAACACCAAACAGATCAACGACGAACATTATAAAAACCATCATTGAAAGATTCTGCAAGAGATGAAAAAATTTCTCAAAAAACTTTTCAAAGTCGTCTTTTATTTCTCCGCATTGTTTTTGATTTTGATTTCAATCGTCTTGATAATCACGCAGACGGAGAGATTTAGAATTTTCATTCACGATAAAGTTGAATCTGAATTGAGAAAATCAATTGGTGGAGATATTTATCTTGGAAAATTTTATGGCAATTTATTCACAGGGCTTGGCATAGATGGATTTCGCATTGATGTTGATGGCAAAACATTCATTAAAGCATTAAGCATTGAACTCAAATATAATCCCATTGGATTGATCAGAGGAAGTTATTCTTTTGATGAGTTCATAATTTACAAGCCCGAAGTCAATCTCATAAGAGACAGAAACGGAAACTGGAACTATCAAAAAATTATCAAACCGAGAAAAGGGGATGCAAGTGGTAGAATTTCCGTCTCATTTTATAAATTTGTGATTGATGATGGCAAATTCTCTCTTGTTGATTCACTAAATTTGAAAACATCCGCACTTGCAGAAAGTTTGAATTGTATTAATTACCACAATTTCACAATCCACGATATTAATTTAAATTTGAGCGGTTCTTACTCATCTGAAAAAATTGACTTGCGAAGTTTTAAACTTTCCTTTATCGTTGATGAAGGCAAATTTAACGCAGATTTATCTGGAAAAATTTTTATGGATAAAGAGGAATTGCAAGCGAAGGATGTTGAAATTTTAACTGGGAGAAGCAGGGCAAAGTTTAACTTCTTTGCAAGCACGAAGGATAATTTGTTCAAACTTGATAGAAACACGATTGAAAATGTTTATATGAGCGTTTATCTTGTTGCGGATAGTTTCAGTTTCGGTGATTTGACAAAATTTATTCCATCTGTTCATTTCTTAAATGGCTCTCCATCAGTAGAAATTGAAGCGGAAGGGACTTTGAAAGATTTGAAGATAAAAAGGATAAATTCAAAAATTTACGATTCCGAGATTTCAATCACTGGCGAACTTAAAAATGTGATAAAATTTTCAGATTTTTTGATTGATGCCCAAATTCAGAATTCAAAAATTAACACTTCTGACATAGAAAAATTTGTCACACTTGTCAATTTGCCAGAGTTTAAGGTCAAGCAATTTTATCTTGATGGCAGATACATAGGTCATCCGCTTGATTTTACTTCAAGTGTTAATTTCAACTGGGATAAGACAATTGTAAATCTTGATGCGAAACTCAAAATCAAAGATGATTTCGCTTACGATTTGAATTTTAGAGTTTCGGATTTAAATCCAGAAGATATTTTAAACACGGAAAGCATGAGGGGAATTCTCAATTTTTCAGGAAATTTGAGCGGTAAAGGTGTAGGTTTTGATAACGCAGAGGCAAGAGCAAGGGTTGAAATAAGTGAATCTTTTGTGAATAAAGTTTTGCTTCCGAAGTCAAACTTTCTGTTTGATTTGAGAGGTGGCGAATTGAACGGGACTTTTGTCTCAATTTCCGAAGGATTTAAAGGCATAATAGATTTGAATTTAAAAAAAGATGAAGCGAACCAATTTCTGTTAAGTTTGAGTGGGTCTCTGACTGATCTTGATTTGTCTCAAATCAGAACAGATAAACCACATTTTTTGCGAAGTCATATTTCTGGCGATTTTATTCTCAAATTTACATCTGGAAATTTCAAAAAGATGGATTTGTTTGCTCAACTTAATCCGTCAAGTTTCGGAAATTACAAAATTAGCAAATTGCGTTTGAACGCAAGATATACCGAAGATGCACAGAAAAAGAGTTTGAATCTTCAATCAAATATGTTTGACTTAAATCTTGAAGGCAAGTTTAACTTTGATGACCTTTTTAAATCAGTTGGACTTGCGATTAAAACGATTCAAGGTAAAGTCAATGAGAAATTAAACTTTGTCAAGTTTGAAGGCGTAAGTTTTGGCGATCTTAAAAATCAAGTTGAAGTTGATTACAAGATAAAGTTTAAGAACTTAACACCTATTTCTGTTTTTTCAATTGGTCAAATTTTTCAGGCAATTGGAAATCTTGATGGAGTTTTTCTTTCTGATTCGGGAGGATTTTACTTTTACAGCAATGCAAATTTAAAAGACATCGCATATTTGAATTTCAAAGATGGAAAAATTGACACATTTAAATTTGGTTATTTTAACGGAGAAGTTGAGTTTGATTATAAATCAGAAAAGTTGAAGTTTGAGGTCAAAGGTCTTTGTGGAAATTTTGATTCAAGGGTTATGCAATTTGACAGAGCAAATGTTAACTTTGCATTTGAAGAGCCAAATCTTTACGCAGAATTTTCGGGTAAAGCGAGCGATTGGGATGTTGAAATCGTCTCACTGTTTCAGTTTGGGAGCGAAGCGAATAGATATATTTTGAAAAATTTCGTGGGCGAAATTTACGGTAGCAGAATTTACATTGAAGATGAAATTGAATTTTTCCAAACGAAGAGTGGGCTTGTGATAAATCCAGCATCTTTTCTTTTAAATGGTCAAAAATTTTACATCGCTGGCTTCATTGATAAACAAACGCAACAGTTGAGATTGTGGGGTGAAAATTTAAAACTTGACAGCGCATTAAAAACTCAAACATTTTCTGGCGATGTTGATTTCTCAATTTTCGTCTATGGAACACATGATAAACCAAGTTCTGAAGTTGAAATTTTGATCAAAGATTTTATGTATAAAGAAATTAAACTCGGCGAGTTTCAATGTTTTGGCAAGGTTGAGGGTGATGTGATAAATTTGAATTCTTCGCTTTTGACGGAAGTTGGAGATGTAAAGTATAATGCGATGGATATGAACATTTCAATTCCGATGTGGTTTAGGCGGGATGTGAGTGTAAAGTATCCGAAGCCGTATGTTATCGGAAAGATGAAACTTTTCAGATTTCCTGTTGCTGTGTTTGAGCCGTTTATTTCTGATGTGTCAGACCTTCGTGGCGATATAACTGCAAATGTTGATTTTCAAGGGACATTTGACAATCCGAATTTCAAGGGTAATTTTTCGCTTCAAAATTGCATTTTCAGGTTCAAGCCAAACAATAAGTATTATCTTGTTTACGGGAGTGGAAAAATTGATTCAAATGTCGTTTATGTTGAGGATTTGAGTTTGTGGAACAATCCAGATGATTACAGAGATGGCGAAGTTCAAATTAAAGGTGCTGTGTATTTTGATCGTTATTCAATTTCACGGGGAAATTTCAGCATAAATGGGAAGTTGTTAATTGTTGATAAAGAAGGTTTTGGGGATACGGGATTTTACGGCAGGGTTATCGCAGAGACGGGTGGAAATGGTTTGAGTTTAAAAATTGACACTACGGGATTATATTTAAATGGAGAAATTTTGTTATCCGATGTTGATTTAAACTATCTTCCGAAGCGTGCAACGAGTATATCAAAAGGAACTGGATTTGAGTATGTTTATCTAAATCCGTTTGATACGCTCAAAACAGAGGAAACACAAGTTGAACAACTTGTTTATCTTGATATACCTGTTAAAACTGGTGGCGAAAGTTTGGAGGTTAAGAGAAAACATGGAATTTTTTCAAGTTTGAACTACGATCTAATGATTTCAACTTCAAAAAATGCGAAGTTAAATTTGGTTCTTAACACTCAAACTGGCGAAGAATTTTTCGCAGAGTTTACAGGCAGATTAAATTTGAGGAATTATTCTGGTTCAACCCTTGCTTATGGAGAGATTGATATACTTGATCGTTCTTATTATAACTTTTTCAAAAGGTTTAACGCAAGTGGGAAATTAAAATTCACTGGTGATTTAAACAGCCCAGAACTTGACATAATCGCAAGTTATACGGGAACTCACACTGTTTTAACTGATACGATAAGTGCTGGGAAAGTTGAAACGGTTCAAATTAAACTTTTAATCTCTGGGACTCTTTCAAAGCCAATTGTAAAAGTTCAAATGTTTATAGATGGTGAAGATTATCAAAAAGTTTATCCGCACGGTGAAGTTGAATCAGATGCAATCTCGTTTCTTGTCACGGGAAGATTTAAAGATGAATTGACAAGTGGTGAAGTTGCGATGTTTACAGAAAATCTTTGGTCGTCCGCTGGTGCGTCGCTTTTAAGCACCGCTGTTTCTGGAGTTATCACGGATATCTTGCGTGATGTTTTGGGCGGGTTTATAACAAGCACGGAGTTTGGATATTATTCTGGATTTAAAGGTTTGAGAATAACTGGAAATATAGGTGGTGCAGTTATCCAATTTGGAGGTGATATTTTTACAGACATTTCAAAATCTGTCGTCGTCATACAGTATCCGATTTTTAAGAAAATTTTCGGAGGAAATTTGACGATTGAATATCAAAGAAAGCCGATACAATTCTATCAAGAAAAAGAAATTGTAAACAAACTTGGGTTATATTACAGGATAAGATTATGAAGAAAGAAATTGAAACTTCCGAGATCAAGGAAAGAATTTTGAAGTTTTTGAAGAAAAGAGCAAGGAAATCGTTCAGAGCAAAAGAGATTGCGAAAAAACTTGATTTGATTGAAGAGTATGAGATGGGGATTATAAAGCGAATTTTAAATGAGATGGTTGAAAAGGGTGAAATTGTTAAGTTGCCGAGAAACAAATACACATTTAAACCAAATCCGAAAATTCTCGTTGGAAGATTAACCGTAAATCCGAATGGTTATGGCTTCGTTGAAATTGAAGATGATTTGGGTGGTGATATAAAAGAGGTTTTTATTCCGCCGAGATTTATTCACACCGCACTTGATGGAGACAAGGTTGCTGTTTCAGTGATTGAAAAAAGAAAAGGACTTCTTGCGGAGGGTGAAATAGTTGATATAATTGAGCGTGGGAGAAAAGTTATAACGGGAGTTCTTTCAAAGAAAAAGGGGATTTACTTCGTTATCCCAGATGATAAACACATAATTCGGGACTTTTACATCAATGAGAAAAATGTTAAGAAGTTTAACGCTAAAGTTGGAGATAAAGTTGCAATTGAACTTGTTGACTGGATTGATGAGGGTTTCAGCCCAGAGGGAAGAATAATTGAAGTTCTCGGAAAAGCAGGTGAAAATGACGCAGAAATTCTATCAATAGCAAGAAATTATGATTTCCCAACGAAGTTTCCAGATGATGTTTTAAGGGAAGCAGAGAAAATTCCTGATGAAATTCCAGAGTCGGAATATAAAAAACGGCTTGATTTGAGAGAGTTAATTTGCTTTACAATAGACCCAGAAGATGCAAAAGATTTTGATGACGCTGTTTCGCTTGAAGTTCTCCCTGATGGGAAATATAAACTTGGTGTGCATATTGCAGATGTGAGTTTTTATGTTAAAGAAGGAAGCAAAATTGATATTGAAGCATACAGGCGTGGGACAAGCGTCTATCTTGTTGATAGAGTTATCCCGATGTTGCCAGAGAAATTGTCAAATAATGTTTGCAGTTTGAATCCAAATGTTGATCGGCTTGCGTATTCTGTTTTTATGATTGTGAATTCAAAAGGAGTTGTGGAAGATTATTCATTTCACAAAAGCATAATAAGAAGCAAGCGAAGATTTACATATGAAGAAGTTCAAAGGATAATTGAAACAGGTGAAGGTGATTTTGCGGATATAATTCTTGAAATGCACAAGTTGAGCAAAATTTTATTGAAGAAGAGATTGCGTGAAGGAAGCATTGACTTTGAAACTCCAGAGGTGAAGTTCAAACTTGATGAAGAAGGAAGACCGATTGAGATTATCAAGAAAGTTCGTCTTGATAGCCACAGGTTGATAGAGGAATTTATGTTGCTTGCAAATCAGACGGTTGCAAAGCATGTTGGAAAGATGAATAGAAAAAATCGTGAGTATCCATTTGTTTACAGAGTTCACGATCTTCCAGACCCAGCAAAGTTGAAAAATCTTGCTGAATTTGTGAGAAAACTTGGATTTAAATTTGAAATTGATTCAAAACCACTTTCAAAATCAATTCAAAAACTCCTTGCACAGGTAAAAGACACAGAATATGAATATCTTGTCAATGACATAGCAATTAGATCAATGGCGAAGGCAATTTATTCGGAAAAAAATATAGGTCATTTCGGGCTTGGCTTCAAATACTACACTCATTTTACATCTCCGATAAGAAGATACCCTGACCTTGTCGTTCATCGCCTTCTTTATGAATATACGGAAGGAAAAGTTGATGATGAAAGATTAAATCAGATTGCAAGAAAACTTCCAGAAATTTGCAAACATTCTTCTGAAATGGAAATAAAAGCGATGGAAGCAGAGCGAGAATCAATTAAGTTTAAACAAGTTGAGTATATGAAAGAACATGTTGGGAGAGTTTTTGATGGCATTATTTCGGGAGTTCAAGATTTTGGATTGTTCGTTGAAATAAATGATATACTTGTTGAAGGACTTGTCAAGGTTCGTGATATGAACGATGATTATTACATTTACGATGAGAGTCAATATGCTTTGATAGGGAAATATACGAAGAAAGTTTATCGGCTCGGGGATAAGGTTAGAGTTAGAGTTGTAAGAGTTGATGAAGTTTCAAGGGAAATTGATTTTGTTCTTCTGGGAAAGATATCAAGGTGAAGATGGCGAAAATTTACATTGGGACATCTGGTTATTTCTACAAACATTGGGTTGGGAGATTTTATCCAGAGAAGATGTCAAAGAACAAATGGCTTGAGTATTATTCAAAAGTTTTTGACACAGTTGAACTTAACACAACATTTTATCACTTGCCGAGAGCGAAAACGCTTGAAGGATGGATAATGAAGACACCGAAAAATTTTATTTTTTCTGTTAAGATTCACCAAACTATAACGCATATAAAACGGCTGAAAAATGTAAGAAGCGATTTTTATGGATTTATGAAAGTTATAAAACCGTTAAGAATTTACGGACGAATTGGTTGCATACTGCATCAATTCCCGCCAGACCTTGAATATGATGTCTCTCTTTTAAAAGATTACATCTCTTTGCTTCCGAAGGGATATAGACATGTGTTTGAATTCAGAAACCCCGAGTATTTCAACGATATTATTTTTCTGGTTTTGAAGGAGAATAAAATTGGGTTATGTATTTCACACATGCGTGGACTTGAGACGCCCCCTATTTCAACTTCTGATTTTGTTTATTTCAGATTTCATGGACCTGAAGAAAGATACAGGTCAATTTACAGCGAGGAACAGATAGAAAAGTTTGCAAAGTTAATCTGGGGTTTCTTGCTTGAGGATAAAACTGTTTTTGTTTATTTTAACAACGACTTCAACGCTTATGCTGTTGAAAATGCGTTAAGTTTGAAGAGAGCCATTTTAAACTTGATAAATTCAAAACAAATGGAGGACGAAAGATGAAACTTTCAAAAATTGCTCTTTTAACATTGTTTTTCAATTTCATCGCTTTTTCTCAAATAACGATTAACAATTTTTTAACGGAGGACGCAAAAAGAGCGATGAATTATATCACCGAAGATTATATCAAAGCAAATGTCCAGTTCCTTGCAAGCGATTTGCTTGAAGGAAGGGGCACGGGTTCAAGGGGCGAACTTCTTGCAGCGACTTATATTGCAACACAGTTTAAACTTTTCGGACTTGAACCAGGTGGTGATAATGGCTCATATTTTCAGAAAGTTCCGCTTGTTGGAATCACAACTTTTCCAGATAATGAGATGGTGATAAAAGGCAAAGATGGCAAGGTTAAGGCAAAGTTTAGATATTACGATGAATTCATTGCTGCTTCTGGTGTGAGAGAGAATTTTGTTTCAATTAAAGACGCAGATATTGTTTTTGTCGGTTATGGGATTGTCGCTCCGGAGCAAAACTGGGATGATTACAAAGGAGTTGATGTTTCAGGTAAAATTTTGCTTATGTTGAACGATGATCCACCTGCTACGCCAGAAGAGCCGAATTTATTCGGAGGCAAGGCAAGAACTTATTATGGAAGATGGACTTACAAATATGAAATTGCAGCGAAAAAAGGAGCTCTTGGTGCTATAATAATTCACACAACTCCATCGGCTGGCTACGGTTGGAATGTCGTTCAAAGTTCATGGTCTGGTGAAGAATTTGAGCTTGCAAATGATACCGAGCCAAAAATTAAACTTAAAGGTTGGCTCACGGAAGATGCATCAAGAAAATTAGTTGCTCTTGCTGGAAAAAATCTTGATCAACTTTTTGAATTAGCAAAGAATAGAAGTTTTAAACCCGTTGATCTCGGCTTAAAACTTTCGCTTAATATGAGAGTAAAGTCAAGAGAAATTGTCTCGCAAAATGTTGTCGGGATTTTGAGAGGTGGAGATGAAAAATTGAAAGATGAATATATTGTTTTGACATCTCATCACGATCATCTTGGCATAGGTAAACCTGTTAATGGTGATTCAATTTACAACGGGGCTCTTGACAATGCTTCTGGAGTTTCAGCTCTTTTAACACTTGCAAAAGCATTTTCGGAGTTGAAGATTAAACCTCGTCGTTCAATTATGTTTGTTTCTGTAACTGCCGAAGAAGCTGGACTTCTTGGGTCAAAATACTTTGCACAAAATCCTCCTGTTCCAACTGTTAACATAATTGCAAATATAAATGTTGATGGAATAAACATTTGGGGAAAAACGAAAGATGTCGTTTTAATCGGTATGGAGAAAAGCACGCTTGGTGATATAATCAATGAAATTGCGAATAAGTATCAGGGTAGATATGCAAAGCCAGATCAATTCCCAGAACTTGGTATGTTTTACAGGTCTGACCAGTTTAGTTTTGCGAAGGTTGGAATTCCAGCAATTTTCTTTGACAATGGCGTTGAATATGTTGGAAAACCAGAAGATTACGGAAGGAAAGTTGTTGAAGAATACATAAAGAAAAATTATCATCAACCGAGCGATGAATATAACGAATCGTGGGTTCTTGATGGTGCTGTTGAAGATACGAAACTTGTTTTTATGGTGACATATTATCTTGCAAACGCAGATACAAAGCCAGAG
>Ga0105163_1001121_pt1 | contig 14480 bp, 16 predicted proteins | sample JNZ110809AmetaG_FD_81531 | JGI IMG/M metagenome (GOLD analysis project Ga0105163, IMG submission 81531) | Hot spring microbial communities from Jinze hot spring, China to study Microbial Dark Matter (Phase II) - JNZ 110809A | ecosystem: Environmental > Aquatic > Thermal springs > Hot (42-90C) >... | reverse complement strand
TCCTTCACAAGGATAATTGTCGTTTTCCATTTTTTGAAGCAGGCCCTCGGGGTTCAACAAATGCCACCGAGCCAAGTTCTTGTCGGGCTTGCTCTTTTCTTAACATTTTTTATTATGTCTCCAGTTTGGGATAGAATCAACAAGGACGCAATTCAACCTTACCTCAAAAATGAAATAAATCAGGAAGAAGCATACAACAGGGCGATAAAACCGATTCGTGAATTCATGTTTAAACAAGTTCGTGAGGATGACCTTGCTCTCTTTGTATCGCTTTCAAATCTCCCAAAACCTAATAACAAGGATGAAATACCAACCCATGTCCTGATCCCAGCTTTCGCTATAAGTGAGTTGAAAATTGCCTTTCAAATTGGATTTTTAATTTATATACCATTTTTGATGATTGATTTAATTGTTGCAAGCGTTTTGATGTCAATGGGGATGATCATGCTTCCACCCGTGATGATTTCACTTCCATTTAAAATTTTGCTTTTCATTTTAATTGATGGTTGGCATCTTGTCGTCCAATCGTTGATCCAAAGTTTTCGTTAAAATAAAAAATTAAATGTTCGGATGACGGAGCAATTCATAATTCATCTTGCAAGAGAAACATTCTTCACAGCACTTTTAATCTCAGCTCCGATTCTTATAGCCTCAGCCATTGTTGGATTGATAATCTCAATCTTTCAATCAGCGACTTCAATAAATGAGATGACCTTGACTTTCGTCCCAAAACTTGTAGTTATAGCAATTGTTATAGTTATTTCTTTGCCGTGGATAATTGATGTCATCGTTACTTTCACACGGGAATTGTTCAGCCAGATACCAAACATAGCGAAGTGATTTGATGGAGTTTTATCTTTCAACATTTTATGTTTTTATTTTGATTTTTGTTCGTGTTTTGAGTTTTCTTTCAACAGCTCCACTTTTGGGGCATTCTGTTTTGCCCTTTCAACTGAGGTTCTGGTTGGGCATTTTTTTAAGTTATACTCTTTTGTTCCTCGTTGATTTAAGAAATTTGAATTTATCTTTTGATTTGCTTGGTTTTGTTATACTTGTTTCAAAAGAAATTTTCCTTGGTTTAACGCTTGGTTTTTCAAGCTCAGTTATGTTTTATTCAGTTCAATTTGCTGGGCATTTGATCGGTTTTGATATCGGGTTTTCAACTTCAACCGCTTTTGATCCCGAACACTCAGAGCCAATTCCGACATTGAGTCAATTCAAGCATTACCTATCTATTTCTATATTTTTGATGTTAAATGGTCATCATTTTTTAATTCAAGTTTTAAAGTCAAGTTTTGAGCTTGTCCCGATCTCGTCTTTTTCTGTGGATTCTAACTTTATCAATTTTAGCCTTAAATTAATTACTTTTGTTTTCGTCTCCGCTGTTAAGATAAGTGCCCCAGTTCTTGTGGCATTATTTTTGACCGATTTATCAATTGGAATTTTATCTCGTGTTTTCCCGCAAATGAACATATTTATGTTTGCTTTTTCTTTAAAAGTAATGATCGGGTTTCTCGCTTTAATGGTGACGGTGCCATTTTTCGTTTTTGTATTTAAAAAGATCCTCTTGACATTTGAAGGCGATCTTGTTGAAATGTTAAAATTAATAGGTTCATAGGAAAATGGCGGAGGAATTCCAAGAGCGAACTGAACAAGCAACGCCGAAACGAAGGGAGGATGTAAGAAAGAAAGGAAAAATTGCAAAAAGTTATGAGTTTAATTCCGCAATTGTTATCCTTGTATCCATCCTTGTTTTATACTTTGGTGGAAGCCATGGTTATCAGAAAATTTCAAACCTAACGAGATTTGTTTTTTCAAATCTACACCTGATTGAAATCTCAAAAGATAACGTTCAAAAATATGTGACCTTTTTCTTTTCTTTTTTCAGTTTAAATTTTTTACCGTTCTTAATTTTTTTAATGGCAATTGGGGTTGGAGCAAACATCATTCAAAGTGGGTATATTTTTACACTTGAACCCTTGAAGTTTGATTTTGACAGGCTGAACCCGATCAATGGAATAAAAAGAATTTTATTTTCAAGACGAAGTTTATTTGAACTTGGAAAGGGATTTTTAAAAATTGGGGTAATTGGATTGACATCATATTTTGTCTTGAGAGGGGTTATTGATGATGTAATAGTGTTGATGGATTCTGATGTTAACAAAATTTTCAACCTTATGTCAAGTTTAGCATTTTCATTGCTGTTGAAGACGGGGATGGTTTATTTTTTGCTTGCTATTTTTGACCTTGCATTTCAAAGATGGGAATATGAGCGTGAGTTGAGGATGACAAGGCAGGAGATTAAGGAGGAGATGAAAGAACTTGAGGGTGATCCTCTTGTTAAGTTGAGGATAAGACGAAGGCAGAGGGAAATCGTAAAAATGAGGATGATGCAAAATGTTCCAAAGGCAGATGTTGTAATCACAAACCCAACACATATTGCCATTGCGTTAAAATATGAGCCTGAAAAGATGAACGCTCCAAAAGTTGTCGCTAAAGGGATGAATTTGATTGCGGAGAAAATAAAAGAAATCGCAAAACGGCATGGGATTCCAATAGTTGAAGATAAGCCACTTGCACAAGCGCTTTATAAATTGGTTGAGATTGATGAGGAAATTCCACCTCAGCTTTACAAAGCGGTTGCTAAAGTCCTCGCTTATGTTTTCAATTTAAAAAAGAAAAATTTTAAGAGTGTAGTATGAATCAAAATTCTGGATTTTTGCAAAATTTGGGAAGGAACACTGATATTTTGCTTGCGGTTGTAGTGATTTCAATTCTTGTTTTTATGATTTTACCATTGCCACCTTTCCTTTTGGATATCTTGATTGCTTTTAATATTACATTTTCAATTCTCGTCCTTTTAATTTCAATGTATATAACAAGTCCACTTGAGCTTTCCATTTTTCCTGGGCTTTTGCTTATACTTACGCTTTTCAGGTTAAGTTTGAATGTTGCCTCAACAAGATTAATACTCGGTGATGGTTACGCAGGTAAAATAATTTTTGCGTTTGGCTCTTTTGTCGTTAAGGGGAATTATATTGTCGGCTTCATCGTGTTTTTAATTTTAGTTGTAATACAATTTGTCGTAATCACAAAAGGTGCTGGAAGAATTGCTGAGGTTGCAGCAAGATTTACACTTGATGCCATGCCCGGGAAACAAATGAGCATTGATGCGGATTTAAACGCTGGACTTATAACCGAAGAAGAGGCACGAAGAAGAAGGGAGTTAATTCAGAGGGAAGCAGAATTTTACGGAGCGATGGATGGTGCAAGCAAATTTGTCCGTGGGGATGCGATAGCAGGATTAATTATAACTGTAATAAACATTATAGGTGGTTTGATAATTGGTGTTTTACAGCGCGGGATGAGCTTTGCCGATGCACTTCAAACTTACACTCTTCTTACAATTGGAGATGGTTTGGTTTCGCAAATACCAGCTTTGATTATCTCAGTTTCGGCTGGGCTGGTTGTGACAAGAAATGCGTCTGGGAACCAATTTGATGTTGAAATAAAGGGACAGATTTTCCAACGCCCCAAAGCTTTGTTAATCTCATCTGGGGTGCTCGCATTTTTTGCGATTGTCCCAGGGCTTCCAATGTTGCCGTTTTTAATTCTATCTGTGATAAGTGGCGTTGCGGGTTATTTCGGGACAAAGGTTGAAAGATCTAAAATTGGAATTCAAGAGGTTAAGCCAAAACAAATCCAACAACAAGAAGAAAAGGTTGAAAAATTAATCCAAATAGACCCAATTGAAGTTGAAATTGGATATGCATTAATTCCACTTGCAGATGAAGAACAAGGTGGAACTTTATTTAAGCGGATAATTGGCATAAGAAAGCAATTAGCTCTTGAACTTGGTATCATCGTCCCACCGATAAGAGTAAGAGATAACATTTATCTTGAGCCGAATGAGTATGTGATAAAAATTCGTGGAAATAAAGTGGTATCTGGTGAAGTTAAACCAGGTTATTTACTTGCTATGAATCCTGGCACAGTTCAGGAGGAGATCCAAGGTGCTGTGAAAGTTAAAGAACCAGTTTATGGATTTGAAGCGTATTGGATTCCGGAACATAAAAAAGAAGAGGCGGAGATAATGGGTTATACGGTTGTTGAACCCACATCTGTGATTATAACACATCTTATTGAAGTTTTGAGAAAAAATGCTGGAAAGATTTTAAGCAGACAAGACACGAAAACATTGATTGATAATTTGCGTGAGGATTATCCAGCGCTTGTTGAAGAGATAACACCCGATGTTCTTCCTGTTGGAACGATCCAGAAAGTTTTGCAAAATCTTTTAAACGAGGGGATACCAATTCGGGATATGGTCACAATTCTTGAGGCATTGCTTGATTATTCAAGGGTTACAAAAAATGTTGATGTTTTAACTGAATATGTGCGCCACTCGTTATCTGAGACAATCGCTCGCCTTTATCAAGATGAAAACGGGATTATCCATGCAATTCAGCTTGATCCAAAGATAGAAGAAATAATAACTCAATCACTTCAACAAACTTCATCTCAATCAAGCACAACGCTTGGATTATCTCCGGATGTGATAAAAGCAATTAATTTAAGTCTTGAGGAAAATGTTAAAAAGATGAAAGAGTTGGGGCATAAACCAGTGGTGATTTGTTCGGCAACGGTTCGTTTGTATTTCTATCGTTTAATCCATTCAGTATTTCCAGATGTGAGCGTGATCTCCTATACCGAGCTTCCAAGTGATATTGATATTGAAATAATCGGCAGAGTGAAAATTAATAACGCTTGATGGGGGTTGATCTTTTGTGTGGGTTAAGAATTCAATTTGTCGGACGTTAATTTTCGTTTGAAGTTGAAATTTCATTTTTTCGTTTTTTTGATTTATCTTATGCGTGTTGGAAAATTAAATAAAGCTAATTTCAAGATGGACAGACTTTGGGCTCCTTGGAGAGCAAAGTATATTGAAAGCTTTGCAAGTGAAAATTCTGAGGAGAAGAAGGAATGTTTATTTTGCGAAAAAGCAAAATCAAGTGAAGACGAAAAAAATTTTGTGCTTTATCGGGGAGAAAAGTGTTATATAATAATGAATCTCTTTCCCTACAATTCTGGTCATATAATGGTGGTGCCATATAAACATACATCAAGTTTCTCTGATTTAACTGATGAAGAAATGCTGGATGTGATGAGAGTTATAAAAAGAGGGATATTGGCTCTTGAAATAGCTCTTAAACCGCATGGATTTAATGTGGGGGCGAATCTGGGTAGGGTGAGCGGAGCTGGTATTGCAGAACATATCCATTTTCATATCGTTCCAAGATGGAATGGGGACACAAATTTTATGCCTGTCATTTCTGAAACCAAGGTCATATCCGAACTTCTCTCTGACACATATAAAAAGCTTAAAGACGCCCTGTCTAAAATATCCGATTAAACCGAGGTTTTATTTTTTACATCAAAATAGGTGAAGAAACAAGTAAAACAAAATTGGAGAAAAAACATGCTTAAAAAGAAGTTTTCGTTTTTGCCGCTTATCCTTGCGGTGCTTCTTTTAATTGGCGGTTGCACAAAGGAATCTGAAATTGTCTCATCTCTTTCAAATGCTGATAAGGAAGTCATTAAACAGATAATTGAAAATGATGATTTTATCGCAACAGCTGACGCTTCTTTAAATGATGGAACATATCTTCCAATGGATTTTGATTTCGGTTCATTTTCAAAGGAAATTTATCCTTTGAGATGGGGACGTGTTGTAAAAAAGGTAACCAAAGAATATAACTATGAACAGGTGAATGATACGCTTGTCGTTGTGACTATCACAAGAACGGTTGAATCAGATTTGAAAATTGCAGCAACTTATACTCAAGGGAATAAAACCCCCGACACAATTATAACGAAGCCCTTAAATGAAGTTTTCAGGAGAAAAGTTCAGGTTGTAAAGAAAGAAAGTGCGGACACATCAAGAGCAAGGAAGTGGAGAGTTTGGGCTGTTTCGCTTGTTCAGGGGGGAACTGAGAATTCAAATATAACGATTAAGAAAATTTCCTTAACATTGCCAAATGGTGATGTTATTGAAGTGACAGATCCATTGAATCAGTTTTATCGTCCTGGATTTCTTGGGCATCGTGGTGGGATTCCATCATTTAACCCTGCTCAAAATGTCAAAGTAAGCGTGACAGTTCAAAGCTCTGCTCCGGATACAGACCTTGTTTCAATGACATTTGGAGTTGACAGATTTGGATTTCATAGGGCAAGGAAACTATTTAAGATGGTTTCGCAAAATGGAAATGAAGAAGTTTATGAGGCTGATGTAAAGGTTCATATGCACAGAGGTTCGTTTAATGCGATGATTCACGCTATTTCAAGGGAATCGCTCTTTGATGATTCTGCTCCAGTTTCGGTTTCTGTTTGGGGTGTTCCATATGTTGTATTTTAACTGAGACATAAGGGCGGGGAATCCCGCCCGTTTTTTATATAAAAATGTGAAGTGCGTTGATGGTGGACAAAACAGATATAGAACTTGTAAATGAATTTAAAAATGGAAATACATCCGCATTTGATGAGATCGTTAGAAGATATCAAAAGAAAGTTTATTCTCTTGCGAGGAAAATTCTCACGAACCACGATGATGCTGATGATGTTGCACAGGAAGTTTTCATTAAACTTTTTCATTCGCTCTATGAATTTAAAGGTGAATCAAGCTTATTTACTTGGATTTACCGAATTACGATAAATGAGTGCAATAGCCTCTTGAGAAAGAAAAAGATTAGAGAAATTATTCCGATTGATGAAGTCGTTAATTTTTTGAGACAAAATGAAACGCCTGAACAAGAACTGATTAATAAAGAAGAAAAGAAACTGATTGAAAAAGCTATTGAAAAGCTTCCACCAAAACAAAGAGCCGTGTTTGTGATGCGTTTTTTTGAAAATCTTGAGTATGAAGAAATTTCCAATATATTGAAAAAACCTGTTGGAACTCTAAAAGCAAATTATTTTCATGCTGTAAAAAAAATACAAAAGTTCATAAAAAATGAAATGCAATGAAGTCAAAAATAACCTTGTTGATTATGCAACTGGGAAGTTAGAATCTGAAGAGATAGCAAAACATCTTGAGGTATGTGAAAGCTGTAGGATTGAGCTTGAGCAAATAAAGGAAGTCGTTTCAATTTTAAGCGAATATGAGGTTGAAGAGCCGACGGAATTTTACTGGTCAAATTTTCTCAGTCGGGTGAAACGCAAAATTGTTGAGCGTGAAAAAAATGTTAAACTTCTTGCCTTGAAACCTGTTTTCGTTGCTCCATCTATTGCGGTTATAATAATTGGTTTTTTGTTAGGGATTGGGTTATCAGATTTATTTGTGAGTCGTGATGAAATTTACTTTTCGCAGGTTCCAAATTTTGAGATGACGGGAGTTTTAATAAAACCGTCTGATTTTGATGATCTAAATAGTGAAACAATTGAACAGGCAATTTTTTACCTCTATGATAAGTATCAGATTCCCAATCTTGATGAAGTAAATTATGACTATCGCAACATTGATATTGATGAAGTTTTAAAAAGGATTTCAAACAAATTTTGAATTTTCAAAATGAGAAAGACGATTTTAGTTTTCGGGATGATTGCTTTTTTAGTTATGTCTTCGTTTTCGCAGGGTTTTATGGGTCAAAGGTGGAGGGAACGAATACTTGAATTTAAGAAGGTTCGCCTTCTTGAAATTTTAAAACTTGATGAGCAAACATCTGTTAAGTTTTTAAGTAGGTATACAAAATTTTCTAATGATATTGATGCGATTGAAGTTGAGAGGGAGAGAATTGTAAATGAAATTGAGGCAAAATTGAGAAAAGGGGATAAGGATGGGTATGATAGGGCAATTCAAGGGTTAATTGATCTTGGGAAAAAGGAATATGAACTGCGTTTGAATTTTTACAAGGAGTTAAAAGAAATTTTGACGGATCAACAGATAGCTCAAGTTATAGTTTTTGAGAGAAATTTTAGACGTGAATTTATGGAGACAGTGCGTGAGATGCAGAGGGAGAGAATGAGGAGAAGATTTTAAAAATTTACTGATTTAAAATTTTTTCATAGAAGATTTCATATTTTGGAATTATCAAATTTTTGTCAAAAAGTTTTTCTGCTCTTTCCCGTGCTTTTTCTGAAAATTCCCTGTATTTGTTCTCATCCTCAAGGAGTTCAATAACATACGAAGCCATTCTTTCAACATTTCCGACTTCTGTTAGATAGCCTGTTTCACCGTGAAGAACAACCTCGGGGATTCCGCCAACATTAGTTGCTATAACGGGAATGCCACAGCTCATAGCTTCAAGTGCAGAAAGCCCAAAGCTTTCCATTTGGCTTGGGAGAAGAAATATATCTGCAGAGCACAAAATCTCGTGTAACGCTTCTTGTTTTCCCAAAAATACAACATCATCATAAAGTTTAAGTTGTCTGCAGAGGTTTTCCGCATCGCTTCTTTCGGGTCCATCTCCGACGAAAACAAGTTTGCTTGGTATCTTTTTTCGCACAAGATCAAAAACCTTTACAGCATCTTGAACTCTCTTAACTTTTCTGAAATTGGAAACATGGATTAAGATTTTTTCATCCTTAGGTGCAATTCTTTTTCTCAATTGAGGATTTTTACTCGGTTTAAATGTTTCGGTATCAACAAAGTTTGGTATAACTTCAATTTCACGGTTTATATTATATGTTGAAATCGTTGTCTCACGGAGATATTTTGAAACCGCTGTAACGCCATCGCTTGCTTCAATTCCAAACCTAACAACTGGTGTAAAGCTTGGTTCAAGTCCCACCAGTGTTATATCTGTTCCATGGAGCGTTGTGATTACTTTAATTTTATTGTTGAGAATCATTTTTGCGAGGATAGCGCTTGTTGCGTGTGGAATTGCGTAATGAACATGGATTATATCAAGTTTATTAAATCGTGCAACATCTATGATTTTGCTTGCGAGGGCATCAGTATAAATTGGGAATTCAAACAATGGATACTGGTAGAGTTCAACTTCATGAAAGTATATGTTGGCAAGGAATTTATTTAGTTTTATAGGTATTGCGTAGCAAATGAAGTGAATTTCATGCCCTTTGCTGGCAAGGTTTTTCCCAAGCTCTGTTGCTACGACCCCGCTTCCACCATAAGTTGGATAACATATGATTCCAATTTTCATGGTTTTCCTCATAAATTTTTTGTTATAAAAATTTAAAAACAGTATTTCACAGTTGCAATTTTGGGAATTAATGTATATTTTAAAGTTGAATAGAGATGAATGAACTTTTTGAACAAATTTTTGTTAGTTATTTTTGAGTTAAATGAAATATGATCACAAAGATGTTGGTTATTCAAGATAAATATCAGGCTAATTTGAAAAAGCTTCTTGATGTATGCAGGAAGAACCTTAAAAATTTCAATGAAGATCTTATAACTCGGGCTTTCTGGTTTAGTTACAATGCGCATAAGGACAATTATCGTGCATCTGGGGAACCTTATTTTAATCATCCCTATGAGGTTGCAATGATTGTTGCTAATGAGATCCCGCTTGATGATATATCCGTTGCGAGCGCACTTCTTCATGACATAGTTGAGGATACAAGCTTTACGATTGAAGATATACAAGCGGAGTTTGGAGAGAAGATAGCAAGAATTGTTGATGGGCTTACGAAAATAACAGGAATTTTTGAGGCGGATACTCGGAATGTCGTTGAAGCTGAAAATTATCGTAAACTTTTAATAGCTCTTTCAACGGATATTAGAGTAATTCTTGTCAAGTTTGCTGACCGCCTTCATAATATGAGGACGCTTGAATATCTTCCTGAACATAAAAGAAGAAGGATCGCAAAGGAAACGCTTGAAATTTACGCTCCACTTGCACATAGATTTGGGCTTGCTCAAATAAAGTGGGAACTTGAAGATCTTGCGTTTAAATATCTAAATCCAGAGGCTTATGAGGACATAGCAAGACGGGTTGCTCAAACAAGGAAACAAAGAGAAGAATATATCAAAGAGTTCGCAAAACCAATTGAAAAAGCCCTCGCTGAACGCGGATTTAAATTTGAGATAAACGGTCGCCCTAAGCATCTGTATAGCATTTATAATAAAATGATCAAAAGAGGGAAAACGTTTGAAGAACTTTACGATCTATTTGCAGTGCGAATTATACTTGATACGGATAACACAACAGATTGTTGGACAGCTTATGGAATTGTTACGGATATATATAGACCCGTTCCAGAAAGATTTAAGGATTACATAACAAATCCAAAGTCAAATGGTTATCGTTCAATTCACACAACTGTTATTGGTCCTGAGGGAAAAATGGTTGAGGTTCAAATAAGAACACGCGCTATGCATGAGATCGCTGAGAAGGGACTTGCTGCGCACTGGAAATATAAAGAAAATATCACGGAAACAGACAAACAATTTGAGCAATGGATAAAATGGGTTCGCGATATACTTGAAAATCAAACTGATATAAATGAGTTTGTTGAAGATCTTAAACTTAATCTTTACCAGGATGAAATTTATGTTTTCACGCCGAAAGGAGATTTGAAAATTTTGCCAAGGGGTGCAACACCTGTTGATTTTGCTTTTGAAATCCATACTGAAATCGGGCTTCGCTGTATCGGGGCTAAGGTCAATGGTAGAGTCGTCCCGCTTAATTATCAGCTTAAAACGGGTGACCAAGTTGAGATAATAACGGGTAAGCATCGCTTACCGAGCAGAGATTGGTTAAACTTCGTTGTAACATCAAAAGCGAAATCGCAGATAAGAAAATGGATAAACGAGGAGAAAAGACGGCTTGTTGATATCGGTAAAGAGATATGGGAAAAGAAGGTTAGAAAAAGCAAAATACACATAAACGATGATGAACTTTTAAAAATAGTCAGGGAGCTTTACAAGGTTGATAATCTTCAAAAGTTTTATCTTGGAATCGCAGAAGGCGAATTTGATTTGGTTGATGTTGTAAGAAAAATTAAAGAAAGGCAAGAAGCAAAGGAAACCACAAAGTACGATAAAGAGGTAATTGATAATGTTATAGGCGAAATTTTAAAGCCACAGAAGGCAATAGTTATAGATGGAACGGGTTTCAATTTGCTTTATACATTTGCGAAGTGCTGTCATCCTGTTCCAGGGGATGATATCATTGGCTTTGTAACAAGAGGTGAGGGGATAAAAATACATCGTCGTGACTGCATCAATGTTGAAAGGTTAAAAGAACAGGACGAGGATAGATTTGTGGAAGTGGTGTGGTCTACCATACTTGATGGGATGGCTTTTCCAGTTGGTATAGCAATTGAAGGCGAGGATAAACCAGGAGTGCTTAAAGAGATCACAACTGTAATTTCAGGATATCAGAATACAAATATAAAAGCTGTTAACATTGAAACTCAAAATTCAATTTTCCGTGGAATTATAATAGTTGAGGTGAAAAACCTTGAGCATTTGAATGTCCTGATTGATAAATTAAGAAGAATTGAGAGTGTTTACAGTGTCTCAAGATACCAGGAAAAGTAAACCTTCTACGGGTAGGATAATGGGGATTGACTTCGGAAGTAAAAGAATTGGGATCTCCATCAGCGACCCAACTTTGACAATTGCCCAGGGCTTACTTGTTCTTGAAAACAATCCCGAATTTTTTGATAAGGTAAAAGATATTTGTTTTAAATATGATGTCAAATTAATTGTTGTCGGTTTGCCGATAAGTTTGAGTGGGAGATATTCAAGTAAGACAAATGAGGTTTTAAAATTCGTTGATAAACTTAAGTCAAAATTGAAAATTGATATCGTCAAATGGGACGAAAGATTTACCACGAAGATCGCTCAAAGGGCAAAGATTGAAATGAATCTGAAAAAGAAGAAGAGAAAAGAGAAAATCTTTGATGATATTATCTCTGCCACCTTAATTTTGCAAAGTTATCTTGATTTTTTGAAAAACAAAGAGAAATTTGATGGGGTAGAATGAAATTTAAGTTGCTTGCTTTTTTTGTAGTTTTATTATTTCTGGGCTATTTGATTTATGAATTTATCAGGATTGACAGAGAGATTAAAACTCTTAAGTATGAAAATCCGAAGATGACAGCGCTTATGAAACAACGAATGGAGGAGGCGAGGAGAGAAGGGAAATCATATCGTATAAATCAAGTCTGGATACCGATTTCAAAGGTTTCTCCATATTTAATAGAAGCAGTGATTGTATCTGAAGATGCGAGTTTTTTTGACCATCAGGGGGTTGATTGGTATGAGGTTAGGGAATCAATCAAAAAAAATCTTCAGCGTGGGAGAATTGCGAGAGGTGCGAGCACCATAACGATGCAAGTTGCGAAAAATTTATTCCTTTCAACTTCAAGAGATCCATTAAGAAAGCTTGCGGAAGTTATAATCGCTTTTAGAATAGAACAAAAGCTTTCAAAGAGAAGGATTCTTGAGATCTATTTGAATATAATTGAGCTTGGTGATGGGATTTTTGGGGTTGAATCGGCTTCAAGAAAGTATTTTGGTAAATCTGCATCTGAGTTGACGATGGAGGAAGCAGCTCGGCTTGCTTCAATAATTCCAAGTCCATTGCGGTATACTCCAAATTCAAATAAAAGATTTGTTTCATGGAGAAGCAAGATAATTTTGAATAGAATGATCGCAAGGGCAAAAATAAAAGAGGGGGTATCAGATGAGCCCAGAGCAATTGAGTAATATTCTATTTGAGGGGGAAGGATTAACAGTTGAGTTTAAAAGAAAGGTTTCATCGCCTGAGAAAATTGCAAAAGCTATGATTGCGTTTGCAAATACTCATGGAGGGGTTTTAATTTTTGGAATTGATGATGATGGTAGTGTGGTTGGTGTTAACAGTGAAAAGGAGGAGATTGATTTGATTTTTACAGCAGCAAGGGAACACTGTTATCCGCCGATAGAGCCGAAGATTGAAATTCTGGAATTTGAAGGCAAAGATGTTATCGTGGTGACTGTTGAAAGAAGCGAAACGAAACCACATTATCTTGTCAGCTCAAATGGGGATGCTGGAAAGGTTTTTATAAGGCTTGGTTCTCAAAATGTCATAGCCAGTGATGAGATGGTGAAACTTTTAAAATGCGAGAAAGATGAACAACCGCTGAGAATAACAATTGGAGAAAGGGAAAGGCGACTTTTGAATTACCTTGATAATTTCGGCAGAATAACTGTGAAGGAGTTTAGCAAACTTGTCAAGATAAGTGAGGATGAAGCGTCTGATATCCTTGTTAATCTCGTAAGGGCTGGTGTTTTAAAAATTCACATTGCTGACGGAGGGGATTATTTCACGCTTGCGTGATATGTCCTGTAAATTTTCACAAGTTCATAAACTGCTATCCCATAAGCGACAGCAACATTAAGCGAATGTTTTATCCCAAATTGTGGTATTTCAATTGATATGTCACACATAGAAAGAACCTCATCAGAAATTCCAGTGATTTCATTCCCTATCACAAGACAAAGTGGAAAGTGACTTGGTTTTATCTCATAGTAAGGTATGCTGGCATCGGTTATTTCAAGTGCGACAATTTTAACATCTTCTTGTTTTAGCAATTTTATTATGTCAATTGGGTTTTTGTGATATTCCCAGGGGACACTTTCAATTGCCCCAAGTGCTGTTTTTTCAATATCTTTTCTTGGTGGATGTGGAGTATAGCCAGTTAAGTAGAGTTTTTTTATGAGCGCAGCGTCGCTCGTTCTGAAAATTGAACCTACATTGTAGACACTTCTTATGTTATCAAGCAGGACATAAATTGGATGTCGCTCAATTGTTTTTAGTTCTTCAAGCGTGTGCCTTTTCTTTTCAATCTCAAGTGGGGTAAGTTTTCGCATTTTTAGGGAATTTTAATTTTCTCCCTTTTTGTTAAAGTAATTAAATTTGGTTTCCGAAAAAATAAGAAAACAAATCTGTTAGTCCAGAGATGACATTTATTGCTGAAACAAAGGATAGCCGACTTGTAATTTTCGGGAACGAAAAAGGCAAGTATTTCTATATAGAATTTACTGGAAACCTTGAAGTCCCGAAGGTTGAAAAATTCAACCTTGAACGTGAAGTTTTGCTCGGGCTTCTTGAAAAAAACCTTGACAGATACAGTCAGAAAGGATTGAATGTTGTTTTTGAAAAGATGATGGAATCGGATTAATTCTTTGGCAATCCGCCTGTTTTCTCAAGGTAGTCGTCAAAGCTCATTTTAAGGTAGTAATCATCTCCTATAAATGTCAAAATTTTCATAAAGACCTCCGCTGGAAAATATCCTGGAACTGCTGTAATTGGTTGCATATCCTCACGAATGAAAATTGTCGTTGGGAAACCTTCAACTCCAAAGATATAAGCAAGCTCCATTTCGCTGTATTCACGACCTTCAAAAATATGTTTTTTCTCCGATTCCGCATTTAATTTTATCAGGACAAATTTTGAAGCAATATAATTTTTCACAGTTGAATTTGTATAAACTTCTTCATCCATCTTTTTACACCATTCGCACCAGTC
>Ga0105163_1001119_pt1 | contig 14483 bp, 9 predicted proteins | sample JNZ110809AmetaG_FD_81531 | JGI IMG/M metagenome (GOLD analysis project Ga0105163, IMG submission 81531) | Hot spring microbial communities from Jinze hot spring, China to study Microbial Dark Matter (Phase II) - JNZ 110809A | ecosystem: Environmental > Aquatic > Thermal springs > Hot (42-90C) >... | reverse complement strand
GTTATTTACTTTTTTGTTATTCATGAAAATTTCAACTGGATCTGCTCCCCACTTCTCAATAAAAATCTTTTTGTTTCTTTCAAGTAACGCTAAAAACTTTTTAATCCCATTTGATTTAAAACTTTTTGAACCAAAATGATGTATGAATACATCTTTTGCAACAGCAATTTTAAAACCGGCTAAAACCGCTCTTAGGCAATAGTCGTCATCTTCAAAATTTCCTGGCGTAAATCTTTCATCAAAAGCGCCAATTTTTTCAATCACCTCTCTCTTTATCACCATGCATAACCCCGCTATTCTCGGGAATATAATTTTTTCACCTTTATTTTTTGCGTAAATATCCTCTGCGAATTTTTGAAGTTTGACTTCATTTACTTTTCCATCTTCAAGATAAAATTTATCTGCTTCTTTTAAAATCTGGATTCCATTGACATAATTACTCATTGGACCAACTATGCCAATAGAATTATCTTTTTTCAAGTGTTCAATCAATCGCTCAAGCCATTTGTCTGTAACAATTACATCATTATTTAAAATGACTATGTAATCACCTTCAGCGTGTGCAATCCCTTGATTTACTGCTTTGGGAAATCCGTAATTTTCTGGATTTCGGATTAGTTTTGCATCTTGAAGAGTGGACAGGTATTGATATGTTCCATCTGTTGAGGCGTTGTCAACAACAATGAGTTCATATGGTATGTATGTGTATTTCCTTATACTTTCAATGGCAAGTTTTGTATATTCAAGTTGATTGAACACAGGGATAATTATTGAAGCGATTGGTTTATTTTTAATTTTCGCCTTTACAATTTCATTGTTTGGGTCTATTTCAAGAATTTTTGAGTAGAAAAATCTTGCATCATTCACAGCACCAATTTCATCGCAAATCTCAGCAAGAGTTACAAGTGTTTCTACATCATTCGGATTGATGTTTAAAATTTCCTTATAGAGTAGCATTGCATTTTCAACATTTCCTTCCTGAAGCAAAAAGTCAGCGTAATTTTTCCTGGCTGTTATGTTGTTTTGATCATATGAGATTGCTAATTGTATGTAAAATTTGAAAGCGGTTTTGTCATTCTCATTGTATTTCATTATGGCTATATCATTGCAAGTTTGACTTGCAAGCAATTTAAAAACTTTTAATTCTCTAATCGCATTTTCAGATTCATCAATTCTGTTTAAAAACTTTGAAGCTTTGTATTTGTGGTAGGAGTTGGCAATTCCTTTTACAGTGTATCTTAGGGATAAAGTGAAATACTTATCGGCGAGAACGGAGTTATTTTCTGAATAAAGTTTCCTCGCAAATTGTAATAAATCTTCAACTTTAAATTCTCCATCAATAGTAAATAAGCTTTTGCCCTTGCTTCTTCCATTTGGATCCTTAATCCCATAAACCGCTCTTTTCACAGCATTGAGATAACCATGAGAGAATTTTAAATCAGGTTCAAGATAGTTTCCTTCAGCCCATTCATTCCAGGCGTTGATGAAAACAATTCTATATTCAGGTTTTCTATTTTGAAGTCTTTCAATTTCAAGATTTAACCATTTTTCAAATGTTTCAGGAGAGGAGTTTGTTAAGATAAATGGTTTTAAATTCTTTCTTCTTGCGGTGTTATCCCACATTGGAGTAACACAGGCGAAGGATGTTTCACCTTGTTTTATTATTTCCTCATTTAAATCTGACATAAGATTTGCTACTTCATCATAATCAAATATAAAGCTCATCTGATTTAGAGTTATGCCTTTGTTAATTTGATACCAATTTGTAATTGCTGAGAAAAGAGGTTGAAAGATAACCTCTCCATCAAAACCGATTTTTTTCCAGCTTTGAACGCTATCTGCGGAAGCTCTTATTGCGATTAAAAATAGATCAACGAGCCCTTCTTTTTTTGCAAGTCGCCTCCATAGTTCTATCATTTCTTTCAAATCAGGAATCTGAGCTGGGCGATAAATTAAGAAAACAGGTTTATTGTCAATTTTAAAATATCTTTGATCTTTAAAAAACCTGAGAAGCCAGTTAAAATGTTTTATGTGATCTTGAATTCCAGCGTATGTTTGCTCTTGCAGGATTTCATTATTTAAACCATCCCAGCGCCTTGTCCAATTTTCATTAGCCCATGCAAGACAGAATTGAAAATCGGGTTTTCCAGATTCAAGAATTTCAAGTATAGGTCTTTCAAGTAATAATTTACCATTAAACCAATAATGCCAGAAGCAAAAAGCATCTACACCGTAGTTCCTGGCAAGTTCAGCTTGCATTTCTCTAACCTCGGGTAATCTTAAATCGTAAAATCCTAAATCTGCTGGAATTCTTGGTTGATAATGCCCAGGGAATAATGGCTTTGCAGTAACAACATTTCTCCATTCTGTAAAACCTTTGCCCCACCATTTATCATTTTCTTGAATTGGGTGGAATTGTGGAAGGAAAAACGCAATTATTTTTGCTCTTTTTTCGTGTTTAGTTTCCTGCGGATTGAGATTTGTTGATTTTTGTTTTAACCTTTCGTTAAAAACTTTATCAACCGCTTCAATTACTCTTTCAAAGGGAATTTCTTTTGCTGGTCCAAGGTCGTTGTAAATTAATTCCGCATTTGTTCCATCTGCGTATCCACCTGTAAAGGGATTATATCTCTGAAAGTTTCTATAATGACCAAGCAAAACAATTCCAAATGTTTCAACCGCATTTGCTATATGAGCTGGACCACTATCCACACCGATGAAAAGTAAAGCGCGTTTGATGACCTCTGCTGTTTCAAGAATTGATGTTTTACCGCATAAATTTATGAAATTTATGTCGCTTTTTTCAAGGATGCTTTCCGTTCCAACTTCAACTACTTGAACTTTATAATTTTTAACTATATGTTTTGCAAGTTTGATCCAGTTTTCCTGTTTCCAATCTTTTATCTTTTCATTTGAATTACAGTGAAAAACAACATAGTTTGGCGGTAATTTTAAAGTGTTAATTTTTTCGCGAACTGATTCTGGTATATAAACATTAGGTTTTCCGTCAATTACAGGTAAACCAGCCGAACGGGAAAACGCTGATAGTAGCGAGCCAAATTTAAAATAATTCTCCCCGGTGATCGGAATTTTTCCATTTATATTTTTCAGTTGAACATTGCACACGGGACATATTCTATTGTGAATATGCAGATCAACAACTTGATCAAAAAGTCCATTTTCTTTTAAATAAATCCATTCAGTTAAACAATCAACGACCAGAGTTTCGTCTATATATGGATTTGAGTCAATGAGTTCTTTATATTCTTCTCTAACACACCAGACGATGTGTGCATCTGGATATTTTGATCTCAAATACCTTGACACGGGTTCACATGCAATAATATCACCCATATGTTCAATTAGACCGATGCCAATTTTTAAGGGCTTTATTGTGTTTTTTAGGTTTTGTGAAATTTCAATTTGAACTTTATCAACCGAGATTTTTGGTCTTGCGATCACAAACATGTCTTCTTTTAAAATTCCGGGTAAAATTTCAAAAACATCAAGTCCTGCTTTGTCAAAAAGCAAGTAGATATTTTGTTCACTGAATAAAAATAAGTGTTCATCTGGTTTAAAATGAATCCATTTTTTGTCTTCACCTTTGTATTGTGGCGTTTGGAAAATGCATACACCATTATCTTTTAAAATTTCTGCTACTTTCTTTAGCGCTCTAACTGGGTCAGTGAAATGTTCAAGCACATCAAAACCAGCGACGACATCAAATTTTTCAATCGGCAGTGGAATATCAGGGAATAAACCAGGTATAATGTGTTCAAGATTAAATTTACTTCTTGCAAATTCACATGTCTTAGGGTCAACCTCAACTCCAACAACATTTTTTATTCCATTGTATTTGCAAAAATATAGAAACCCTCCGTGCGCGCAACCTATTTCAAGTACTGATTCTGCGTCGGGTTTAAATTTTTTAAGGATTGAAAACCATATTGGGATTCTATCTTTGAAATCTAAGTTAGATCTTTCCTCAATTGATGGATAGCCTAAGTCGTTTACAACATAATCATGCCAATAGCCGTCAAATGTGTAAAGTTGTTTTAATTTATCAGCCGATGGCTGGTTTTTAGAGACGAGTGTTCCGCAGTTTTGACATTGAAAATATTCATTGTGTATGGAATCTTTCAAAATTCCCCCACACCAGCATTTTTTATAGTTGTTCATTTTTACAGTGCGTTTTTTGTTTTTTTATATTTATCGGCATAAAATCTCAAAACTTTAGTTGATAAGGAATTAAAGTAATTCCCGACAGATTCCGATAAATAGAAGTGAAAAACGCCGGGGCAAGGAAGCCCCGGTAAAATGTCAAACAAAAAACAAGGAGGTTAACAGCCATGGCATTCTCACAGGGAACACGCATCAACACCAACATCGCAGCGATGAACGCCTACAATGCCCTCAATGACATCAATCGTGAACTCGGCGTTCATCAACTCCGTCTTGCAACGGGTAAGAAAATCAATTCCGTCGCCGATGACCCATCCGGGTATACCATAGCCAAGAAATTGCAGGCAAGATCTCGTGGGCTTGCACAAGCGATTAACAATGTCGGCGACGCGAAAAATGTTCTTTCAATTGCAGAGGGTGGTTTGCAGAAGATTAATGACTTGCTTGTTTCAATCAAAGAGCAAGTCACAAGAGCCGTCAACGGTGGTTTGAGCGATGATGAATTGCAGGCGATTGCAACACAAGTCAATGATTATTTGGCTGAAATTGATGAAATCGTAAAGCAGACGAAATTTAACGGTATGCAGTTACTCAGAGGAGCAGGCGGTGGCGATTGGGTAAGCGGTAAAGATTTCCAAGTCGGAAGTGATACCGGTGATACGCTCACTGTTAAATTTGATATCACGGTTGATAGCTCGCTTGTCAGCTCAAGCGCTGTTGCAACAAGTGATTTGACAACTGGATTCATCACAACAGTTGACACTGCGATTAAGACGGTGACACAACAATTGCAGTATGTCGGTTCATTGATCAATCGTCTTGATGTGAAAGAGGCGAACTTGATTGTGTCAATGACGAACACAGATGCAGCAGCAAGCAGAATCTTTGATGCTGATATAGCAAAGGAGCAGGTTGAAGTTGCCAAGCTTATGATACTGCAACAAACTGCGACGGCACAACTTGCCCAAGCAAACGCTGCACCGCAAGGAGTGCTTGCGTTGTTCAGATAATATGGTGACGCCGAGAGCAATAGATAGCTGAAACCGCTGTGGGGGTTGTCAATCAAGGCAACCCCCATCTTGTTTTAAAAATTTAAACCAGTGAAGAAATGCCAGAAAAAAACAATTACATAGAAAGCGAAATCCTAAATCTCTCACCCGTTGAATTAATACTTAAAATTTACGACATCGCTATCGTAAGTTGTAAAAGAAAAGATGCGGAAAAAGCAAACAGAGCTATAACGGAATTGATCTCATCTCTTAACTTTGATTACAAAGAAATCTCTCTGAATTTGTTCAAACTTTACCATTATTGTCAGTATGAAATAAGGCGCGGGAATTTTGACAATGCGGTTGAGATACTCAAAGAACTTCGCGATGCGTGGGCAAAAGCGTTCAATTTAAAGTAAAGGAGGTTTTTATGTCTTTTTATTTCAACACAAATAATAGCATAAATCCGATTGATACGCTTGTCCAAATGTTTAAGCAATCCGAGAGCAGTAAACTTGTCAAGCCGGTTGAGATGCAAAAAAATTTGATTCAGACGAAAAATGCAACGCTTTCGGATTTAAAAACGAAATTAAACTCGCTTTTTTCAATTGTTAAGGATTTATCTTTGACGGGGGTAAAATCAAATTTTCAAATTAAAACCGCTGAAATTTCAAACCCAGAAATCTTTTCAGCAGTTGCTGAATCATACGCAACTCCAGCAAACCATATAATTTTTGTCCAGCAACTTGCAAAGGAAGATACTGTCATATCCTCAAAATTTTCAAAGGATGGAAATGAAATTTTAAATTCCGAAGGCGCAGGTGTTAAGACGATAAGAGTGACAATCAACGGGGTTTCAACAGATTTAAATGTAGATGTTGCATCTGGCGATACAAACAGCACGATTTTAAATAAAATTGCGTCGGCTATAAATTCAACACTTTCGGAAGTTATAGCAAGCGTTGTGAATGACACACCGACGACCGCACGTCTTGTTATAAAGAGTAAAAACACGGGGAGTCAATATGCAATTTCTCTCTCTGATGTCTCAGGGAATTTACTTGCAAACATCGGGCTTGATTTAAATGTGATTTCAAATCGCATTGCTTCAACGGATACATCGGGAGGTTATCTTTACACCGATGTCAATTTACTTGATGCGAAATTAACAGTTGACGGTATAAATATAGTTCGTGGTTCAAATAAAATAAGCGATGTAATTTCTGGCATTACAATTGAACTTAAAAAAGTCCAAAATCCAGGGGATACGCCAGTTTCATTGACGATAAAAACAGATGCTTCAAAAGTCCGTGAGAAAATTGAATCTTTTATCAATGCTTATAACGATTTGATAAAATTTATAAATGATAAAACTAAAACGACGACAGACGGAGCTCGTTCTGTGTTCAGCGGTGATTATACGCTTGTTAAGTTGAAATCTGAATTAAGGTTAAAGATAAGCAATCCCGTGGCAGGGGAGATTGCATTTTTAAGTGATCTCGGAATTAAAATCAATGCAGATGGAAGTTTAAGCATTGTTGATAGTGCAAAACTTGACAAACTTATTTCTACGGATATCACAAAAGTTGAATCGCTTTTTAACTCATCCGATGGTATTGCAGTGAGGTTGAAGGAATTTATTAATCCTTTTGTTCAAATTGGTGGAGTTGTTGATCAAAGAATAAATTCGGGAAAAGAGCAGATAAAACGGCTTGATGAAAGAATAAAGTCGTTGAATAATTTGATTGATGAAAGAGCGGAAGATTTAAGAAGACAATTTGCACAACTTCAATCGCTTTACAATGCTTTTGTCAGACAACAAGCAATGGTTCAACAATTAACACAAATTTTAGTGCCATGATTCAAGAGATAAAAAGCGTAAACATAGCTCAATCATTACATCAAAATTTTGAAGAATCCACAAAGTTAAACGTTGAAACAAAAGACACTGAGCGGAGTTCTGAAAAGGGGAAAAGTTTATCAATTGAAGACATTGAAAATGTGATAAAGGAGATGAATCGCTTCGTTCAAATTTTTAACACTAAGATATCGTTTGAGATTGATAAAGACACGAGAAAAACGATTTTGAAAATTGTTGATGCTCAGACAAACGAGATAATTCGTCAGATACCGCCTGAGGAACTTCTGGAAATTTCAAGAAGGATAAGTGAATTGCTTGGGTTGATAATCAATGAAAAAGTTTAAGTCAAATAGGGAACTTGTGGAGAAAATTTTTGACGGTTTGAGGGAAATTTTGAAGATGACGATTTTTATTCGTGGGAAAATTTTAAATGATGAATTTGATGTTTTGCCTGAGTATCTTGCAAGGCGTGAGGAGAAGATAAAGGAAGTGGAAGAGTTTTTGAAGGAGCTCGGGAAGTTAAAGCGTGAGATTCCAAATTTTCAGCAAATTTTGAAAGAGATTGAGATAATGCGCGATGAGATATTAAAGATTGACACGGAAAATGCCGATAATATAAAAGAGAGAATGAAAGAAGTATCTGATGAACTTCAGGAGTTAATTCGCAGAAAAAAATTGCTAAATTATTTGAGGTGAGAAAATGAGAATAAACGAAATAAGCGGAAAAAATTTGCTTCCAGAAGAAAACAGTGGTAAAAGGTCTGGAAAGGTTGAAGATAAAAAAGACAAAATTGAGATTTCTGGCGAGGCACGTGAGCTTTACGAGGCAAAGAGAATGGAGAAAATAGAGGAGATAAGAAAGAAAATTGACGCTGGATTTTATGATTCCGATAGCGTGATTGATGAAGTTGTGGAAAAGATTTATAAACTTCTTAAATTAAATTCGTAAATCCTCTTTTCATGGCACCTCCCCGCCGTAGAGCCCCGAACATTTTCGGTGTGTTCGGGGCTTTTTATTTTTAAAGTTTCTTCGCAAGAACAACCGTTAATTTTTGTTTGAAACTTTCTCCACTTTCAGAGACGGCTTCAAATAAAATAATGTAAATGCCAATTCTTCCAATTTTCCCATTTTCATCCGTTCCATCCCAGAGTAAATTTCCATTTTGAGTCGTGTATTGATTTAACGCAAGCGTTTTAATCTGTCTTCCTTGCGAATCAAAAATTTTAACATTTATCGTTCCAGAGTTGAACGGCAGGGAATAAGAAATCAAACATACATCGTCAAGTCCGTCTCCATCGGGTGAAAATATACTCGGAGTTACGGTGATTTTTGCGGGTTGATTTTGTCCAGATGTTTCAATATATGCTGTGTTTTTTCTTCCGGGAGTTCCACCTGATTTGGCGGATGAAGTCATCCAGCTTGATTTATCTGCGGAAGGTAGATTTGGATTTATTTTTTCAAGTGAGCGTCCTCTTTTGTCTGTTATGATTTGACTGTGCCAGTTTGAAAAATATCTTACGCTGTCAATTATTTTACTGGTTAAATCCGTGATGACGACATCGTCAAAATCGTTGTTCAAGCTTAAACTTTTGTTGAGTATAATCAATTTAGCAATTGAATCGCCGGGGTTTAGATATTTGAAAAGCGTTGTATCCGAGGCGATCACTGCGTATTCCCCGGGCATAAGAATGAGATCATTTTGAGATAGGGAAATAAAGTTTGCACGCCCATCTTGAGTTCTCATATCGTTAAATCTCCAGTTTTTCAAATTAACAGGAATGTTTGAGCGATTGAAAAGTTCAATATATTCGCAATAACCTGGCAAAGGGTCAAACATTATCTCGTTTATCACGATGGAATTTGATGGGAAAGATATGTTAAGTTTTTTAAATGCAATGTTGTTTTTTGGATTTTCATCGCTTGGGAAATTAATTAAGAAGATCAAAGCATTTTCTCCCGGTTCAAGATTTGAAATTTCAAAATTTATCGTTGCAGAATCTTTTTTGTTCAATGTGTTTTGAAATGTTTGACTTAAAATTAATTCATTTTCTGATGCGCTTGAATCAAAATTTGAATCTTTGAAAACATCTATTGAAAAGTTCGCAACCTGATTTAGCCCAATGTTTTGAACCGTTAACTTAACATTTATAGGAGTAGCGTAATCAGAAAACTTTGGAATTTCAACGGATGCTATTTTCAGATCAAAATTTTTTCGCTTCGTGCTGTTTTCTCTTCCAGGCGTTGCTTTGATTGAATCAGTTGGAATTAACCAATTTGCTGAATCAAGCGATGAATCATCAAAGTCAATCCTTTCAATTGAAAATCCCGTCTTTCCCCATCTTCCGAAGTAATAAACGGAATCAATTTTTGAGCCAGTGTTATCGTAAATTGCAACTGCATCTTCTGTGTTGTTTAAAGTTGGAAGCAAAGGAGTGATTATTTTTGACGGGATTTGATAGAAGTTAAGAATTGTGCTGTCTTTTGATAAAACGAGATATTCACGGGGATGAAACAAAAAATCACCTTTTGCAATTGTAGTTTTAGTAGATGCATCGGAAATTGACCAGTTTTTGAGGTTAATTGTATTGTCGCTTGCGTTGTAAATTTCAACCCATTCGGGTTCATCTCCGGAAGGAGCGAACATTATCTCGCTTATCAAAATTGTTTTTTCTGGATATGAGACATCAATTTTGAACGCATAGAAATTGTTAAGAGTATCTTCATCTGATGGGTGAGAAACCTTTGCGATTAAATCGTAAGTTTTCGTTTCAGTTGGGGTGAAAAAGAAAGTTATATCTATTGAATCGCCCGAATTTATTTGTCCTGTAAAGATTTTTTCAGCAACTAATTCGTTGTTTTGCGGGATATTGTCCGTGTTTGTATCGTTAAAAATTTTCGTTGAGAAACCATTAATTGGTGTTTTTCCAATGTTTTTTATCGTTGCTGTTATTTCAACGGTTGAGAATTTAAGAACTGGTTTTGCGAATTTGACATTTGATATTGTTAAGTCGGTGTCTTTTTGCGTAAGAGAATTTTTTAAAAGTGGGGTTGCTTTAAACGGACTTTTTGATGTTCCCCAGTTTGATGTTAAGTTTGATGGTTGTTCAGGAGATATTCTTTCAAGTGAAAAACCATTTGATCCGCCCATGCTTGAAAAATAATAAACAGAGTCAATCAAATTTCCGTATGTATCATAAATCCTGACCGCATCTTCATCATTGTTGAACGCTGGGAGAGATTGAATTAAAATTTTTTCTGCTTTAAGCCATGGATAAAAACTCAAAAGCGTGTCTTTTGATGTTATAATTGCAAAATCATTTGGATTTAGGTTGAAATCAAGCGTAATCGTTCTCAAAGTTTGTGAATCGCCAATTTTCCAGTTTTTCAGATTTATGGTTTGATTAGTTCGGTTGTAAATCTCAATCCATTCGGGTTCAGGTGTTTTTGGAGCATACATTATTTCGTTTATGACAATTGAATTGAACGAAAGAGGTGGCGGAAGAATTGTTAAGTTTTTCTTAACGAGGTTATTTGATGTGTTTTCATCGTTTGAAAACAAAACCTGTAAAAGCGTTTGATAATTTCCAGATGCTAAACCCGAAACTTCAAACTCAACAAAAATTGAATCAGTTGATTCTAATCTCTGTTGAATTGTTAATTCTGAAATTTTCTCGCTGGATTGAAAAGATGAATCACGGTTTAAATCAATGAAAAATTCAATTTTGAAATTATCAACTGCGTTTATCCCTTGATTGTAGAGCGTGGTTTTGATTTTGAAACTTTGACCTTGGAAAATTTGTGTTGGCTCGGTTGAAAATGTTTTAATTGCGAGATCGTTAAATTTTGCCATTATGCTATTTTTTCTTCCGGGTGTGCTTCTTTCCGGATCTGTTGAAATTCCCCAAGTTGATTTCAAATTTGAATTTTTGTTCGGATAAATTCTTTCAATTGAATATCCTGCTCTAACCCAATCGCTTTTGTAGTAAACGCTGTCAATTACGACATCGGATGAATCAAACAAAACCACAGCGTCTGAATCGTTTCTAAATCTTGAGGATGGAAGTCCCGGGAGTATGAAAACTTTTGAAGGAATTTGAGAGTGAAAATAAAAAATTGTGTCGCTTCTTGTTATAACCGCATAACTATCGGGTTGAAGGATATAACTTTGCGTTGTGATTGTGTATTTTGTTGATGTTAGACGATTTGAAATTTTCCAATTTTTGAGGTCAACTGGCTCTGTTGAGAAATTAAAAATTTCAATCCATTCTGGTTCTCCCCCAGATGGTGCATTCATTATCTCGTTTATGATGACATTTTGTGCAGTTGTTCTTGCTATGATGAAAAATGCGAAAAATATTTTCAAAATTCTTCTCATTTACCGAGTCGTTTGTTTTTCAGAATGAAAATTGTTGATGCAATTAAAACAAAACTTGTCAAGATGCTCCCTTCTGGACCGAAATCACCACCGGAGATTAAGTTTTCTGAATTTATCTGAACATCAAAAACAGGCTCAATCAAGGTTGAACCACTGACAGGGAGCGAATATAAATAACCTTGGAAGAAATTCCACGAAAAGTGTAAAGATATTGGAAGCCAAAGTGAGTTTGCTTTTATGTAAGCGGAGGAGAGCCAAAGTCCAGCGAGGAATATATTCGCAAGTGAAATTAAGTTAACATTTGGATTAAAAATATGAGCAGATGCAAAGAGGAGTGAGAAAACAACTGTTGCGATTGCGGGATTTGTTGCCTCAATTAATCTTTGAAAAGGATAACCTCGGAATAAAATTTCTTCGGCAAGTGCAACAAGCACAAAAAATAAAAGTGCTTCAAAAATTTGTGGATAAATCTGATTGGGTGTAAAGTTGTATGTGTAATATCCTGCGATTGCATTTGGGATGACTACAAGCGTTATCATAACGAAGCCAAGGATTAAACCAAAAGTTATCTCATATTTTGTCTTCTCCGAAATTTTAAGCCCGACCTCGGATAAATTTTTCCCCTCAAAAAAGTGCATCATTATAAAAGTCGCAATTAAAACACAAATGAGGAAAAGAAACTCGCTTATTAAAATCTCCTGTGGAATATGTAGGATGGCAAAGACGGCGTTTATTAGCGTAATTGAGAATGCAAATATAATGAAGAAGATCAAGATTCTCCATCCATTTCGTAGTTTATTTTGTTGATCAAGGAAAATTGAACTCATTCAAGAAGTGATGTTTTATTTTTGATGTAGTTTATGGCTTTTTTGCCGATGTCGGTTCGGTAATGCATTCCATCAAATTTAATTTTTTCAACCGCCGTGTAAACTTTTTTAATCGTGCTTTCAAAATCATTTTCAGGACCGATTGCCGTTACGCCTATAACTCTGCCACCTGAAGTTAGAATTTTGCCATTAACTTTTTTCGTTCCGGCGTGAAACAAAATAACATCGCTCATATTTTTTACTTCTTCCAGTCCATAAATTTCTTTGCCAATTTCATAACTATCGGGATAACCTGACGATGCGAGAATGACGCAAATGGCGGTTGCTTTTTTTATGCTGTAATTGAAATTTTTGACTCCGCCATCAATTGCTCTGTAAAACATTTCAATTATATCACCATCAAGAAGCGGAAGAACCACCTGAGTTTCGGGGTCTCCAAATCTGCAATTGAATTCAAGAACTTTCGGACCATCCTTTGTTATCATGAGTCCGCAATATAGACAACCTTTGTAAGTTCTGCCTTCGTTTTTTAAACCTTCAATCGTTGGTTTTATTATTTCTGATTTTATCCTTTCAAACATTGCTTCATCAATCAAAGGTGTTGGTGCGTATGAACCCATACCGCCTGTGTTTTTTCCCATGTCGTTGTCAAAAATTCTTTTATAATCCTGAGCAGGAGCAAGTGTTATGAAATCCTCTCCGTCAGTTATGGCAAAGACAGATGCTTCCTCACCTTGCAAAAATTCCTCAATCACGATCTTTTCCCCGGCTGAACCAAAAATTTTTTGATTCAAGTAAAGGTCAATTGTTTTAATGGCATCTTCAACACTTTCACATATTGTAACACCTTTTCCGCCAGCAAGACCGTCGGCTTTGATCACAATGGGTGGGTTTAAAGATTTGGCGAAATTTTCTGCTTTGTTAATTTCATCACATGTAAATGTTTTATAATTTGCGGTTGGAATTCCATATTTTTTCATAAAGTTTTTTGCGAAAATCTTACTGCTTTCAATTTCCGCTGAAATTTTCCTTGGTCCGAAAATTTTCAATCCATTTGATTCAAACAGATCAACAATTCCAAGTGAAAGTGGAAGTTCAGGACCTACAACTGTAAGATCAATTTTATTCTCAATTGCAAAGTTTAAAAGTGAATTTAAATCTTCTGCTTTTATCGGGATTGTTTCTGCAATTTCGGATATGCCTGCATTTCCTGGGGCACAGAAAATTTTTTCAACATTTTTTGATTGTGCTATTTTCCATACGAGTGCGTGTTCCCTTCCGCCACCACCGACAACGAGAACTTTCATAGCTTCTGAATCAAATTTGTTTTAATCATAAACGAAGTTTTCAAGCTCCCTGACGAGATTGATGATTATTCTGTTTATATCGTAATTTTCAATGTTTATTTTCGGGGTGAGTTTTCTATCGTTTAAAAAAAGTTCAAATGCCTTTTCAAATGCAAGCACGATTGAAGATGGTTCGTTTGTATCAGCGATGAGAGAATTTTTTTGATCTCCAATTATGTATCTGAAACTGTTTGAGCCATCAACTATTGCTATGTATGGTTTTTCAACTGCTGCGTAATCATAAGGTATGTTTGATATGTCAAAATCGTCAAGGTAAAGTAAGAAGTCAGATGAAAGCAAAGTTTTAATGTAATTTTCGCGGTTTAGGTTTAGGTAAATTCTGATGTTGTCTTTAAGTTGAAATTTTGTGATTAGATTTATCACTTCATTTGTCGGAATTCCTATGAGATTGAGCAAAAGAGATTTTTTGAAGAGTTGTTCTTTTTTTGAGAGATAGGCGAGGGCGTTCAAAACAAGTTTGATTTTTTTACCGCCAATTTTACCCGATGAAAATGTAAGTGTGAATTTATCATCAGAGCTTGCGACATAATTTTGAAATTCAAATGGCTCAAATCCAGTTGGGATAATTTTAACAAGGTTATAATCAAGGAAGAGATAGTTTTGAAGGAGATGATCTTTGATTTTTCTGTTATCAACGATGACCGAATGGCTTGTGCGTAGAAGTTTTTCTTCTGTTTTTGATGGTGATTTTTTTTGATTTTGGATGAAGGAATAATCAATTATAAGCGGAATTTTGAACTTTTTTGCCAAATAAGCACCGACCTGAGCTGTTGAAAGTGGCGGGACGAACGCAATTATTGCGTTGTATTTTTCGCTTTTTAAAATTTTTTCACCAAGTTTTGTCGCTCTTGATTTCCAGATTTCTTCCGGTTCATTTAAGC
>Ga0105163_1001117_pt1 | contig 14487 bp, 11 predicted proteins | sample JNZ110809AmetaG_FD_81531 | JGI IMG/M metagenome (GOLD analysis project Ga0105163, IMG submission 81531) | Hot spring microbial communities from Jinze hot spring, China to study Microbial Dark Matter (Phase II) - JNZ 110809A | ecosystem: Environmental > Aquatic > Thermal springs > Hot (42-90C) >... | reverse complement strand
GCTTCCACCCACATTCAGTACTGGTGTACAAACCGCCCTTCTATTCAACATAGTAACATTTTTATCAATAGGTTCTAACTCCACCTCTACTCCATTAACAGGATGTGGACCGCCATTTGTGACAATCACTGTTAGTGGTACATTACGTTGACCTTCTAGAACTCTAACTGGCGTTTGAATACCCCAGTACCATGTTGTAGGTCTCACACCAGATTTATAATAATTGTAAGATGCTATAGCTATAGGGATCTCCAGCACATCGCTATATATAGCAATAGCATTTCCCCTTTGAATTCCATATTCAACCTCTATTACAATAGTATAATTGTATGGCCGTGCTGATGGTTCGACATCAACATTTAGTACAAGTGAACAGGTGCCCGATGGTGCACTACCATATAGACACGTACCTGAAATATCGTTAACTCTAATAATGTGTGGGGTGTAATATGCTTTAGGTCTCATCCATGAAATTGAATATGTTTTTATATTGACTAAGTCTATGTTTATAGAAATGCTGCGTGCTGATGGTAGAAGTGGTGCATATACACCACCGTATTGTGTATGAATCGCTCCAATAACGAATACCTTCAATACAGGAAGCATACACAGTTCCACAATATAATCTTCTTTTACTCTATAGTACATACCATAGCTTTGAATTATACCAATGAGCGATACTCTAGCTACTATCCTATTAATATGAGTTCCATTCACCTCTATGTCTGTAAAAATAGCTGTAAACGTGCTACCATAGTTTATAGGGCCGGCTAGTGTTGTTATCGATCTATTCCTCCCATCTATGAATCTAACATTTATTCCATCAAATTCTAATTGAATTATCAGAGAACTTATTGTATCTATATTAAGGGATTGCAGAGTTAAATATGCTGTCGCACCACTTGTTGTAGACGATACTATGTCGTTCTGCCATCCGCTATCAACTAGAGTTACGTTCAGTCTAGGGTTGTAGACAGGTAGTAAAAGGGAGAATGTTCCATCATACCAAAAGCTCTGCGTACCGGTGGTTAAACCTCTTACCCTTACTACTATCGGATATACACCTTCATCATGCGCTATAATATCTATATTTGGTACCTCGACATATATGGTCTGTCCATAACTAAAGACACCATTTACGATAGTGGTAGAGTTTCTAGTAAGCGATTGGAATACCATTTGCTTTGGTAGATATACTGTAAACATGGGATTTTGTATGCTGAACCCAGGTGTAGATACCATAAAATACGCATATAGCCTTAAACCTATCGAATTTACGTATGCTTTTTTTGAGAGCCATCCATATTCTACGACATTTAATATAGTCTGATTGGGTGGTGTAGATACTGTTACCATCAATGTATAGCTATTTTGAAATTTATAAAATGTATTGGCATCTACTACTGCTATACCATTAACCTCTAGTCTTACTCTATATGTACCAGCTTCCACATTACTGTTTATCGATATACCTGGGAAGACTAGCATATTCCTACTACCTTTTGGTATATCGATATCTGTTAGCTTAACGATTTTTGGATAGAAGTTCGAGGGGAATTCAAGTGTTGCCACAAGATCCCTCACATCAACTACATCATAATTTTCAAGGATTACTGCAAACCTAATGTTTTCGGAACCCGGGTACACCTCCCTATCAATCCAATAACTATCCGCTACTACAAGATTAACATGTGGTTTATCTATTGAAGCTGTGAAATAATACCTATTTTCACACCAGAATTCTGCACCATTATCTTCACCAAATATTACCAGTCTCAATTCAATATCAGTCCTGTCTACCATACCAATATTTATCGGACGGGAATACAGTGTGACTGTATCACCATAGTTTACCACCTGGTTGTAGATGCTAACAGCACTCTTTGTGCCATTGACAAAGTTTGCCCCTTGTGATAGTATTGTATAGTATGCAACAATATTTCTTACAATTTTAAAGTCCTTATTTATTATTGTAACATAGAACCTTGTCTGAACAGCATTCTCAACGATCTTTACACTTTCAAATCCGTAATCGAGAACCTCCAAGTTGATGGGAGACGGCGTTGTAAGTGTAATAGTGAATGTCTTTGTTTCACTAGAGTCGTATACCACATTATCATCAGTACTCATTGTAGCATCCAGAACTAGCTCTATAGTATATGGTACACTTGGATCAGCAGCAGAGGTAATAGATATTGGCCCTAGAGTTATTGTAGCTGTTGAATACTTATTTAAAGTAGGGACTCTAAACCTTATACTGCTAGGTGTAAATGTACCATATTGCAGATTTGCAATACCGTTAGCCTGTAATATCGTTGAATCTCCAACATTCTTCAAGATAATATAAAGATAGACATTTTGTGAACCTGGATAGGCTTCCGGACTCCAGTACCAATCAATAACATCTATATTGATTTCTGGATACATCTCAACTAGTATAGTAATACCCTCTATAGTTTCCGTATATGGAATGCTTTCACCATTAACCTTATAATAGTGTACCACCATAGTAATAGGATAGCTACCGGGAGAAACATTTGGCCCAACATCTAACCGGTATCTGAAGATCACTACATCGTTCCGCTTTACACTACTAACTACTGTATTATTTGGTGAATATGGTGAGGAACAATATGAAGCACCTCTAGATACTGTAAACCCATTCGGAAGCTGCAGACATGCCGAAGAGACGATAGCATCCTTCTCGGCTATGTACTGTATATTTACGTTCAGCTCAACATTTTTGCTACCAGGATATATGTTATCTGTACCCGCTGACGATTTATAGCTGTATGTAATTAATTGAAAATCGTTATTATAAGCTACTGCAAAATATGTATAGGTTTCCATAGTTGGAATAAATAGTACAACTAGCAGCAACAGTGTCCAAAGCCTTACTTTAATACCTAACATCATTATCGCCCGTAATGGTACTCCCTTAATGCCATCTAATTCGTGTAGAACCTTTAGAAACACCAGGTAATAAGGCTTTACAACACCGCTCCCTAATTTTCAGAGAATTCTATACCTAAGCTAAGCATAGTTATACTACAAACTAGATTATTTGATGATCTGTAGGAGGGAAATGCAAAAAAATTTATATAGTTCATATAAGGTAAGAGAGTCGCTGACCTTATTAGATTAGGTTACTTATATGGTTTGATAGTATAAATGAGGTGAATAGATGGATGGATAAAGGTAGTGAAGAGCTTGTTGTGATAAGCGTTATTGGTGCTGATAGACCTGGCATAGTCGCTGGAATTACCACAGTTCTTGCCAAACACAATGTAAACATTGTTGATATTGCACAGACCGTAGTGAGAGGTATATTCAGTATGATCATGATTGTAGATCTCTCAACAGGGAATATAAGTCTATCAAAGCTTAGAGAGGAACTGTCGATGAAGGGTAGGGAATTGGGTGTCGAAGTTAGCGTAAACCACATAGATGTATTTAAGGCTATGCAAAGGGTGTAGATCTTGCCGAGAATTTTTAGTCCTGAGGAAATAAGTGAAGTTGTTGAGATGCTTCTATTCCAGGATCTTGATATAAGATCTGTGACCTTAAGTTTAAATCTGCAAGACTGTATTTCAGCTACCGAATCTGTAATTACTTCATGTATAGAGGAGAAGGTTGGTCTATATTCTAAAAGGCTTACCGAAGCTGTTAATAATGTATCTGAAAAGTATGGAATAAAAATAGTAACCAAAAGAATTGCCGTAACGCCAATATCAATCATTGTTGAGCCTATAGCTAGAAAAAGTTTTGAGGAAGCTTGTAGCACTGCAATAAACATTGCCAAGTCTTTAGATAGGATAGCTATATCAAGTCAAATCGATTACATTGGAGGATACGCCGCATTCGTCCACAAGGGTTTTACCCAAGGTGATAGAGTCGTGATAGAGACCCTGCCTAGAGTTTTAGCTACGACACAGACTGTTGCCGCCATGGTGAATGCTGCATCTACCGCTACGGGAATCAATGTAGATGCTGTAATAGATGTAAGTAGAAAAATTGTAGAGACAGCATATAGTACACCTAAAGGCACAGGCTGTGCACGATTTACAGTTATGGCCAATGCCCCGGAAGACAATCCGTTTATACCAGGAGCATACCATGGTCTTGGAGAACCGGAGGCTACCATAAATGTAGCTGTAAGCGGTCCTGGGGTTATAGAGGCTACCATAAATAAACTTGGTGATAATGTAGATATGCGGACACTGCATGATACCATAAAGAGAGCAGCTTTTAAGATAACTAGACTTGGTGAACTAATTGGTAGAGAAGTTGCAAAAGAACTAGGTATTCAATTCGGTATAGTAGATCTTTCCCTAGCTCCTTCACCAAAGATAGGTGATAGTGTTGCTAGAATACTCGAGGCTATGGGTCTCGAATATGCAGGGGCTCCTGGTAGCCTTGCAGCACTGTATATTCTTACTGATGCTGTTAAGAAAGGTGGTACAATGGCAACGTCAAGCATAGGCGGTTTAAGTGGAGCATTCATTCCTGTAAGTGAAGATTGGGGTATGTCAAGAGCTGCCGAGGTTGGAGCTATAACTATAGATCGTTTGGAGGCGATGATGATGGTATGCAACACAGGTATAGATATGGTTGCTATACCGGGTGACGTACCTGTAGAGACTATAGCTGCAATAATCCTAGATGTTATGGCAGCTGCAATAGCTCTTGACAAAACTCTTGGTGTAAGAATAATTCCCGTTCCAGGAGCAAAAGCAGGGGATAAGGTTGACTTTGGCGGTCTACTAGGTTCAACGGTTGTTATGGATATTCCTAGATTCAATTGTAGAAAGTTTGTAGAACGTAAAGGTCTCATACCTCCGTCGATAAAAAGATTAGATAAAGGCTAAGCAGAGCAACAACTCAGACTAGTAATGTTTTTACTTCATAATTAATCCACAGGCAATACCTTAACTATATTACTAATTACTAACAAATTCGTAGATTTGTAATGAACATAGTCTACCATATAAATATGGTCTGCTAACATATTTAAACTCTCAAGGGTTTCTGTTTATTGTTCGTAGGGAGGCGACAGCAATACACCATTATATATAAGTAAGGTTTACGTATATCTACGGTGAGTAGATGTTGAAAAAGGAAATTATAAGGCTTGATAATGTTTCAAAGGTGTATAGCATAGGGGATGTCATAACCTACGGCTTAAGAAGAGTTGATATGGTAATTTATAGAGGGGATTTTATAGCGATCATGGGCCCCTCTGGTTCTGGGAAAACAACACTGTTAAATATTATTGGTCTCCTTGATAGACCATCATCTGGAAGGGTACTTATAGATAGTATAGATGTATCAACACTTAGCGATAGACAATTAGCATGGATTAGAAATATGAAACTCGGCTTTGTTTTTCAACACTTTAATTTAATAAATAGACTTACTGTACTGGAGAATATTGAGATGCCATTAATAGCTAGAGGAATACCAAAAAGTAAAAGAGTTGAAATGGCTAAAGAAGCCCTTTTGAAAGTAGGTGGTGAGCTGAACTGGCTTCCAAAGAAGCCACTTCAGCTCTCAGGTGGTCAGCAACAGAGAGTTGCAATTGCCAGAGCAATAGTAGGTTCACCTGATATTATATTAGCAGACGAACCTACAGGTAACCTAGATAGAGCAAGTGCAAAAATTGTCATAAATACATTTTTGGAGTTGAACAAATATGGACATAGTATCATTATAGTTACACACGACCCTGAAGTAGCAAATTGCACACAGAAAATATTCGTAATTAGAGATGGTGTACTGGTAGATCTAAAAATACCTGAATCTGATAAATGTATTCTAAGAACTGTTTAAACTCCTTCAAAACAATAGAGATTTACTCAAAATCCTCAGCCCTATCTATCCATTTATAGCTATAATCTACTATCAAAAAATTGAAGACCTTGTAATAGATGTGCCAAAAGCTTTTATCAATAAGATTCAAGATCTTCCCACTTTAAATGTCTTTAAAATGTTTGGCGCCGGGGGCGGGATTTGAACCCGCGCGCGGATATCCCGCACCGGCTCTCCAGGCCGGCCCCTTAGACCACTCGGGCACCCCGGCTCTATAGGTGATGATAAATGGCTCTAAACTTGAGAAATTTTTATTGGAGTTAAAAATCTATCTTCTCTTAATTTCAATTTCTATATATACATTTTCTGGTACCCTTACCCTCATTATTTGCCTGATTACATGTTCGTTTGCTTCAATATCGATGATTCTCTTATGTATTCTCATTTCCCATCTATCCCAAACCTTTGATCCTTCACCGTGTGGAAGTCTTGGAAGCGGTACTAGTAATCTTTTAACAGGTAGTGGTACCGGACCCTTTACCTTTACACCTGCCTTCTTAGCTATATCTACTATTTGTGTAACTACATAGTTTAGATTGCCGATATCTGTGCTCCAGAGTCTTATCCTTACTATGGCTGACATATCTCACTTCCATCTACTATCTTTTGTAGAGAGTTACTATTTTAATTCCTTTTATTCTATTACTTTCCTGCTACCTTTGCTGGTTTTAAATCCATTATAACTCCTATTCCGACAGTTTTACCCATATCTCTCATCGCAAATCTTCCAAGCGGTGGAAAGTCGCTATACTTTTCAGCAACCATAGGTTTCAATGGCTTAAATCTAACTATCGCGATATCTCCCTGTTTTAAGAATGGTGGATTCTTTTCAGCTATTTGACCTGTTCTGGGATCTAGCCTTGCAACTATTTCAACTATTCTACATGGTATGCTGGCCGTATGTGCATGTATTACAGGTGTATAGCCCGGTGCTATAGCTGTTGGATGCCAAACGATCATGACCCTAGCCGTGAATTCGTCCACAACCGTTGGTGGATTTGTTGGATGTCCTGCGACGTCTCCTCTACGTACCTGCTCCTTTGAAATACCTCTGACGTTGAAACCTATATTATCACCAGGCAACGCCTCCTCTAATCTCTGATGGTGCATTTCAATAGTTCTAACTTCGCCTGTTACATTAGGTGGCATAAATATTACTGTATCTCCAACCCTTAGCTTTCCTGTTTCAACTCTGCCAACAGGTACCGTACCCACACCAGAGATTACAAATACTTCTGATATTGGTATCCTTAACGGTTTATCTATAGGCTTTGGCGGAATTTTAACATTGTTTAAAGCTTCTAGGAGGGTTCTTGCACCGTTTACCCCATACTTCTTTCTGATTTCTTCGATCTTCTGATTGTTCCACCATGGCATATTCTCGCTGTATTTAACAATGTTGTCTCCAACCCATCCAGACGTTGGAAGAACGGTTATAGTATCTAGTCTGTATCCTGAAATCCTTAAGAATTTTATCAACGTCTCCAGAACTTCAATAAATCTCTTTTCAGAATATGGAGGCTCAGTTGTATCCATCTTGGTAACTGCGATTATTAGCTGGTCTATTCCCATAGTTCTAGCCAATAGTATGTGCTCCCTTGTCTGACCCTCTGGACTCATTCCTGCTTCGAAGTCACCCTTCTTTGCTGAAACTACAAGTAGTGCTACGTCTGCTTGGCTAGCACCTGTTATCATATTCTTTACAAAGTCTCTATGCCCAGGTGCATCAATTATTGTATAGTAGTAACTATCCGTTTCAAATTTTCTATATGCTAAGGTTATTGTAAGTCCTCTCTCCCGCTCTTCCTTCAATCTATCCATTAGCCATGCATACTTTTCACTCTCCTTACCAGCCTTTATCGCTGCTTCTACAGTTTCTTTCCATGTCTTCTCATCAATAGCTCCAATTTCTACTAGTAGCCTACCTACTAGGGTACTTTTGCCGTGATCCACGTGGCCTATTATGACGAGGTTCAAATGTGGTTTCGCACTCATAATGATTCCCTATGCAACTGCTAGACACATCTAACAAATTATTAGTCTAGACTTATAAGTGTATTGTCGCTTCCATAGCAATTCTTTAAAATATAGAAATGTATTGTGCTGAACGGAGGTGTGAAGGGTACACTATCTTGAACTTAGAGCTATACGCTCTATTTCCTCTTTTCTTTGAATAGCATAGCTTCTGCTATCGTAATTAGCAGCAGCTATTATCTCATCAGCTAAACATTCCTCAATAGGTTTTACTGATCTGAATGAACATAGGTACGACCCTTCAGAGATGTGCCTTATCGCAAGATCTACCCTTCTCATTGGCGAAATGTCTACGGCTACATGGTATACTATACCGCCGTACATAATCCTAGTCGTTTCCTCTCTAGGAGCAGCATTCTCTATCGCTCTTATAAATATCTGTAGAGGATTCTCCTTCGTCTTAATGTATATCAAGTCGAATGCTGTCTTAACAATATTATATGCTAAGTGTTTCTTTCCCAGATTCTTTGCCTTTCTCATCATTCTATTAATTAATCTCTCAACAATAGGTGCCTCCGCCTTTCCAAATCTTCTATGTGCATGTCTACCTGCTGTATGTGGTATAACAACAGGTTTTAGTGATATGTACTTCTTTAGACTTGGATCGAGAACGACGACATCCCTATAACTCCATTTACCAAAGAGTTTCAGCTCGTTTAAGCTAACCATAATTTCAGGTAAAGCAGTAGCTTCTTGAACCGAGTCCATATTATCTACCTCAAAGGTTTCTGCTTCTTACCCTTAAGAAGTTCTGTTAGTGCTACACCATTTACAGCTACTACCTTAAATTTAACACCTGGTATGTCACCCATAGACTTGCCCCTACTCCCTCCTATACCGACTACGAGAACTTCGTCATGCTCGTCTATGAAATTTAGACCACCGTCATACGGTACAAACGCAGTTATAACCTTACCATTTTTAACTAGCTGCACCCTTACACATTTCCTCACTCCAGCATTTGGTTGTCTTGCTTCAACACCTACCTTCTCTAAAACTATTCCTCTAGCCATTGGAGCTCCTTCTAAAGGGTTGAACTTCTCCTTTAATTTAAGCTGTCTTATTCTGTAGTCTCTCTGACTCCATCTAAATTTCAATCTCTTAATCATAAGTTTACGTGCTGCAAATAGTCCTGACGGTGCTTTCTTACCAGGCATTACCGCGACCCCAATAACTCTACCTTTTCCTATTTAGCACCACTAGATACTACCCACATTTTAAGCTTTTATACCATTAAGATTACACTATAACAATATTATCTATGAGATAGTATCTTTTTAGAAGCAACCTGGCCTTCGATACGTTACGTCCATTCTTTCCTATAGCAATACCCTTATCCTTTGAATCCACGTAAACATAAACTGTTTTCCTTGAATTACCTTCAATAAGCTGTACCCTATATACTCTTGCCGGCATAAAGATGCTTTTTGTGAAGCTTTCAAGATTATCAGCCCATCCTACAATTTCGATTTCTCTGCCTATTAACTTGCTTAAATATTTGGTATTGATCCCTCTTCTACCTATTGCCTGCCCTATCTTATCGCTATCAACTATAAATACTACTGTACCAAGTTCATCCATTATTACACAGTCCCTAGGCGTAACCCCTGTAATATCTTGAAATAGTGTTATGTACCTCATCTCCTCCATGGTGAGCTTTACATTTAGCTGAGGTTTTATTTCAGTAGCCCTTGAAGCCATTTAAATGCACCTTGCTAGGTTTTAGCATACTTAATTAGCATCTCGGCCGATACTTGACCCGGATCTATAATTCCTATTAAAGCCACTGAAAATGGCTTGCCAATTAATGTTCCTAAATCTTTATTGCTTCCTGGAAACTCTATGATAGGTATATTAGATAGCTTTGCATAGTATACTACATCCTTTTTAACATTTTCTGGAGCATTTGATGCAATTACTATGAATTTTAGTTGCCCTAGCTTAACCTTCTTCATAGTCTCATTCAATCCTATTGTAATAGCTCCTGATCTTGCCACATATCTCAATAGAGCATCTAGTGACTGAATTGATATATTACATCACCCTCCATATTCTACGAACTCATATAGGTCATATAGGGATTGTAAACAAGCTTTACTTTAGCTGTACCAACAGGTATATAGCTTCCAATTATAACATTTTCGGCAACTCCTCTTAATAGGTCTATATCACCGTGAATAGCTGCATCGACAAGCTGTTTAACGGTTACCTCAAAGGCTGCTTTAGCTAAAACACTGTCCTTAGACCCGGCAACACCATGCCTTCCTATCGATTTTACAGTACCTGTCCTAGTCATTACATCGGCAACTAACATAACATGTCTTATATTAACATCCAGCCCCTGCTCTTCCAGCACATTCATTATTTCCTCTATCAATAAGGTTCTTGCTGCTTCCACCCCTAAGATTTCTTCGACCTCCTTAATATTATTTGTCCTTATACGCCTATAATCGACACCCTCAACGCTCATTAACTCTCTTAAATTGCTACCCTCGCATACCAGTACATACTCTTCGCCTCTTCTCTGTATAACAACTTTATTAATTCCTTTAATACCCTTAATCTTAATGTTGAGTATCTTATCTCTGGTGCTTTCAATTTTAACTGGATCGAGAGGTTCCTCAAACTGTATTGCAATCTCATAGGGATTCTCCTCGCTTACAGCAATGCTTACCTTCTTTAGATGCTTTTGCAGTGATTTGACCACGTCATCCACAGTAACACCTTTATCACTAAGCATAGATGGATCTAGAATTAGTGTTATAATATTATTGAAGAGGTCTACATCGATTTTTAAAGCAACGTTTATTATCCTTGTAAGCTCTATCTTCCTAGCAATTTCAATTGCTTTCTCCCTACTGTTATACTCAGGCAATAGATATATGTATGTTAGAGGTGTCGATGGCGTTTTCTTAGCATCTACTAGCTCTATAAGCCTAGGCAATCCCAGCGTAACGTTCAATTCTCTTACACCTGCATAGTGAAATGTTCTTAAGGTCATTTGAGTACTTGGTTCTCCTATACTTTGGGCTGCAACGATACCTACAGCTTCGCCTGGATCTATTATGTTGTTTTCCACCTCTTCTCTAATGATCTTTACTATATGTTTAGCTTTTTCATAATCAACACCATATTTTGTGAATGCTGTTTTAATGTCTTCGATGATTTTCCTTGGAATTGATTCTGACAGCTCCGACTCTATAATCTCATCAATAGCAGCCTTAGATCCTTCTACCTCCATCCAATCACCTTATCCACAACTCTGTCAACATTAACCATGGTTGTATATGGAGTCCTTGAGGGATCCGCACCATCCTCACCATAAATGAACTGTATCACTGAACCCGTAGAATCTCTAACAGTATAATCGTATTCAACATAGAGATCTTGAAGTGCGTTTATAAGTCTACGCTGCATATAACCGCTCTGAGACGTTCTGACAGCCGTGTCTACCAATCCCTCCCTACCACCAGCTGCATGCATGAACATTTCTGTAACAGATAGACCATCGAAGAAACTGTTCACAACAAATCCTCTAGCTATAGGTCCAAGGTCATTTTCCTTGAAGTGCGGTAGTGCTCTACCCATATAGCCACGCCATATTCGCTCTCCTCTTACTGTCATCTGTCCGAGTGTTGCTGCCATCTGTGTAAGGTTCAGAACGTTTCCTCTAGCACCCGTACGTGCCATTATAAATGCATGGTTAAATAGATCTAGATTGCCTACTGCCTCCTCACCAGCCCTATCCCTAGCCTCTGCCAGTACCTCTAGGATTTTTATCTCAAGACTTTCCTCAAGCGATCTCCCCGGAACAACCTCAAGAGTCCCTTCAACATACTGTTTAACAAGTTCCTGAACTCTCTTAAATGAAGCATCTAAAAGGGTGTGTATATTCGCCTTAGTTATTCTATCTATTGCTACGTCATCTAGCTTAAGTGTGAATCCCTTCTTTTCTAGAATCTTTATAAACATTCTAAATACGTGATCCATGAACTTAGCCGCAAATTCGACACCATAGTCTTTAGCCAACCAATAGAGTAAGCTATCCTGCTGCTCTGCTCCAATAATCTTCTTATCAATTATACCTAGGAGTAGCTTGCCCTTCCTAACCACAACAAATGAATCCCAGAAACACTCGATATCTTCACACTTTAGAGGTCCAGATGATATATTTGCCCTACCCTGATAGTCAAAATCTTCTGGTAGAAACATACTTACTATCTGCTTCCCAGTCCAAAGCTTTTTAGGCGATAGTATTGCTGGTTCCAAAGGCTCCTTAACTATTCCACTGCTTGCCAAAAGCTCCATTACCTCCTCCCTTGTAAGAAGTGTTGATTTTATGGTAAGCATGTAGGCACCGCTAATGTAATCCTGAATGCCTCCTATTATTATACCTCCATATCTAGGTGTGAGTATGTTGTATTGAACTCTTAGGAGATACCTTGCCTCAGTCCTTGCCTCCTCTGTTTGTGGAACATGTAGATTCATTTCATCTCCATCAAAGTCTGCATTGTAAGGAGGACATACTGCGAGATGGAGCCTAAATGTTCTACCTGGTAGAACCTTAACTACGTGACCCATCATAGACATTCTGTGTAGCGATGGTTGTCTATTGAATATCACTATATCACCATCCTTTAGATGTCTCTCAACTACATATCCAGGGGCCAGCGACTCTGCGATACTCTTTCTATCCTTTACGTACCTCAGATCTATTCTTCTACCATCTGGTGTAACAATATAATTTGCGCCCGGCCATTTCTCAGGTCCGTTGAGTATGTACCTCCTAATCTCATCTATATTCAATTCAGTAACTCTTTCAGGAACTGTAAGGGTTTTTGCCACGTCTATGGGCACTCCAACCTCATTTATACTAAGATAGGGGTCGGGACTTATCACAGTTCTAGCTGAATAGTCAACTCTCTTTCCAGATAGATTGCCCCTAAATCTACCCTCCTTACCCTTAAGTCTCTGCACAAGTGTCTTTAATGGTCTTCCTGATCTATGCTTTGCCGGCGGAAGTCCTGCAACCTCGTTATCGAGATATGTAGTTACATGATACTGGAGAAGTTCCCAGAGATCATCAATTATTATCTGTGGAGCACCGCTGGTTATATGTTCCCTTAACCTTTCGTTAGTTCTAATTATATCAACAAGTTTATGTGTTAGATCATCCTCAGATCTTATACCAGTCTCTATTAGGATGGATGGTCTTATAGATGTTGGTGGTACTGGAAGAACTGTAAGAACCGTCCATTCTGGTCTAGAATCTTTAGGATCGTATCCGAGTATCTCTAGATCATCATTGGGTATTCTCTCAAGACGGCTTCGTATAATTAATGGATTTAGCCTTACCATTGTCTTTTTCTCTTCATAGTACTCTACAAATGTTGTTGGCTTCTCTAATTTTATCCTTGGTTGTTCAGCTCCACAATGAGGACACTTTGACACCTTCATAGCTTGCCTCTTAACATATTCTGAGAATCTCCTTGCTAAATATGGATATCTCTCCTTAAGCCTTCTTAAATACTTTGTATACCGCTCTACGTCCTGAGGAGGTATCTTGACATGCCCACATTTGTTGCACGTTACTCTTAGAAGTTCATATATGTTCTTAACAAATAGAACATTTATTACTGGAAGTGCTAATTCTATGTGTCCAAAGTGTCCTGGGCAAGCCCTTATTGAATTACCACATATGGGACATGTTTGACCAGGTTCGATAGCCCCAAGTTTTGGATCCATGACGGAGCCGCTTATTGGCGTACCATCTTCATCGTACGTCTCTGGTGATGTTATTTGAACAACCGAAATCTTTCTTATTTCATCTGGTGAAAGAATGCCGAACTTTATTGCTGAAATAATTTTCTCTTCTGTACTTATAGTACATCCCCCCATCTACTCAATAAAATATTTATATCTATCTGATAAAATTAATCTTGGTTTTATGCCCATACTCATTAGCTCTTGAATTAGTAGTTTAAATGCATAAGGTACGGAAATAGAATGTAGTGTAGCTTTATCACCATGAATCGGGCACTCATATACTTCCTTCTTCTTATTGTACCAACCGATTAATCCGCATAGTTCACATACATGTATTATAGCCTTGTCTGAGCTTTCAAGCATCCGTTCTTTGAGTAAAGCTGAAGCACCGTGTCCTATTATGGCATCCCTTTCCATTTCACCGAATCTCAGTCCCCCTTCCCTAGCCCTACCTTCTGTAGGCTGTCTAGTGAGTAGCTGTACCGGTCCCTTCGATCTCGCATGAATCTTGTCCGCAACCATATGGTGCAACTTCTGGTAGTACACTATTCCTATAAATATTGGCTGACCTACCAACTCTCCTGTTCTACCGTCATACATAGGTTCTGTGCCATCCATAGGATATCCGAATACTAGGAGCTGTTTTTTCAGCTCATTTACATCTTCCTCAAAGAATGGTGTTCCATCAACAGGTTTACCACGTAGTGCAGAGATTTTTCCTGCTATACTTTCCATAAGTTGTCCTAGCGTCATTCTAGATGGTAGTGCATGGGGATTTATTATTATATCAGGTGTTATACCATCCACGGTGTATGGCAT
>Ga0105163_1001116_pt1 | contig 14504 bp, 17 predicted proteins | sample JNZ110809AmetaG_FD_81531 | JGI IMG/M metagenome (GOLD analysis project Ga0105163, IMG submission 81531) | Hot spring microbial communities from Jinze hot spring, China to study Microbial Dark Matter (Phase II) - JNZ 110809A | ecosystem: Environmental > Aquatic > Thermal springs > Hot (42-90C) >... | reverse complement strand
GGCTTCTTGGAGTGGGTGGCGGTGAGTTCAGGTTGCCCCTCCTGATCTGCCTACTAGGTTTCCCGGTACCCGTGGCCGCCTCCTCAAACCTGTTGGTGGGAATCCTCACCGCTGGTGTGGGGCTTGCTGGGCGACTAACAATAGGAATTTCTATTCCTGCCTTTGGAGTGCTGGTAAGCATGACTGCCGGCTCTATAGCTGGGGCACTCTTGGGGGCGAGTCTAACTAGGAAAATCAAGGAGAAATATTTGAGGTGGGGGGTGGGAATTATTCTCGTTCTGGTGGGGCTCAAGTTCATCCATGAGGCCCTCGGGGGAGAGATTCATGGAGGATTGGTGGTAGCCCACCCGCTTGATTTGGGGCTGGCGGCGGTTTTGGGGCTGCTCATAGGGATCATTTGCGGTCTGCTGGGGGTTGCGGGTGGAGAGTACAGGATCCCCGCACTCGTCTACTTTTTCGGCATGTCGCTGAAAGAAGCGGGGACGTTTAGCCTAGCGGTTTCGCTTCCCACCATCCTTGCTGGGGCGGCAAGGCATCGAGAGATGGGACACTTGGGAGGAGCGGTTCTTCGCATCTCGCTAGCCCTTGGGATATCCTCGGCGGTCGGGGCCTGCCTCGGTGCCTCTCTCCTACCTAGGATGCATGAATCCCTCCTCAGATTTCTGCTCGGGATTGTCCTACTTCTAGCTACCATAAGGGTGGTGAAACCTTGAAGTATGGTACTTTTCAAGCCGTCCCTTAAAAATAGTATGACATCACCCGTCCTGCAGGTGCGGGCTCAGGCTCTTCTGGAGAAACTTAAAGAAAGGTTGAAGCAGTACCCTGAACTAACACCTCCTCCTTGGAGCCACTTCGTCAAGACGGGCGTGCACCGGGAGAGGAGACCAGAGCAGCCAGACTGGTGGTATATGAGAGCCGCCTCCATCCTGCGAAGGCTTTATCTAGATGGGCCAGTTGGTGTTTCCAGGCTGAGAACGTACTACGGGGGGAGGAAAAACCGTGGCCAAGCACCGGAGCATTTCAGGAAGGGTAGTGGAAAAATCATCAGGACCATCTTACAGCAATTGGAAAAAGCGGGTTTAGTGGAAACCAAGGTGGGGAGGAGACCAAGCAAGAAAGGGGTGGAACTCCTCCACGCACTCGCTAAGGAGGTGATGGCAGAAAAATGAGCGAGGAGTACACCGACGAGGAGCTGGAGCAAATAAGACAGAGGAAACTGCTGGAGATGCAGGCGAGAATGGCGGAGCAGGCCAGGCAGGAGGAGCTTAGGCAACAGCTGGAAGCCCAGAAAGTGGCCATCCTGAGACAGATCCTCACCCCAGAGGCAAGGGCAAGACTCACCAACCTAAAAATGACCAGACCGGAGATAGCAGAACAGCTCGAACTCCAGCTGATACAGCTGGCCCAAGCTGGGAGGATAACGAGGCCCGTGACGGACGAGGAGCTGAAGGAGGCCCTCTCCAGACTCTTTGTCAGGAAGAGGGAGATAAAAATAAGGAGGTTATGAGATGGCCAAGCACAAGCATCCTGCCCTGAAGCGTAGGCTGGGGAGGGCTTGGAAACGAACCCGGAGAGCCCCAGTGTGGGTGATAGTGAAGAGTAAGGGAAGGATAAGAACCAGCGTGAAGCACCGGAGCTGGAGGACCCAGCGGATCAAGCCCTGAATGCCCGAGGAGAGGATTTTCACCATCCCGCTCAGATGCCCCGAGTCGGGAAGAAAGAAGAGGGCCCCCAGAGCCGTCAGGAGGGTGAGGGAGTTCCTGCAGAAGCACATGAAGACCAAAGAGGTTCTCATAACACAGGAACTGAATCACCTCCTGTGGTCGAGGGGAAGGGAAAAGCCTCCCCCCAGGGTCAGAGTAAGGGCGGTCAAGAGGGATGACGGAGTAGTGGAGGCATATCCAGTAGAGTGATGCCCATCACGAGAATGCATTTCGGAAATTCGCCATTTCTGGGGGTCTTGGGTGTTTGCACCGAGGAATTCACCCTTCTCCCCCGGTTGGAGCTTAAGGAGGAGCTCGTGGCCCTAAGCTTGGGTACCAAGGTGGTCAGGGCTGATGTCTTGGGCTCCCCCCTGCTCGGTATCTTCTTGGCAGGAAATTCAAACGGGCTGGTGGCGCCATACCTGCTGGGGGAGGAGGAGGAAAGAGTCCTGGTAGAGGCGGGGCTGAGAATCTTCAGACTTGAGTCAAAACTCACGGCCCTAGGAAATCTCCTGCTGGTCAACGATTACGGAGGGATAGCCAGCCCGGAGTTCACGCGGAAGGAGTTGGCCCAGCTCGAGAAGGCGCTTGGGGTCAGGATTGAGAAGGGAAGAGTGGCCGGGGAACCAACGGTGGGCTCCCTGGCGGTGGCAACCAATAAGGGGGTTCTCGCCCATCCCAACCTTTCGGAGAAGGAGGCGCGCCAAATCGAGAGGGTGCTGCAGGTGCCCGTGAGCATCGGAACGGCTTGCGGAGGAGTGGGCTACGTGGGGCTGTGCATGCTGGGGAACTCGAAGGGCGTGGTGGTCGGGGAACCCACAACCGGGGCAGAACTTGGTAGAATAGAGAGCGCCCTAGGTTTCGTCTGAGCTACAGAACGCGAATTCTGCCAGGCCTCCCGAGTTCTCCATCCGTCTCAAACTCGACTCCCAGAAATCTCCGCACGAGGGTCAGGTTGGTTAGGGTGTGGAGGGAGATCTCGCAACTTCCTATTTCCGAGTTCCTGGCGAGGGCTAGATAGGGTATGAGCTGATCCGTGAGGTACTTGTCCACGGCTCCCCCAACCGAAAGCTGTGAAATCAGATCCTCGGCCGCTTCCGCACCCACTCGCTCGGCCGGCTTCCCGGGCTCTCCCAAGGAACTTGCCCCTATGATCCCACCCTCGCACTCCGCCCACAACACAATCCCCGTACCGGGGGCCAAGTGGGGATCCTTGGAGGGCTCGTACGCCTCAACCTCAATCTTGGCATCATGGCCTGCCTTCAAGAGCCTTTTCTTCGCCTCCGCCGCCTGTCTTTCGGCGATGGATCTCGGAAGCCTAACGCAGTGAGAAATCCCGCGAACCTCCAAAACCCTTCCCCTCTCCAAGAGTGTCAGCGGCCGGAGTTTGGATGGGAAGAGTCTAGCAGTCACCCTAGCACCACCTTTTGGATAGTGCCCCCTCCTGTGGCAGGTCAACTCACACCTGTAACCCATCCTAGCCAGAGTGGGCAGAGTGACGTTCTTCATGTAATCGATGGGCGGGGCCATGGGGGCATCGGTTGCACCCCCTTCAAACTCGATTTCCACTGGATACTCGAACTTGAGGGCAGCAAGCATGAGTGGCTGGAGAACCAGCGTTATGTTTCCCGCCGTTCTGATCTGAACACGGAGCCTCGTCTCCCCGCGTGTTCCGGGATGGAATTCGAGTTCCTGCGACCCCAGCTCATCCCCCTTCAGTCTTCCCCCGCAAAGCTTGGCAACCGCCCTCACCCCTTCGAGATGCTGCTCGCGTAAACCTGGAACCTTCCTCTTTGCCCTTATGTTGTACACTCTTACAGGAACTCCCGTGAGGGCTGCCAGCCCAACGGCTATTCTGACAATGCTTCCCCCTCCCTCGAGCTGGGAACCATCGACCTCAATCATCAAATTTTAGCTGAAGGGGGGTTTTGTGGAGGAAATTCGGAGGATTCTACGCTCAATTCCGCGGGGGAAAGTCACGACCTACAAGGAGCTCTCCCTGGCCTTGGGCTGGGAGAAAGGTTGGAGGAAGGTTGCTAGGATGCTTTCAGCCAACCCTGAGCCCATCAACGTCCCGTGCCACAGGGTTGTTTGCTCGGACGGGAAGGTTGGAGGATACAAACTGGGCGTGAGGAAGAAGATAGAGTTACTCAAATCTGAAGGAGTTGAGATTCGGAACGGAAAGGTCAACCTGAAGAAGCATCTCCTCAGGCTGTGTCACTCTGCGAGATCTCTCTGAGCCTCTCGACACCCTTTATCTCCTTTATCACCCTCGCCACCGCCTTTGGCACGAGCGATTCCCACTCCTCTCCCTCGAGCATTCTCCTCCTTATCTCCCTTCCCTGAAACTCCGACCTGCTGTAGGGTGGGAAGGAACGTACCTCAAAACCGGCCTCCTTGAACAGCCTCGCAACCAGCGGGTTCCTAGTGTAAACCACGGAAAAAGGCGGAGAAAAAGAGAGAACATGCGATACCCAGAGGGCATTGTTGTTTACATCTGGAATTGGAACGATAAGAATTCTCGAAAGATCCAGACCCTCCTCCGCTATCGCCCTGACAAGCATGAGGACCCTCTCCCCTGCCGTGAAAGGATTCTCTACCGTGTGGCTCTCCTGGGCGCTCCCTATCCCTATCACCAGCTCGTCCACCTCTCCCAAGATTTTCCTCAGCACTTCAAGATGACCCTTGTGCGGGGGCTGAAATCTGCCAATCAGAATGGCTCTCATCGTCCATTTCACCCGAAATTTTATTAGCTGGGGACTTGCATAGTGGGCTAGCCAGAGGGCTGCGGGGGGGAAAGCCGTGGGGTGCCGAACTTTTGCAGTATCTGGTTGGCGAACTCCTCGAATTTCCTCGCTGCCTTGGAGTTCGGGCTGTGCTTCACCACCGGCTCCTGAACCCAGAGGCTCTCATGCACCCTCTCATCCTCGGGTATCGAGATGCAAACGGGATAACCCAGCATGGTCGGAACTTTCTCTTCCTCCAGATAGTAGCGCCTCTTCTTGAACTTGTTCAGAATAACACCCTCCACTGGAACGCCGTGCTCATCGGCCACCCGCAAAGTCTGGAGAACGGAGGCAAGGGTTGGGAGTTCTGGCGCCACGACGACGAAAATCCTGTCGCAGGCCCTGAGTGCGGAGATCACCTCTGGGCTCAGCCCGGGGGAAGTGTCAACTAGGATAAAATCGTACTTCTCCCTCAGCGGGTCGATCACCTTCCTGAGATCCAAGAACCTCTCCTCCAACAGCCTAGGAGCGCCAAGAAGGCAGTGGAGGTTCAGGTTGGGTATGGGCTGGATCGCCCGTTCCACCGGGTGCCTGCTTACTAGGACCTCCTGAAGGGATACTCTGGGCTCCAGAATCCCCAAGTGCAATCCCAAGTTGGGTGCCGAGGTGTTTGCGTCCACAACCAGCACGCGCCCGGGAATCTTCTCGGCAAGGGCTGCTGCAACATTCACGACGACTGTGGTTTTACCCACCCCTCCCTTGCAGGAGAAGAAGCCTATAACCTGCACCCTCCTTGGCCTCTCCACCACCGGTTTTTTCACCCTCCTCCGAACCCTCCTTCTCCCCGCAGCTAGAGGCTTCCCGAAAGGCGCGAATTTTGGAGCCCTCACCTCACTGGTCAACATCTTTCTCACATCCTCACCTCGTATGTATAAAGTCTCATGCCGGTCCCAAGAGCGAAACCCTCCCTAGGCTGCTGTAAATCGGCCCTCGGGTAGTAAGGGTGCTTCTCATGAGTTCCACGGATTCAACCTTCGTCTTACCAAATTCCTCGGTCCTCAATCCCTCCATCACCGAAAGGAGTTCCCTCTTCCTGATCACGGACTTCACCCTCCCGATGGTGAGATGCGGCACAAAATCCTTTTCTCTGGGGAAACCCAAGGTGGCGAGTTTCGAGTCTATGGTCTTGGCGAGAGAAACCAGAGATTCCCGCCCTTCTTCCACACCCACCCACAAGACCCTCATACCTTCTAGGCTCGGGAAGGCTCCAACCCCCTTGAAGGAGAGCTCAAAGGATTTGAAGCCTGTGCAGGCGGAACGCAGGAGAGTCATCACTTCCCCTCCCTTCGAATCCTCAATCTCCCCCAAGAATTTCAGCGTGACATGCATGTTCTCGAACTCCACAGGCTTCCAAACCAACAGGGGGGAGAGCCTTTCTTGAAGGGGAACAATTTTCCTCCTGACTTCCTCGTCTACCTGAATCGCAACGAAGCACCTCATATTTTATTCCCCTCAAGCACTTTTGGTTTCACCGAGTGATTTCTTACGCAGGTTTGATTCCCTGAAAAGTTAAAGGCTGGCTGCGATCGACAAACCATTTTTTCCACTTTAAAAGGAACCCCGGCCCAAACCGCCGGATGAGGGAGAAAACACTAATCAGGCTAGCAGTGGTCTGCTCGGTCGTGGGGGTTGCCGTTCTCTGCTTGGCCGCAACCTATGCTAAACCAAAGGAGGTTGAGCTCAGCACCGTTACACAGGAACTGGGAAGGATGGTGGAGGTTTACGGGACGGTGGCAGAAGTGAGATTCTCCAAGGGGAATGCCTTTGTGAAACTGGCGGATGAGAGCGGTCAAACTGTCGATATCCCCCTCTTCTCTAGGGTTCTCTCCGGTCTGGAAAACTTTGAAATCGGCGACCGCCTCAGGGTCAGGGGAAAGGCGAGGACCTATAATGGGACCCCGCAGATCATTCCCTCCAATTCCTCCGACGTCAGGGTCTATCCCGTCCCCCCAATCCGCCTGGAGCGTCTGGAAGAGTTCTTGGGCAGGCACGTCAAGGTCCAAGGGATAGTTCGAGAGGTGGTGCAAAGCAAAGGGGTGGTCATCCTGACCCTAGAGAACCGGGGGAGAGTGAAGGTCTTCATCCCCTTCACGCCCGAGGTGCTACCCCGGGAAGGGGAGGTGGTGAGGGCCTGCGGGTTGGTTCAGGAATACAGGGGGAGCTTGGAAGTGGTGGTGAGGTGCGGGGAAGGACTCAAGCTTCATGCTTGACCTCCTACTCTACTGCCTCCTTGGCATAGGTTGTGGTACCTTCTGCGGCCTCCTGCCCGGGATCCATCCCAACAACGTAATCCCGGTGGCGGTGGGGCTGACCGCGTTCCTCTCTCTTGACCCGCTCTGCACGGTTGCCTTCCTCGTTTCCGCCGCCATCTCCAACACCTTTGTCTCCTACCTCCCCTCAACCTTTCTGGGCGTACCTGAGGAGGGGACAGCACTCTCCGTCCTTCCGGCCCATCGGCTAACCAGGGAAGGGAGGGGATACCACGCCCTCAAGATCTCCACCGCCGGCTGCCTTTTTGGCCTTCTCTTTGGTCTGCTACTGCTGGTTCCCTTCTACTTTCTGGCCGGTCCCACCTACAGGTTGCTGAAGGGATGGGTTCCCCTGATTCTCATCCTGATTGCCGCCCTCATGATTCTAACGGAACACTCGCCAAGGCGGATGGGCTGGGCAATTTTGGTCTTCATCCTCTCCGGGCTCTTGGGACTGGTCTCGCTCAGCGGAAGGGTATGTTCGAGCGACTCCGCCCTTATTCCCCTCTTCACCGGCCTCTTCGGCCTAAGCACCCTTCTCGTCAGCCTCGAGGGGACCTGCAAACTACCCAAACAGGAGATTGACGACCAACCGGTGAGGCTGAACCCGAAGATCATGGGCATAGGGGGATCGATAGGGGCCTTCATGGGGATGCTTCCCGCTGTTGGGCCGGCCCAGAGCACCGTCGTTGCCCAGCTCGCCACCCAATCAAAGGGGACCGATGAGTTCCTATTTTGTGTTAGCGAGGTAAACCTGCTGAAGGTCTTCTATTCCTTCATCCTCCTATATCTCATAGGGAGGGCGAGGACGGGCATAGCTGCGGCAATACAGGATTTGGTTCAGGTGAACTCCACGGTTCTCGTGCTGATGATTGGAGCCTCCATTCTGGCCGGGGGCTTGACCACCCTGATCGTGCTGAGGCTGGGAAGATCCGCCTCTAGCTTCATCCCAAAGATCCCTTATCGCCTGCTGATTCTCCTCATATCCTGTTGGGTGGTCGGATTGACAATCTATTTCTGCGGCCCGGTTGGGCTTCCCCTCCTCTCAACTGCCACAGCCATTGGGTTGCTCCCGCCAAAGGCGGGTGTGAAGAGGGTGCATTGCATGGGGGTGCTAATGCTACCCGTAATCATCATGGGGATTTGAAGCTCCCGAAGAGCGGACAGCTCGGTAGTCTAGTTGTCGTGGGGAAATTTTGGGGACATAAACACGTTCCTTCGGATTACCAACCGTTTGTACAGCTTAAATTCTCGCTCCCCGGAAGTTAAAGTTACTTCCGAGGATTTGAGCGGGAATTTAAATTCAACGGGTACGTTCTGAGTCGCAAATACCTACCAACTTTTTATACTTCAATCTCGATTCCTTCCCTAAGTGCCTCAAAAGGGTGAAACTTTCGCCTTTGAAACTCTTTCGGAGTATATGGAATAAAATCCACGGGCCCTCTCAGCCTTTCCATGTAACCATATTATTTCCCATTCGTCCCACGCCAATTCTACAAAGTTGAAGCGTGCTGAAGAGGAAACCACCGACTCTCTCTAGCACTGCCTCTGGAAGCTTTCCCCCTCTATCGGGATGTCTCTGCTCAGGACGAAGTAAATATCGACCTCCTGCCCGAGACCGACTAGGAATCAGGGAGAAAATTGGTCGCAGAGACGGAGAGAGTATAAGAGCCTGCAGGGGCCTCGAAGGTTACCGTTCCGGTCGAGTCCGTTGTTCCCGAGAGGGTGTCAAGGGTGACGGATGCACGGCAAGCGGGGCATAGTAGAAGTCAATCATCCCTCCCTCGGTTGTTGACCTCCTTTACCAGTTGAAGTCTCTTGCAGAAAGCACAAGGAGAAGTTGATGAAGGCATTCCACATACTTTACACTCAACTATTGGATGTATGCTTGCTTCTGGCTCGAAAAACCGCGAAAGTTTCTTTAGGTGCGATTTAAAGAAGGCATGCTTGAAGTAGGGGATGCTTTCCGCGATCTTATCGATAACTTTTTTCCCTCTGCGACTTCTCGCTCTTGCAGAAAGAGGGCACGCTATGGTTCTGTAGGGAATTTTAGAACATTCTGCGTAAAGTAGATTCTCCCTTTCGGTTAATTCGCATAGCGGCTTGATTTTAACCACGAACTTTTCATGACTCGAGGGAAGTACCGGCTTTATACGGGCAAGCTGTGAGACATCTCCGTGAATATATGCATTGAACAGGACTTCGACCAAATCGTCCAAGTTGTGACCTGTCGCCAATTTTGTAAACCCCTCCTCGTAAGCGATTTTGTTCAACAAGTATCGCTTAATCGTCCCGCAGGGGCTGCACAACCTGCCCTTAAAGTAGGTGCGCTTGAAATCCTCAACGGAAATCCCGAGCTCCTTCCTGACATCGTAAACAATGAAATCGACTTCAAGCTTCTTTAAGAAGTCTGTTAGAATGGTTTCGCATTCGTCTGAGTAACCCCCTATTCCCAAGTTTATGTAAATCCCCGTGAATTCCACGTTCGGGAATGTTTTCTTCAGCGCATGCATTAAGCTCGAGCTGTCTTTCCCACCCGAAACAGCAACGGCTACTCTATCTCCCTCTTGAATCATTCGATACTTCGAAACGGTCCTCTTCACCTTCCTTTCAAAAAAGTTTATATAGCATGAGGGACAAAGTCTTCCCCTCGCATATGGGATGAATATTTCTCCGTCAGCTGCTTTGCAATGCATGCATGGAGGCATCTCCATGCTATGTGGAAATCCAGATAAATTATTTTTGACAATTCCGCCGTTTATGTGGAATCTGGCTACGTCGACTTTTGGAGCTTCTTTTCCAAAAGCAGGATTGCTGCTCCTACTTCTGCTCGTCAGAACAAAATTGAATGGAGAAAGCAAACCCCTGTATGCGGAGAGCCCTTCTCTGGAGAACGCTCGAGGGCGGGAAGGTCGAGTGCGGTCTATGCGAGCGCAGATGTAAAATCCAGCCCGATTCAAGGGGGTTCTGCAAGACCCGCTTGAACCTTGGCGGCCAACTCTACACGCTCGTTTACGGGAACATTAGCTCCCTTTCGGCAAATCCAGCCGAGAAGAAACCCTTCTTCCATTTCTTCCCGGGCAGGCTCTTCCTAACGGCCGGAACTTACAGCTGCAACTTCACCTGTCCCTGGTGCCAGAACTTTGATATAAGCAAGTCTGAGCCGGAAACAAACTCACCAGCGTATATAGATCCGCAGCGGTTCGTTAAAATGTGCCTAGCTGAGGGATGCATTGGGACGAGTCTGAGCTTCAATGAACCAACCCTTCTCTTTGAATACGCTCTAGATCTCTTCCCTCTAGCGAGGAAAAGTGGGCTTGTTAACACCTACGTCTCAAACGGATACATGACGCTCCAGGCCCTTGAGATGCTCAGGGAAGCTGGGCTGGATGCCATTAATTTTGATGTAAAAGGAGATGCGGAGGCTGTAAAGAAGTACTGCGGAGCCGATGTGGAAGTGGTGTGGAGAAACATACGGGAGGCGAGGCGAATGGGGATGCACGTGGAGGTCGTAAACCTTGTGATTCCCGGCGTTAATGACCAAGAGGAGCAGCTTAGGGCGATAGCAAGGAGACATCTCAAGGAGGCAGGACCCGAGATTCCGCTTCACTTCACTGCCTATTATCCCGCTTACAAATTCTCTGCTCCTCCAACCCCCGTCAAAACCCTCGAGAGGGCACATGACCTCGCGGTGGAGGAGGGTCTAGATTTTGTATACATAGGAAACATCCCCGGCCACCGTTACGAGAATACCTACTGCCCCTCCTGCGGCGAGCTTCTTATAAGGAGATTCGGCTTTGAGGTCACCGAGTACAGGCTCGAGGGGAAGCGGTGCCCGAAGTGCGGTAGAGAGATTCCAATCGTGGGTGAAAAATGAGCCGGTGAGTATTGATGTGCGGCATAATTGGATATATAGGAGAGAGGCAAGCCGCTCCACTACTGCTGGAGGGCATCCGCCGTCTGGAATACAGAGGATACGATTCGGTGGGCGGAGCAACCATAAGTGATGGCAAAATCTACATCAAGAAGGACAAGGGTAAAATCGAGGAGGTAGACTCCAAACTCAAACTGGCGGACCTGCCCGGTAACGTTGGCATCTACCACACGAGGTGGGCAACCCACGGGGCACCATCCCGAGCCAACGCCCATCCACATCTGGACAACTCGGGGAGGATAGCGGTGGTTCACAACGGGATAATAGAAAATTACCTAGACCTCCGACGCCTTCTCCAAAGCAGGGGATACACCTTCAGCTCGGAAACGGATACGGAAGTAATCCCAAACCTAATCTCCTATCACATGCGTTCAGGTTGGGATTTTGAGGAGGCCGTGAGGAAAGCGGTCAAGCAGCTGAGGGGAAGTTATGCACTGGGAATTATATGCGCGGACGAGCCGGATAAACTTATAGGTGTTAGGAAAGAGAGCCCCCTCATCATAGGTCTGGGGAAAGGGGAAAACTTTCTCGCCTCCGATATCCCTGCCCTTCTGCCCTTCACCAAGCGCGTGATTGTGCTGGAGGACGATGAGATGGTGGTGCTCACGGGCGAGGGGTTTGCCGTGAGGCGGCTTCCCTCGGGTGCGCCCGTGAAGAAAAAGGTCATGAGGGTGACTTGGACACCCTCCATGGCGGAGAAGGGGGGATACCCGCACTTCACTCTTAAGGAAATTTACGAGCAGCCCGATGCCGTTCGGGAGACCCTGCGGGCGAAGGCAAGGGAACTCGAAAGGCTAGGCCGGTTGATCTCCAGAGCCAAGCACATTTACCTCGTCGGCTGCGGGACCTCCTACCATGCTGGTCTGGTTGGGAAGTATGTGCTGAGCAGGTTAGCGGGGATTTCGGTTGAGGCGGTGATCTCTTCCGAATTTCAGGAGAGCTGCAGAGCGGACGAGGGCTCCCTAATCTTCGCGATTACCCAGTCCGGTGAAACCGCCGATACCCTAAAGGCGGTGAGAATAGCCAAGGCCGCGGGCGCAAGGGTGGCATGCCTGACCAATGTGGTGGGAAGCTCGATAACAAGAGAGAGCGATCTTGTCTGTTACACTCACGCCGGCCCGGAAGTGAGCGTGGTAGCAACAAAGACTTTTTCCGCCCAAGTGACGTATCTCTCGCTCCTTTCGATTCATCTCGCGCAAAACGAGGGAAGATTGTCCAGAAAAGAAACTGCCTCGCTCAGGAGCGAACTCTTTAGAATTCCGGATATTTTGAGGAAATCGTTCCCCCGAGTAGAACCCGTCGTCAAAAGGCTTGCTAAAAAGTACTGTCAGTCCCAGCACTTCTACCTAATAGGGCGGGGGATAGGATATCCGGTCGCCATGGAGGGGGCGCTCAAAATAAAGGAAATATCGTACATTCATGCTGAAGCCATGCCGGGGGGCGAGTTAAAACATGGAACGTTGGCACTCATCGAAAAGGGCACCCCAGTGATTGCAATAGTACCGAGGGGGGAGGCGAGATCAAGAATGGTTGGCAACATTGAGGAAATCAAGGCCCGCGGGGCAACCATTCTGGCTCTGGCGGAGGAGGGTGACGAGGTGAAGGAGCACGTCGACGAGCTCATCCCGATGCAGCCCGTCAGGGAAATTCTGAGCCCACTTCCATACATCCTCCCCCTCCAGCTGCTTGCCTACTACATGAGCGTCGAGCGCGGCCATGATCCCGACCGTCCGAGAGCGCTCGCAAAATCCGTCACCGTAGAGTAAACTGCCCCAAATGCGTCAAGAGTAAGTTCGCCCCACCTAATTTGTTGTGGAGGTTTCACCAATCCCCTCGGAACCTGCCCTGCTCCTGAGAAGGGAGAAAACCCTCGTGCTTGCCGACCTGCATTTGGGTCTAGAAAGCGAGCTTTCAGCCAAAGGTGTTTGTCTTCCCAGCCAAATTCCAGAAATCAAGCAAAGAGTACTTCAACTGATCAAGATCCACAAGGCCGAAAAATTGCTCCTGCTGGGTGATGTCAAGCACAACGTTCCTCGTTCCACTTGGTTGGAGTGGAGGGAGCTGCCGGGCTTCTTCGAGGAGCTTCTGAAAGCAGTTGAGGTGGAGATAATCCCGGGAAATCACGACGGGGACCTAGAGGGGATGATCCCCCGGGGTGTAAAGATCCACCCCGTCAGCGGTATCAGACTAGGGAAGGTCGGGTTCGTGCACGGCCACGCCTGGCCTTCCAAGGAGGTGCTGGGAGGGGAGGTGCTGGTGATGGGACATAACCATCCTGCCGTTGAACTCAGGGAGAGAGTGGGTGGGAAGATGTTGGAGCCCGCATGGTTAAGGCTGAGGATGGACCCCTCACATCTACCCCCCGCGCTCAGGACGGAGAACCCTCCCGAGGTTCTGGTCATGCCCTCCTTCAGCAGGCTCATCAAGGGTTCGCCCGTCAACAGAGAGGTCCCGGAGGAGCTCATAGGCCCCCTGTTCAGAAGCGGTGCTCTCTCAATGGAGAAGGCTGAGGTCTACCTACTGGACGGCACCTACTTGGGAAGGGTGACAGAGCTGTGCGAGATTTGAGACCCCCCAGCCAACTAACTATAACCGGCGAAACTATTAGATGGAAGCCACGAAAACGTGCTCGCATCTCGGGCTCCCAAGGAGGAGGGATTGAGCTGAGGGGAATCTTCATCCTGCCCATGTTGCTGGCTGGCTTGCTCCTCTGGAGGCTGGCACCTCCCCAGCCGGTCACGTTCAACGGCATCGTGAAGGGCTCCGGGTATCTCCTCATTGCCATCTCCCTCTTTACCATTGCCTCCAAGCTCGAGGACCTGCGAAAGAGGGAGCTGCGAGCCCGCAAGTCTAAAACACCACAAATCTAGCAGAAATAAAGTCAAAGAAGGAAAAAGTAAATGCCGAAACCTACTGGGCCAACCAATCCGGTGCTCAAATCCCTCATCCAAGAGCTGAGAAAGGAAGGCAGAAAGAGAAAGGTACGAATTTGGCAGAGAGCAGCCGAAATTCTCTCCAACCCCACTAGAAGAAGGGTGGAAGTTAACCTCAGCAAGATCAACCGATACGGCGGGAACGGTACAGTTCTCGTGCCTGGGGTGGTCTTGGCATCGGGTTCCATCGACAGGCCGCTGACGGTCTCCGCCTTCCGCTTCTCGGCGGCGGCAAGGGAAAAGATAATTCGGGCTGGCGGGAGAGCCATCCATATAAAACAGCTTCTGCAGGAGAATCCAGAGGGTAAGGGGGTGATTCTCCTCACATGATAGTGGTGGATGGAAGCGGACAGATACTCGGGAGGCTGGCAAGCTTGGTGGCCAAGCGCCTGTTGCAGGGAGAGAGAGTGGTGGTGATAAACGCGGAAAAAATCGTGATCTCTGGTCGTAGAAGTAGAATTCTGAGAGAGTACAACGAGTGGTTCAGGGTGCGCGGGAGAACCAATCCCAGAAAGGGACCCAAACACTTCAGAAGACCGGACGACTTGGTGAGACAGGTCATCGGTGGAATGCTGCCCATGAAAAAAACCAAGGGGAGAGAGGCTTTCAGGAGGCTGAGGGTATATGTGGGCATTCCCCCTGAGTTTTCAGGTGTCCAAGCCGTCAGCTTCCCCGAGGCGAGTTCAGATCGATTGAGGGGGAGCAGGATGAGCGTCGGCGAGCTTAGCCGTTACCTGGGGGCGAAGTTTTGAAGGCGGTGCCCGTCGCTGGAAGGAGGAAAACGGCCATCGCTAGGGCCGTCGTTAAGAGCGGGAAGGGAAGGGTCTACATCAACGGAATCCCGCTGGAGTGCTGGGAGCCCGAACTGGCGAGGCTGAGGATTTCGGAGCCCCTCATGC
>Ga0105163_1001112_pt1 | contig 14525 bp, 13 predicted proteins | sample JNZ110809AmetaG_FD_81531 | JGI IMG/M metagenome (GOLD analysis project Ga0105163, IMG submission 81531) | Hot spring microbial communities from Jinze hot spring, China to study Microbial Dark Matter (Phase II) - JNZ 110809A | ecosystem: Environmental > Aquatic > Thermal springs > Hot (42-90C) >... | reverse complement strand
CTCCCTGCCGGCGCAGTAGCTGATGAGGTCCAAGTGTATTCCGCCCTGAATCGGCGCAGCCCAGAGGCATCGCCTAACACCCCTCCTCGCCAGGAACTCGAGTGTCGCCTCGAGATTTCTCAGGGTCATCTCCACGGACTCCCTAGCCTTTTCCCTGCCGCTCAGCCCGGTCGGGACGTCCAGAGGGACGGCGATATCGCTTCCCATCTCCTCCTGGAGCTCCGCGATCTCCTCCGGGGAGGCCTCAACCCTGCCATACTCCAAGACCTGGTATCCGCCACTATCAGTCATAACCACACCATTAAAGCCGAGGATTTCATGTATTCCCCTGGTCAAAGCCTCTTCCTTAAGCCTTCTCAAGATAATATACGCGTTAGTCATTACCGCCTCAGCCTTAAGATTCTCCCTCATCCAAACGGCAGGAATATCTTGTGTAATGGGATTTATTACTGGTAAGAATAGGGGCGTTTCCGCAACCCTCCCACTATGCGTTCTGATTCTACCAATCCTACCGATGGCATCGCTGGTCAGGATTTCAAACAATTCTTCAATTTCAAAATTACATCCGTACAGGCTAGTTAACAAACCTTGTGCTCCTCATAATCATCAGCTATAAATCTACGAGGCCACCCTCAATGCAAATCATCTCTTCTTGGTTTTCTCACCGCGTCCCGGCCCTGTGATTACTTCACCGATTCTCAGCAATAGAGAAGTAGCTTGGTAAGCGGTTTTAAGCATATGTTCCTTAACAGAATATGGCTCAATTATCCCTTGCTCAAACATATCTCCAACTTTACCTGAAACAACGTCAATGCCAAACTGATGTTCACCGGTTTCATGCTTCGACCGTAAAGTCGTTAACACCTCAATAGGGTCCAAACCAGCATTTTCTGCCAAAGTCATAGCTACCCTCTCCAAGCATGCGCTGAAAGCAATCATAGCTAATTGTATTTTGCTAGAATACTTGAGCATTTCATGCTTTATCTCTGTGGCGAGAGCCATTTCCGTTGCCCCTCCACCTGGAACTATGTAAGGATTACTAACAGCACTTGAAAGGGTCCTAATAGCATTGGTTACAGCCTGCTCAATATCGTTAAGCTGCTCTCTAGAGCCACCTCTAATAATTATTGAAGCAGCGCCTTTACGCCCTTGACAATGAACGAAGACCCATTTTTTATCTCCTATCTTGCGCTCCTCCACGAGATCAGCATATCCTAGATCGCTCTCTGATAGGTCGTTTAAACTCGTAACAATCCTTCCTCCGGTGACTTTCATTAAAAGCCTCATATCGGTAATTCTAGCTCTCCTAACCGCTAAAATGCCTTCATTTGAGAGATAATAGGCGGCAACATCATCTATATGCTTAGGGGTTATTACAACATTAGCGCCAACTTTGCGCAACTTTCTGATCTTTTCTAAGATTATCTCTGCTTTTTCCTCCATAAATGATTTAATTAACAGCGAATCATGGATTATTATATTAGCCGACGTTAGAAAGGTGTGCTGATCTTTTCGCCGCCTTAGTTCTAGTGGCTCATTGATTAATGCTATCTTGGCATTTTGGACGCGCCGAGGCATTAACTCATGAACCGGCTTTTCATCCACTACGACGCCATTTACAAACTCGCTATCAGAAATACTTCCACCGACCGCAGTCAAAATTTTCACATCATCAATATCTACTGAGTAACTGCCATCGGCCCTAGTTTCTAAAACGTTTAAGACAGCTCTTGTTATGATATCCGGAAACGTTGATGAAGCCAAAACTAGGTCTTTACTACTCATCGAAGTAACCGCAAGATTTCTCATAACATAGTAATCTGTTACATTTATGGGCTGAGAGATGCTTTTGAGCTTCCTGAGCGCTACATCTAGAGCTAATTTGTAGCCATCGATAATTGTATAGGGATTTAGGCCAGCGTCTATGAGACCTCCCGCTTTCCAGGCCAATTCACCAGCCAAGAGAACAGTTGCTATTGTTCCATCACCAACATTCCTCTCCTGAGATTTGGCCGCCTCTACGAATATATTCGTGATGGGGTGATCAAATATTAATGAAAAGTCCATCTTCTTCAGAAGAGTCGCGCCATCGGTGGTCGCGACAATTTCTCCTGTCTTAGTAATTACAAGTTTCTTCATACCCTTTGGGCCTAGGGAAGTCCTAACCATCTCGGCGATAAACTTGGCCACCTTAATGTTGTCTTTGATAGCCTGCTTCCCCCTACTTCTAAAAACCAATCTGCTTCCAAAAATTGCATAAACTGGATCAATGGATTTTTTCATGATTCTTTATCTAGGTTTCAAAACATCAAGCACTTTTATTTAAATTTTTTAATTTTGTACCAAAATTAAAAAATACTAATTCACATATGATCTTGGGGCCGTAAACAAGGAGACAAGCACTAATAGCTCAGCTATAGCCGAGCTTTCCTGCATTCAGGACAAAACACTTCATCACCCATATATGCTCCGCAGAAGGGGCACAGCTTTTCCCTAATCGCCCTTTCCTTCTCATATTTCTTTGCAACTAAAATACCTGTCTCCACTAATGCTATTAGAAAGCCTAGCAGAATGAAGTTTGCAAAGATCCCTCCGTCTGGCGTAATTATCGCTGCCACGACATATCCCAAACCATAAATCCACTTTCTATTCCTTTCAATACTCTTTGTGCTTATTATCCCGGCCCTAACGAGCAGCACCAATATTACTGGCGATGTGAAAACGGCTCCCGTGGCAAGCGTTACGACTAATATTGTTAAGTAAAAGTCGGTAACATATATCGTCGGATTTGCGCCAACCAGGTCAAAAAATATCAACATAGCCCTGAAAGTTAACGGCGTTATCAATCCAAACCCGATGATAGATCCCACGCCGAATAATCCTATAAACGCGGTCATGAATGGATATATCGCCCTTCTCTCATGAGGATACAATGCGGGATCAACGTACTTGAATATTTCGTATCCCACGATCGGGCTGCTCGCGATGAGGCCAAAAATTAGGGAAGCAATAAAATAGATTTCTAAAGGAGCTGTTATAGTGCCTCCAATAATTTCCATTCTCTCCGGCTTAACAATCTTTAGCATGGAATTTAGAATTACAGAGACCATAGGTTGATACTCTCCAGAAAGAAGTTTAATGGGATCTGTTATCTGGTAAGGAAATGCTAACATGATGAGCGTGGCTACTCCAATACTTATTAAACAAACTTTAAACCTGCTTCTAAGCTCTTCAAGGTGCTCCATCCACGTCATTTGGCGTGGATCTCGCCTCGCCTCAATTTTCTTCTGTCTACGCATATTAACGCACCCCAGCACCTACGTCGTAATTTTCACGCCATCTGATAATGATCGACTTTATATTTCTTTTTAGACCCATGGGACGATTCTCCACATAAACTCTACCATCGCCAAGCCAACAGCACCTCATGACTTTTTACTTAATATAAATATGGTCAGTATCTCTAAAATTCCCTTACCTTGTTTGCCGTAATTTCCTGCTCTCGCTCCTCATTCATTCTTTCTTAAGCTTTTCTGAGATCTCATTAACTATTTGTTCTTTAGTCTTTCCCTCGGTTTTAATTCCAAGCTGTTTTGCAAGTCTTATAATGTCGGTTTTCACATTCTCGGTTTCCCTTGTAATGGATTCGACAGTCTCTGTAAATGGTTGTAATGCCTCTTTTGTTGTTTCTCTCATTTCCTTTACCGTTTCTTCTCCTTCTTTGGCGGCTTTTTCAAATTCTTTCTTCGCCTGGCCAAATGCTCTCGCGATTTTCGGTATCTGAGATGGACCCCACAAAATCAAAACCACAATTATTATTCCTATTACAACCCATTCAAGTCCAGCGACCGCCATTTTTCTCAACATCATGAATTGGGATAGCGTTATTTAACTTTTGCTTTTCAGATCGTTTTTATCCTAGCAGAGAGAAAAATGAAGTGAAAAATTTATTCTGATTGCAGGCTCGCAATTAATCTAAACACCGTTTTAAGAGCCGGATAGATTTGCAAGTAAGTTCTGTAGTACTTTTCATAAAGTTGCATGTTATGTGGTGACGGCTCATCTGCGCATACGACATCCAAGTTATCCACGACCTCTTTTATATCCCTCCACATGCCAGCTCCGATGCCTGCTAGAACCGCTGCCCCAAACGCTCCGCCTTTTTCGCTGTATTTCAGCACCTTTATCTCCTTTCCGAATACATTGGCAAAGATCTGCCTCCATAAGGGGTTTAAGGCTCCACCGCCTGTCAGGTAAACTTCCTTAAAATGAATGCCAGAACCCTTAATTTCTTCCATGAGTTTATCGGCGACGGATCTCAAGCTATATGTTACTCCTTCCATAACACTCCTAATAATGTCGTGCTTTCTGGTCTTCAGGTTTAGACCAATGAACACGCCCCTGGCATTTGGATCCAAGTAGGGGGCTCTTTCTCCGGATAAAAATGGAAGATAGAAAATGCCGCCAGATCCTGCGCTAGATCTGCTAGCTTCTTCTGATATTACCTCGTAGACCGATTTTTCCATAAACTTTGCCACAGCCTCCTCCATGTCGCACAAAGTCGTCCTCAACCATTCCATAGAGCTTCCAGCAGCAAGAGTGCAACCATAAAGCATCCATTTATCAGGAATCACGCTGCAATAGAGTTGCAGTATTCCCTCAGAATTACTGATCACATCAATGTTTTCGACGGTCATCGCGACTATCCCTGCAGTCCCCACTATTATCCCAAGTTTATCAGGGGATACTGCTCCCGAGCATGTAGCTTGGACTATGACGTCCGCCCCTCCTCCGACAACTGGCACATCATTATTCCATCCGAGCTCTCTACAAATATCGCTTGAAACGTAGCCTGAAATCTCGCAAGACTCCACCACGTCATCTGGTAGAATATTCTCCGGTATTCCGAGGGCATCAATGATTTCATCACTCCACTTCTTGCGCTTTATATCAAAGAGGTGAGTGCCTGAAGCATCGCTGACATCGGTTGCAAAGCTCTGTGTGAGCTTATAGCGCACAAAATCTTTCGGCAACAGGAACTTAGCGGCCTTCGAAAAGATCTCCGGCTCATTTTCCATGACCCACAAAATCTTGCCAAGAGTAACTCCTGTGGGTAGGCCATTCTTTATCAATCTTATTAATACATCGAGGCCACCAAGCTTATTGATTGCGCGCGCGCATTGTTCCTGGTTTCTCTGATCGCTCCATAGTATTGCTGGCCTCAAAACATTTCCTTCATTATCCAGCAATACAAGACTATGCATCTGACCCGTTAGTCCTATGCCGGAAACCTTTACATTTTTTTCATTCAAAGTTTTGGAGATGCTCTTAAGGCACATGAAAGCCGCACCCCACCAGTCATTTGGATCCTGTTCCGCCCAACCGGGCTTCGGTATTCTCGTCTCATACCTCAGGGATGTTTCAGCTACAACCTCGAGGTCCTCACTCAATGCTAGCACTTTACATGCTGAAGTCCCTATATCTATTCCAATAGTGCAACGGGTACTTACCATGACCAGAGCGAATAGCCCCAAAATCTACTTATATATGTTTATCCTATATGTTGTAACATGTTTATGTTAACATTATAGCTTTCTTCTCTTGCCAACTTTTTGGAAAAATTTTTATCTGAGCGAGTCTTACATATATCTCGAGATTTGAGATGAGTGGGGAAAAAGTTAGTAGGAGAGCAGTCCTTGGAACTGTTGCCGGCCTAATCGTTGGTGGTGCTGTAGGAGCTGCGGTTGGTTGGTTTGCTAAGCCCTCTGTTGCGGAGACCGTGACGCAGACTGTGAGGGAGACCGTTACAAGAACCGAAACCGTGACGACGACTGTAACGGGCCCTGTTACCACGCCGCCCACTACGGTTGTCACAACTCCGCCGCCGGTAACAACCCCAACAGTAACCCCAACGGTAGTCCCGCCTGAGAAATGGCAAGAGTGGTATGTTGAGGTTGCAAAGCCGTGGAAGGGCATAACAGTAGCCTGGCAAGGAGAAAACACGCCGATGTGCCTAGGATATGATGAATATATTAGACCCAAGTTTGAAGAGGTAACGGGAATAAATATAGAGCCGGAGCTCATAGGCTGGAGCGAGGGACACGCGAAGCAGATCGCGGACGTCCAGGCCGGGACGGGAGTCTATGATATATTCTTCCAGGAGCAGGACCTAATCAACATGATGATCGAGAGAAAGTGGGTTTTGGATCTCACGGATTTCATGGAGAAGAACCCCCAAATAGTTGACCCGAACTATGACTGGGATGATGTAAGCTGGTATGTCGCGCCATGGAAGGATCCAAAGACAGGCCATATCTACGGAATCGTGATGGAGGAGCATCCATACAACAGCTGGTACAGGTACGACCTCTACGAGAAACTTGGCATAAAGGATATGCCGAAATACTGGGATGAGTTCTACGAGCTATCTAAGCGCTTCTTCGAATGGGGTGCAACGCAAGAGCCAAGAGTTTATGGTGCGGGTTGCCAGATGTTGCCAGTGCCATTCACATATCTTTGGCAGGAAGGATACTGGGCTGGCTGGGGAGTCTACACTTGGGGAATCAATATGTTTGGTGAACGATGGAGGGCATCAGTGGAGAACGGCGGCTGGCTGAACTCCGATAGATCAGTCCAGGCATGGGAATACTTATTTAAGTTAATGGAATTCTTCCCACCGGAGGCTCCAACGTTCTCATGGGGTGGAAATAGCGACGCAATGGCAGCCGGTAGAACACCACATGGCTTTAGAGAATACGCCGAGTTCCCGACATGGATCTACTTCAAAGCAGTCGAGGCAGGAAAGCACATACCATTTAAGAGCAGATGGGCTATAGCAGCACCATGGGTATGGGAGGAGACCGAGAAGAGAGGAAAGCCCTCGAGAGAAGATAAATCAGTCGAGTCGTGGTTGCGGAGGTACAGGGCATATCACAGCTACATGAACGGCGGCGGCTGGTCAATACCGTGGTGCGCGCCTCACAAAGAGGCAGCTCTGCTATGGGGGCAGTTCAGCACAAACAAGGTCAACTCTTGGTTCGCCGCTTGCATAGGAGATCCATACCGAATATCGCATCATAAGGCATTAATGGGATCGACTGAGGGAATAAACGACAAGGACACCGAATACTACTCCAACTGGTGGCAGTATGATTACATATACGCACCAGCTCCACCATATCCATTCCACGTATTAATCGCAGAGAGAGTAAACCAGAAATGGATACTAAAGATACTCAACAAGGAAGTAGGCATCAAAGAAGGATTAGACGCCCAGGCTAAAGAAGTTGACGAATATCTGACATTGCTAGAATACTAAATCTGCGACGATGTCGTAATATCTTTAATTCTATACACTTTTTTTTAGAATAATGAGTGAATAACTAACCATCTATTTTTCCAAATCCGCCTTTCCTCTTTTAAAATAGAAACATCTTGAAAAGGTTAAAATAATACCCGCTTTTCCTTATATGCGGCAGGTGAGGAAATGGCCGCAAAAGGAGAACGAATTTATCTATACTTCCTGCTGCCGGCTACTGCTATATTGATACTCGTGGGGCTTATTCCTCTGTTTCCGGTAATCTCGTATACACTCTATGAAATGAGTGCATACGTGCCAATAACGTATTATGTTGGCTTAAAAAATTTCAAAATGGTACTTACTGACCCGAATATACAGTACTCATTTGCTGTAACATTCTTCTTCACGGCACTTTCATTGGCGATACAGATACCACTTGGATTACTTATAGCCCTTTTTGCCGCAACACCGTTCAGAGGGAGGGAGGTATTCCAAGTGCTTTTCATCTTGCCTCTTGCAATACCGCCAATTGCTATAGGATTGGCCTGGCAACTATTGATTCTTCCAGAAATAGGTCCAATAAATTACTATATTATAAAAGGAATATTTGGAATAGATTATCGTTATATGTCTGATTTCTGGTCTGCTATGACTGCAATACTAATTACGACAACTTGGAGGTGGATACCATTCGTGGCGCTCGGCCTAGTTCCAGGCTTAATGTCAATTCCACCGGATATGATAGACTCGGCGAAAGTAGATGGCGCTACATACTGGAAGATTTTCAGATACGTGATGTTACCCATGCTAAAATTCCCCTTGATGCTAGTGGTTTTCATCAGGATAATGGACTGCATAGGGATATTCGATGAAGCTTGGATGCTGACTCAAGGAGGCCCTGGCTGGACAACGCGATTCATTAGCATCGAAATCGTCAAAAAAGTAATCTCAGAAAGCAACTTCAGCCTTTCGGCCGCGGAGACGTTGGTCACCCTATATATAGCAATAGTTTTATGCTGGCTTATACTAACAATAATGAGAAGGGGTAAGCTAGCGGAGGTTGAGTAAAAAAATGAATGAGAATGTTAAGAAAATATTGAAAGCCCTCGTCGTCATAATACTGCTTGTCTGGACTCTACTGCCAATATATTGGATGATAATAACGTCTGTGAAGCAGGGTATAGAAACCGCTGGCGAGGTCCAGAGACTACCTTATCCGCCCAACCCCACACTAGATAACTACAATTATATTCTATTCAGGAGAGGTTACATAAAATACTTGACAAATTCATTGATTATTGCTGGTGGAAATACTGCGCTTGTATTGTTGGTCTCAGTTCCGGCTGCGTATGCTTTCGTAAGATCAAGGTTCCAGCCGCTTAGACATTTACAATTCTGGTTCCTAACAAATAGGATGGCGCCAGCAGCAGCATTCTTCCTACCCGTCTTCACGCTTTTCGCAGCACTGAAGCTGAGTGGAACATATTATGCCATGTGGCTGGCATATTGCGTCTTCAATATACCATTAGCCGTTTGGATGCTGATAGCGGCAATCTCGGCAGTGCCGAGGGAATTAGAAGAAGCTGCAATGATTGATGGTCTATCACAGCTCGGCGCAATAAGACGGATAGTATTGCCATTGATAAGGAGAAGTCTTGTAGTAGTAGGGTTGCTTGTATTCCTCTTCGCATGGAATCACTACCTATTCGGGCTGGTACTTTCAGATGCAATAACAAAGCCCATGCCAGTGGCTATAGGGGACTTCGCTTTGGCGACGAGTGAAGGAGCGTACTATAGAGCCTATGTTGCATGTCAGGTAACGATACTGCTGATACCTGTTTTGATAATTCTGGCAGTTGTGAGAAGGAATATATTGCTGGGCTTTGGACTAGGGAGAGTATAAGCGAGGTGAACAAGGATGGGCTTCTTAGAGAGGATTGGATTAAAGGTGACTAAGGGTGATAAGTTCTTCATAAGCGCAATAACATTTATGGCAATTCATCTAATATGGCTTGCACTAGGACTCGATGAAGTGGTCACAATGTGGCCAGCCTTAGTAATAGCAATAATCGTCGGTGCCGTAATAATGAAGTTTGGATAAAGTCTTATCTTTCATACATAATTTCTGTAGTAATTATTGTCATGAAAACTATTTATTTCAATTCAACTTGCGAAAAATTATTACGAAAATTTTTATAATAGTATTCTAGTTTCCAATCCATTACCTAAACTTAAATACGAGGTACTATAATCTTTAGATTAGATAAGTATGATTGGCATGGGCGACATTGTTCCATCCGGATGGCAAAGAGTAATAGAACGTGTGCTGGAACAACCAATAGAGATAGATTTCCTAGAAATCGGTAATCCTCAATCCGAGAAAATAAAAAAGAAAATAGAGCTCACATTTAAGGAATCCAGCCCAGATGAGATAAAAACAACTTTCCCAATTCGGACAGAGGAGCTCGCTGAATATAAGCCTGTATCAGAAAAAGTATCATCTCCAAAGCAAATCTCTCATTATCTTCTGGGATCAAAGATCATATATAACGTGAATAAAATAGCCTGGTATGCGGATAAGGTCTTTCAAGAATGCTGTAACTCGTTGGGAATAGAGAAGCCGCCGGAAGAACTTCTAAAACTATTTAGAGTGACTTTTAGCCATGTTGTAAGAAAGCACATGCTATTCCATTATAAAGTTGAAAGAGGAAGCAGGCTACTACCCGAAGATAGATACTGGGAGTATAGGGTTAAGATTTATGAAAGAAGTGAGGCGCAAACAAAGGGAGTTTTAGAAGAAGCTTTGGCCGACGCGTATGCAGTAACCTACGTGGAAGATGAGATAAGAGCATTACAACCCCCGGTCAGTATACCTATCTCTAAGGAAAGCTTAGTAGCAGGATTCAGGAAAATGATAAGGGCCGCATTCATAAATGACGCAAGACCGCCTGGTTATAGAGCAGCAAAAAACTTTCTTTTAGAATTTGATAACCTAAAGGACGCTAATACTCTTGAATCGATACAAAACCTGTTAATATACTCGGCAATAATGAAAGGAGTAACAAATATAGATGGAATATTTAGAGGCTTAAGCTGGCTCTACAGAGAGTTAACATTTCTTGAGACCACGGATCTGGAAAGATGGCCTCTTCCACCAGCTCCACCTTATCCAACTAAGAACTTCTTATTATTCGTCGAAAACTTTAGATCCGATGCTACATTATTTTTACTGTTGCTCCTTCCGCCTACCGAGGAACCATTCATAGACAAGGAGTTTTATCCTAAGAGATTGCCAGTTAAGTAATGGGGCGTATAAAAAGGTTAAAATATCGCTCATGGAAAATCAAAGACAAGCACCGGGGGTGGATTATTGGTTAAAATAATTGTCGAAAATATCACGAAAAAAATCGGCAAAAAGACAGTACTGGACAATGTATCTTTTGAGGTTGAGAGCGGGACAATAACGTCCATAGTCGGCCCTGCCGGAGCTGGAAAGACAACATTGTTAAAGATAATAGCTGGAGTAGAATATCCAGACTCCGGCAGGATCATAATAAATGGTGAGGACGTAACGAATTACCCGCCAAAAGATAGGGATGTTGCAATGGTTTTCCAAACTTACGCCCTATATCCTCATATGAAAGTTTTTGACAATATCGCTTTCCCTCTAAGAGTCAAAAAACTTCCGGAGAATGAGATTCGGCAAAGAGTACGCGAGATCGCGGAATTGCTTGGGATAACTCATATCCTTGACAGGTCCATATACGAGATAAGCGGCGGTGAGGCGCAAAGAACTGCCCTAGCAAGAGCATTGGTAAGAAAAAGCCGAATCGTCATATTGGATGAGCCCCTAACCAACCTAGACTACAAGATACGGGAAAAAATGAGGGGGGAATTGAAGAAAATTGCTAAAGAGATTGGTGGTGTAACTTGGATATATGCTACCCCTGACGCGAGAGAAGCTCTAGCCATATCCACTCATTCAGTATTCCTTTATTATGGAAAAGTACTGCAATACGGTCATATAGATAGCATCTATAGCTCTCCAAGAAACTTGACTATAGCATCATACTTCTCATATCCTCGTTTAAACACGTTTGAGTGCGATTTTGTTAACATCGCTGATAAGTATTATGTTAGGGAATTGACGGGGCTCTTTAGAATAGACGTAACATCGGTGGCAGAAGCATTTAAGGCGAATCGTTACATTGTTGGAGTAAGGCCTATAGACCTGAGGCTGGAGAAGACTAGTAAGAGCGTTATAAGCATACCTGCCCATATAAGGTTGATAGAGTCTATGGGGTCTGATACAGTTCTTCATCTAGAATCTCGGCTGACACCCTCTTCTAAAGAAACCGAGTTGGATCTATTATACCCTGGAGTGCTAACAGGATACGAAATTGGTCAAAGGATAATGGTGCATTTTGATCCTAAGGACGTACTAATATTTGAAAAGGATACTGAAAAGTTTATAACAAACGGTAAAAGGATAGTTTCGGAATCGCGGCAAGGAGGTGAATGAAAATGGCGAAGATCACGCTCGAGGGAATTCAGCATATATACAGGGGCGGTGTGGAAGCGATAAAAAATGTAGACTTAGAGATAAGTGATGGTCTTCCAATAGCCCTACTAGGACCCTCTGGATGCGGTAAAACAACCTTAATGAAAATAATCGCCGGGCTTTTAACACCAACTCGCGGAAAGGTTTATTTCGATGATAGAGACGTAACAACTGTTCAACCACATTTACGGAACGTTGGCATGGTATTTCAGTTCCCGGTAGCATATCCCATGTCCGTGTTTGACAATATTGCTTTCCCGCTGAAATGTGCCGGATATTCGGCGTCAGAAATAAGGCAAAGAGTAATGGAAATCGCAGAGCTTATTGGCGTGAAGCATTTATTGAGTGTGGATGGAATGAAGTTGCCGCCGGCCGATAGGCAGAAGGTAGCACTAGCAAGGGCATTAGCTAGAGAGCACTTAAATGCGCTCATACTTGATGAACCGCTAACAAATGTTCCTCCAGAAGAACGTGTAAAGCTCAGAATATTATTGAAAGATATTCAAAACCGGCTGATGATTACGTCAATATTTGTGACGCACGATCAGACAGAAGCCTTCACCTTCGCAAAGAAAGTTGCTGTAATGAAAGAGGGTGTAATCGTTCAGTATGCTGATCAGAAAACCTTATTCGAGAGGCCAGCGAACACATTTGTTGGATTCTTCGTCGGCAGCCCTGGAATGAACGTGTTGGACTGCGCATTAGAAAATGATCAACTAACTGTGGACACTATTGCTATACCGATATCGGATGAGCTGAGGATTTACTTGATGAGCCAGGGGAGAAAGTTTAAGCTAGGAATAAGGCCCGAACATGTCGAAGTGTCGAGGACGACAATACAGGGAGGAATTCCATTTAAATGTGTTGTTAAAGAATTCATCGGAAACATTTTCATCCTGACATTAAGGAAGGATAACCTCGAAATTGTAGTGAGATCCGCGGATCCGACGATAAGGGAAGGAGAGGAAGTGTGGGTGAGATTCCCGCAAGATAAAATCAGGATATATGATGCAACTGGGGAAAAACTGCTGGTTTAAACATAAACATACTATCTTTCCTCGCCGATAAAATCGGTACACAAAATTTATTAGGGTGGCTATTAATAAGAGTTTTAGAAATGATCGAGGGTATTGAATGGCTTTTCATAGCGTTGATCGTGATGTTACTTATATTTTATGATCCTCAAAAAATACCTCAGATAGCGAAAGCGATTACACAGGCTAAGAAGGAATATGAAAAGGCTGTCTCATATTTTGCAGAAGAGGTGGATAAATTAGAGGAGCTGGAGGAGCGGAAGGAGGTCGAGAAGCCCAAACCCTGGGATCCTGCTTTTCCATTTGAACACGAGCGTGAGTCACCGGATATGCACATAGTAAAGTGGGCAAAAATGCTGAAAATAGAAACATATGGTAAAACAAGAGACGAGATAATAAAAGAAATATTCGAAAGACAGAAGGAGTACTTCTTTAAGGATAAGTTGCAGTCGGCTACTAAAGAAACTCTAAAAGATTCTGGGGAATCAGGGGAAGGTACAGCTGAAGCTCTGATGGGCACTCAGAATATGGAGAAAAAAACAGATGAATCTGAAACCAGCAAATCCTTAAACGATGAAATGGATAAATAGTTATCATAATCGGTCGCTATTTTTTATGAGATAAATTTATCTATAAGATGCAATTTGCTAATTAATGGTAAGCTTGACCTCGATGCTTAAGCTAAGCTTTAATGCAAATCTACTGATTAAAATCATTAAGATTATAGGTGCTTTTTCGATTTTTCTACTATCAATAAACATTTATGCTATTACGACATCACATATATTTGAAAACATAATCGTGGAAAAATTTGCACTCGATAAATTGGAAAATGTAGTAGTTGGATTTCCATCTTATCAGACTCTACTTCATTCCTCAATACTAAAGCATGTTACAATAGTTATCGGAATATCAATATTCCTTTTCTTCTCGATCATTATTGGCGGGTTCAAGCTGAAAATTTCGTCCCTCACAGCCTTAATATTTTCTTCTTTCTGGGTTTTAATCCTCCTGCTGATGGTTCAATTATATTTGACGTTGAGCCTTCCACCTATACAATACAACGTTATTTATGTGGAGCTTGGCAACGTATCTTTTTACGATGCTTATTTTCGCGGAATCGACGACCAGAATAATTTTATTGAAATATCATCGCCTATTGTTTACGCGGATAATGTTAAGGTCTATAGGGCATATGGCAATGGAACGTTACCCAAATTGTTTCGAACGGACTATGTGCCACAAGAACAGTTTCACGATTTCCTACAGATGACTAAGACATTCTTTAATGCCTCAGGCATAAGCTACTATGAAAACGAAGAGTTAATGAGATTAAAGTTTTTGCATATCACAAGTATAGACTTTAAAGAGATGCGGTATGATCAAATCCTTAGCTTGAGGGATGTTAGGACTTCGGAGCCAACTTATATTGAAGGGTTGATGATAGTCACGAGCCTAATTGCTCCCGTTTTAATGGCATCTTACATAGCATTCGGTTTTAAGGTGATATATTCTTGTAGCAGGAAATTTGCTGTTGGCGTGGGCTTGATCATCTTACTAATCCTGCAAGTTATTGCCATGTTTATGGGGGTTATTTGAGCCGGAGCTGTTAAATTAGATTACTGGTTTT